>ERZ772957.768-NODE-768-length-23538-cov-5.050292_pt1 | contig 23538 bp, 22 predicted proteins | sample MGYA00580682_ERZ772957 | MGnify/ENA primary metagenome ERZ772957 (study PRJEB29015, sample SAMEA2737921) | human oral metagenome | biome: human oral; feature: human-associated habitat; material: dental | place: China | collected 2025 ...
GACATGAGTCTCGAAGCAATTAATAGCGAAATCGATGCAGTACGCAAAGGGCAATAGTCATAGAATTTCGCATTATAGATTTTTTTGAAGGGCACATATTGAAAAGCGGGAGATTCGTGAGTAAAACGCGGATGCTTGAAACTGAAAGCCCGGGTACACCTATGCTGCTTATGCCAACCTTACACCGACTCGATGTTTATGTTATACTAATGGCATGTTAGAAACTGTATCGGATAACCGTAACTATAAAGATTCTGTTTTTGTCGATTTGTTCAGTACCGATGAAAAAGCAAAAGAGCGTTTTTTGTCGCTCTATAATGCTTTGCACGGTACGCAGCTGCACGATGTTGCCTTACTAGAAAATATTAAACTTGAACAAGTGATATATATGAGCTTTGCCAATGATGTCTCGTATCTTGTCGAAAACAAAATTATTGTCCTTGCCGAACATCAATCGACTATTAACCCCAATATGCCGTTGCGCTGTCTTGAGTATGTTAGCCGCTTGTATGAAAAACTTTTTGAATCGAAGGAAAAATATAGCCGTAAACTTCTCCATATTCCGACGCCGGAATTTTATGTATTTTACAATGGCAAAGAACCTTATTTCCGAGAACTAACACTTAAACTATCCAATGCCTTTATTGAAGTAGTTGAAAAACCGAATTTAGAGCTGATTGTACATGTAGTAAATATCAACTGTGATATAGGATGCCAACTATTAGCAAGATGTGAACCAATAAGGGAATATAGCATTTTTGTGCAAACGGTGAGGAAGTGGAAAGATATTGATCCGGTACAAGGATTTCAAAAAGCAGTTGAGGAATGTATAGCAAATAATATTTTACGTGAATATCTTGAACGCAAGACGAAGGAGGTAATAAATATGTTGCTTGCCGAATATAATTATGAAGAAGACATTGCCGTACAGCGTGCAGAAGAACGTGAAATAGCCTTTGCTGAAGGCATGGAGCAAGGTTCCCATAAAAAAGCTATTGAAAGTGCACGGATTCTAAAGCAGCTGCATTGTGATACTGCAATGATTATGCAAGTAACAGGTCTAAGTGCTGAAGCAATAGAAACACTGTAGAGGTTACTACATCACAATCTGCTTTGCTGTACCATCTAAAATTTTGCTTGTCGCCTTTAAGCAGCACAATTAGCCGATAAATTCTGATTTAGCGTAGTGATAGCGGCTGCTCTTCTCTATTTTACCGATACCATAGGTAGAGAGGAGATATGCAATGAAACAAAATCTGGTAAATGATGTTATGCAGGCTATGTTGCCATACTTAAATAACGATCAGCTTGAAAAACTGCAAAAGGTAATGCAATATGTGCTCTTTCAGTACGAAATAACAAAAACAGAAAAAAATTCGGAGGATTCTACACTTAATTTAGTTGATTTATTTTTATCCGCCAAGCGGATTGAAGGCTGTTCGGAAAAATCGTTAAAATACTATCATACAACTATTCAATCGATGCTTTCTGCGGTAAAAAAAGATATAAAACAGATTAAAACAGAGGATATACGCACATATCTTACAGACTATCAGCAGCAAAAAAAGTCCTGTAGAGTTACCATTGATAATATCCGCCGGATATTATCGAGCTTTTTCTCATGGCTGGAAGATGAAGATCATATTCTAAAAAGCCCGGTCAGGCGAATCCATAAAGTAAAAGCGGTAACGAACATAAAAGAAACGTATTCTGATGAAGCCTTGGAGGTGATGCGGGATAACTGCACCGAACCGCGCGATTTGGCAATAATAGATATGCTTGCGTCAACCGGCATGAGAGTAGGAGAAATGGTACTTCTTAATAGGAATGATATAGATTTTAACGAACGAGAATGTGTTGTGTTCGGCAAAGGGAATAAAGAGCGCGTGGTATATTTTGATGCACGGACAAAGATACATTTAAAGAATTATTTGCAGAGTAGAACGGATGATAATCCTGCTCTTTTTGTATCGCTTAAATCGCCATATAATAGAATGAATATCGGCGGCATTGAAACCTGTTTGCGCCGGTTAGGCAAGCAGTTAGGGCTGCAGCGAGTTCATCCCCATAAATTCAGAAGAACATTGGCAACTATGGCAATTGATAAGGGGATGCCCATCGAACAGCTGCAACAGCTTTTAGGGCATAAACGAATTGATACCACGCTGCAATATGCCATGGTCAAACAAAGCAATGTAAAAATTGCCCATCGCAAATATATTGGATAAGAAATGATTTTGCTGAGGAATAAATATGGAAAAGTGGAAAGAATGTACAATTTCTGATATTGGAACGGTTGTTGGGGGTGCAACACCGTCAACAAAAGTACCGGAAAATTATATCGAGGGAAGAATTGCATGGATTACACCAAAAGACCTGTCAACATTTCACAGTCGATATATTGAACATGGAGAAAGAAATATAACGGAAAGAGGATTGCATACTTGTTCAACCACGCTATTACCTCCTAATACAATATTATTTTCTTCACGAGCGCCTATTGGATATATTGCTATTGCTAAAAATGCATTATGTACTAACCAAGGTTTTAAAAATATCATCCCAAATACAAATATTCATCCATTGTTTTTATATTACTTACTAAAAAACAATAAAGATAGAATAGAAAATATGGGAAGCGGTACTACATTTAAAGAAGTTTCCGCAGCCGTGATGAACAGCATTTCCATACGGATACCGGAAAAGATACAAATACAGCAAAAAATTACCAAACTATTAGGTAGTCTTGACGATGAAATCGAGCTGAACCGGCAGATAAATGCTAATTTGCGGTAATACCGGGAAGATTTTCATATACTTTTCCAATATAAATATCGAAGTAATTCTTACTAAAGACCTTTATAATTTTTTATTAGCATAAATTTTTATTCTTCCTAACAGGACGCTGACCCATTGGCATAACACTTGCTTAACCTGCATTGCCGCAAAGATGAATACGAAATCCATCTATCACTAATTATCACTATCATAATAATATCGCAGTTTTATCATAATTTCCAGTCTTTTTATAACTTTGTTCAAGCTCTAAAGTTTAATTTCATTTTATAATTAAAACTAATTTTCATTAGAAATAAATATAGGTATCAGTTACATAAACAAAATACCACTTTTCATGACTTGTCGGTTCGATTTTCTTGAATAATTCAGGTCTTGGATTATTTTTAATTATATCATTTTCAGAATAAACGATTATATTATTAAACTTTTTATCCGGATATGTATTGAATAAGGGGCCTACTCTATATCCCAATTCAATTTTCATGTATCCATCATATTTTTCATTTGGAGTTCTTTCTTTTCCAAGACGGCACCATGATATTCCTGTGGTATATGGCATATAACCAAAACTGTAATTTTCAAAATAATCAAAGTTCTTTTCAAAATAGTTTAATAAAGATTCTGGTTTTGAATATTTTAAAGAAAGAACTGTATGGATAGGAAAAAAAAGAAGAAAAATTATAAAAAAAATTGAAACAATACCATAAATACCAAATCTATTATTTTTCTTTTTAGAAACAGCGTTCTTATTTGAGATTTTATTTTTAAGTTCTATAATACCAAAAATTATTCCGGTTCCAGGAAGAATGAATACGAAAAAATAAAATGATATTAGTAAAAAACCATCAAAAACCATTTTTTATTCTCCAAACAGTCCAGAGGGGTGTCCGGGTAACAGGCAGCTACAAGAAGCGAGAAAGCCTAAAGGCTTTTGAGCTTCGACGTCAGCTTAACATTGTTTTAAACCGCAAGTTGCAACAGCAACTTGTCGGCTTTGAAAACGGTGTTAGACAGATATTTCTTTTATAATTTCATTAATCCAATCTAAATATAAATTTGCTTTATTTAATAAATCAATAAAAACATCTCTATTTCCCAATTTGTCATATCCTAATTTTTTTCTTAACTTAAAGAATCTTTCTCCTTTTCTATGTGCAGATAAAGATGAACGCAGAGCTTGTAAATTCTTCAGGAAAGATATATTTTCTTGTTCTATAACAATTTTATTTCCTTCTAAAAAGCAAATTAATTTTTCAATTCCCGGTTTATCAGAATCCTGCGGAAGTAATTTCTTCTTCATGTCTTTTTCATTCAAAGAGTCAATTAAACATTTTGTAAGACATAAAATAAGAAAATCAAATTCTGAATTTTCATCAGAAGTTGGTATTTTTATATCTGAGAAGCAATGCTCATCTCCATGTAGCAAAGGTAAATAGAAATACCAGCCCAATGTTTTAAATGATTTATCATATAATTTATAATATTTTGATTTAAATACTAAATCAGGTTGTTCTGAAGCGCACCATTTTGCTATAATCTGTTGATTAAAAAAGGTTCTACTTATACCTCCGGCTGGAACAATATTGAAACCTCGCCAATATTTTTGTTCTGAATAGGGTAAATTTCGTCCTAAATCTCCTAGCCAAACTACAATTTTATTATTTGGAATATCATTATCAATCGGAAGCCCCCAAAGGCCACCACATCTTACAAACCCAGCTTCTACATTATATGTAGTTGAATGTTTGTAATATTTATCAAGTACTTCTTTATTAAAAAAGACCGGTGTTAAATATGAAGGATTATCATTATTACTTTGAAAAAAGTTTCCTAGATCATTTGGATTCGAATTTACAATAATTTCATTACCATTATCGTCAATGCCTATTATATAATCTTCATATTTTTTCTTTTCATCATATGGCCAAATTCCACATTTATTTTTTTCAAATGAACTAATAAATATTTTTCCTGATAAATATAAACAACTTTGATATTCTGGACCTAATAGATTTCCAGTATCTTCTAATCTACATAAATAATTTTCAGTCGAATTAACTATAGTATCGTTAATTTCATCCAAAGCTAAGTGTTCCAAAGAAAATGGAGAATATATCTTTCCATCAAATTGGATAGAAAGAATCATATTTTTAGCCGCCAAAAACTGTTTAAGTTCAAAAAGACGAATCGATACAATCTGTTCATTTTCAGTTAATTCGATTTTTACAACTAAACTTGAAGAGCCGTCTGATTTAATTTTATAATAAGATTTTCCATCATCCGTATGTAAATTATGATAAAGCCGAAACTCTTCACATATTTCTAATTGTTCTTTGTAGATTCCTTGAAAATCTCGTAATAAAATAAGAGGTTCAATATTATCAGTATTTGTTCTTAAATAAATATAATTATCATTAATATATGAAAATCCCGGATATCCATCTTCATAAGATAAATCCCATTTATTAGAATCTAACGCTTGAGATATATAACAATTACTAATAAGAGCTGGAAAAACACCTATATTGCAATAATCTAAAGTTTTATTTATGTATACTGGAATCATTTCTGTTACTTTAATTTTCTTATATATTTGAGGTAAAATTTTGAATTTTTCGATTTCTTTTTTTATTATTTCAATTGAAATCATTACAAGCTCCCTCCCAGTTATTTTTATTATATTTCACGCAAGGGGCGTGTCTGTTTAACATTAGTTTAACCTGCGTTTGTGGTTTTTGCGTAGCAAAAATTGGCGTAAAACTTGCGTGAAGAAGCCGAAGGCTTTAGCAAGTTTTATGACAAAACAAATGTCAGGTTGAAACTTTTGTTATACGATCCTCATACAGTGCATTATTTTTTTATTATAGCGGCCAACGGAATCGGAGGGAATTTTACAGCTTTCAACAAATTACTAATTTCTTCAAAAAATACATAAACCAACTTTTCAAATAATTCATCTGCTGTTTTATTTTGACTATAGTCCCTTATTTCTGTAGCAAGAATAAAATATGCAACTTTTGCTTCAAGAACTTTTTGTTTATTTTCATTAGAAATTACAATATTAAGTTCTATTACACAGCTAAGTTTTTCTTCTTCCAGTTTTACTGGCATAAAATTATTTCTTTTAATTTCAACTGCTAGTGATTTTAAATTATTTTGTCCCTCAAGCTTCACAAATTTTTCTTTCAAATCGAAATTTATTATTTTCATTTATTTAACCCTATATGGCGATGGATCATAATCTATCTTATCTGTAAAATTTTTATTATTTACGGTAGATATGATGCCAATAATCTTATAGTTATCACTTTCCTCATAAAAACCATTAATATTATTATCACATAAGATTCTATTAGTTATTGCCTTACCTGCAATTCTATATGCTATCTGTGTATTAAAATCACACATACCAATATAAATAAGCCAAGGAAATACTTTTAATAATCTAACAAGTGCTGTTGCGGATGCAGATGGTGATTTTGCTTTATTTTTCCATTTAGAAAGTGTCCTTGGTGGTAAGGAAAAAGCTCTTTCTATATCAGCTAATTGAAATGACTTATCAAAATTATTAAGTATCTCAGAAACACAATTCTGCCGTGCCATTGAAACAGTTTTTTTTATTATTTTCTCATTTTCAAAATCAATATCACCTTCGAAACCACAATTTGCACATTTATAATTAGTAATATCTTGAGAAGATTCACCTGTTCCTATAGTTACTTTATATGGAATTTTTACTTTTTCTAGAGTATTTTCTTTTCCACAGATTGGACAGATGTGATTATTCATAATTAAGTCTCCAGTCTTTTCATTATTAAAGAACCGATTGATGCTGTGTCTCCGTTATCACTATGTAATGATTTAATGCACCAACCATTAATGGTTTTCGTAAAACAAAATGCTATATAAACATCAAACCATTCTAATTCAAGTTTGTAACTATCAACCAATGGATGATCACCGTTTATTCCTTTCCGATATGGTTCACAATTTACAAATTCAAATTTACTCTCAGGAAATTCTGTTATATAATTCAATATTTGTTCTTTCCCATAAAGTCTCAATAAATTTTTTGCATCTTCATAAACAATAGGTTCTAATAAAACCCGTTGTTTATGGAATTTGACATCATTTAAAAAATCAGATAAAATATATTCTGGTCTTCGCTGTGCTCCTTTATTATTCAAAATAAACTCCAGTGTTTTTACATTTATCCCATAGGGATAAATGTATTACATATTTAGTTATTTGTCAATCAAAATCTCAATCAAAGTGCCCATAGGGGGCGTCCGTATAACACATATTCGACCTTTCCTCATAATATCATGGGAACGACCTATTTGCAATCTAAACTATTGGGGATTAAAATAATAACATCTTTCCACCATAATATTCGCCGATATTCGCCGGAACATATCATTGATAGACAGATTAGGTCTATCTTCATTAAATGGAACAAGGCTTCCAATAAGTGCGTTGCAAATAAACAGTAAAGAGCATGATATGTGACAGTACATTGATCTTTACGATATCGGATTTTAAAACAGCTTTGTGCAGGAAAGGCTGAATAATTGCAGGAGCAATGCGACACTGCTCCTGTTTGCGGTTTCTTTATTCGTGAGGAAAGTTTGATACCCCGGTATGTTGCATTGAGGAGTGTTGCTTTCGCTGTCGGCGAGCTTGGGGAAGTAGTTATAGCCATCCTCAAGCTTGCCCGGCATGGTGCGTGTCCCCTTACCCCTTCGTTATTTTCGGCAAGAGAATAATGCCGCCGATAAACACAACCAGAACGGCTATCCATGCGGAAAGGATATTCATAAAAATGCCGCCGATGATAAAGCCTGCTAACGAACAGCCTGCAACAAAAAGCGCATACGGCATTTGCGTTGCGACGTGTTCCAAATGCGGGCAGGCGGCTCCTGTAGAAGATAAAATGGTGGTGTCCGAAATGGGCGAGGCATGATCGCCGAACACGGCTCCGCCGAGAACGGCCGAAATACAGATGAAGACGGCGTTGAGTGCGGTGCTTTGCGCTAAACCGGCATTTTCAGTTAATCCGACGGCAATCGGCATGATAATCGGGATCATAATGCCGAAGGTTCCCCAGCTGGTGCCGGTTGCGAATGCAATAACGGCGGACAGTGCAAATACGATGGAGGGAAGTATCCACAGCGGGAAAGAGCTATTGACAACCAGTTCGGAAAGATAGCGGCCTAATCCTAAGCCGCCGTCTGCAGGAGCCGACCGTATGACTGTTCCGATTGACCATGCCATGGTCAAGATAATCAAAGCCGGAACCATAGATTTTATACCGTCACGAACGGCTTCGCTTGCTTCTTTCAGATTCATAAGGCGGCGCGCAAGATAGTAAATATAAGTGACCGTTAAGGTAAAGATAATAGCGTAGAAAAGTGCATAAGATGAATCGGTATTGATAAAAGCCTCACGGAGACTCATCGATGCGGCTGCTTGCGGTATATTGGTAATTGTTGTGCCGTCTACGGCGTTAATCCACGAAACGGCGGGGAAAAAGGCAATAGCGAAAACAATGAGAAGCAAGATGGGAAACAGCATATCGATCGGTTTTGCTCGGGTAGTCTGTTCTTCGGGGACATCGCCGGAAATAACGCCGTAGGCTTCTTCGTTCCAAAGGCGGCCGGTTGTTTTTGCCAAAGTTTCTGATTTTTTCATTGCACCGAAATCGGTTTTAAAAAAGATGATGACAAGGATCATCAGAAGTGTTGTCAGTGCATAGAGGTTGTACGGAATGGCACGGATAAAAAATTCAAAGTCGCTGATGCCGAGTTTACCGAACCCATCGGAGTTTCTTACGATAGACATAACCGTAACAACCCAGCTGGAAACAGGAGCAAGAATACACACGGGAGCCGCCGTGGAATCCAAAATATATGCAAGCTTTGCACGCGGTACCTTATGCTGATCATTTATCGGCCGCATGACGGTTCCGACGGTTAAAGAGTTAAAATAGTCGTCTATAAAAACAATTAAGCCGAATATAAACGTTGCAAATTGTGAGGCGGTTCCGTTCTTCAGCTTTTTGGACATCCACACGCCAAACGCTTGCGCCGCTCCCGTTTTTGACAACATACCGACCAATGCGCCGAGCAAACCGCAGAATAGAAAGATGCGGATATTCCATCCGTCTGCGAGAGAACCTGCGAGTAGATCCGTTAGCCGCATAAGCGCCGCTGCAGGATTTCCACCTGCAACGATAACACAGCCTGATAAAATTCCTAAAAAAAGCGAAACGATAACGTCTTTTGTGATAAAAGCAAGCGCAATGGTTAAAACGGGCGGTATGATACCCCACATTCCAAAATGATCCATAAAAATATAAAGCTCCTTTTTTTATTGTTCAGTTTATTCCTCCGCACACCGTGTACCGCAGCAGCCGGATCATGTAAATTCGTACGCTATTCGGATCCGTTGCTTAGTTTTCCTGCTTTTGCAGTGCAAATACTTTTTCCAACAGTTCCAATGTTTGCGCCTTATGGGGTGTGCCGGGAGCATAGAGACCGTCGTGGAAGAGAAGGATGGCCGGTTGGGGAGCCGCTAAGAGGGAAGCAAGGAAGTGCTGTTTTTTCGCTTCCGATAAGCGCAATACGTCATGAGAATTTACATCCCAGCCTAAAGCCGTCATTTTTTGTAAATGGAGTGTTTTTCGTAAAAAGATATTACTGTGTCCGATAGGAGGCGCAAAAAGGTGCTGTTGTTTTCCCGTCAGATTTTGCAAAATATGATTCGTTTTTACTATTTCTTCCTGCAACCGTTTTTCACTGAGCAAAGAGAATAAATTAGGATGGCTGTAACTATGATTTATAACAAAATGCCCGTATGCTGCAACCTCGCGCACCAGATTGGGGTATTGCTCGGCGTGCCTGCCGGTTATCGCGAACACCGCATAGACACCTTCCCGTTCCAATATGCGTAAAATATCCGGAGTAAGATCGGGATCAACGCCGTCATCAAAGCGGAAGATAAACCGGCAGGTTTTCCAATATGAAATTAACCGGACAAGATCGTCATCAGGATAGAGTTCCTGCAATACATCTAAATCTTTTCCGCGTGCGGTTCTGCTTAAAAGCTGACTATTCGGTATCAGCAGCGAAATAACCAGCAATATTTGGTGAATACACACAAGTACAACAAAGGGAATCTGAAACGGAGCCGTCCATTTAAAAATTATCCACAAAATAATAAGCACCGCTATAAACAGGGGCGTTATTATTTCCATCACGGAAGGGAAGTCGAGCGGATTGTATAAACGCAGGATAAATTTTGAGGTAAAATAACGCAGGTAATAAATATTATCTTTTGCTGTAATCGCAAGCCCGATTGGAGTAAGTACCCAGCCGATACCGTATGCAAGCGTTCCGGCAAGAGCGGGAAGAGCAATCGTGCTGTGTGTGATGCCGTACCACAGCGCAATAAGCGGAACACCCCAGCCTATCACAAAACTGATAAAAATTAAGAATAAGCCGAAAAGAAATTTCGGGCTTAAATCTTTGTAATTATGCTCTACATCTTTAAATTCCTGCGCAAAGGTGAGCAAGGGTTCTTTTTTTTCTTGCAGAATGCGTTTAATCTTTTTGAGCATGGATAACTAATAATATTCCTTTAAAGGGGAAGCGCTTCAACACATGATCTTCAATCAGCAAAGGTGTTAGTCCGTTGTCCTGCAAAAGTTTTTTTACTTCTCTTTTTGAATACATATTCATAAAGATATGCTGACGGAAATAATTTCCAAAACATCCCCAAAACCTGATAAACGTCCTATGCGTTGTCGTAATAAAGAGCTTGCCGCCCGGTTTTAATAACTGCGCCATTTTATGGAACAATGCTTTTTTGTTCAATATATATTCAATCGCAGTAAAACTGACAATGTAATCAAAGGTACCGGAAATCGGCGTTTGCAAAAAATCACCTTCAATAGTGGTAATATTGGTAATATGTGCTTTTTCCGCTTTTTGAGTCAGCTGCTGCAGCATCGCAGGAGAAAGATCAACCGTAGTATAAGACTTGGAAGCAGAAGCAAATAATAGAGAAAACCGCCCCGTGCCCGCACCGATTTCGAGAACGGATGCTCCGGAAAAATCTTCTTTGTCAAAGAAATCCTTGATCAATTTTTTTTCGGGTTCTCTGACAAAGCGGAAATTGGGAGCATCCTGTTCTGCATCATAGTCTGCAGCAAGGTTGTCATAAAAATCTTTTACCGATAGCTTATTACGGGTCATAGCGTTTAAAAATAAGAGACGTATTGACGCCTCCGAAAGCAAAATTGTTGCTCATCACATATTCGGTATCCAAATGGAGTCCGTCGCCTGTGATATACTGCAGATCGGGGAGCCGGTCATCAACTTCGGTAAGGTTGAGGTTCGGCGCAAACCATTTTTCTTTCATCATATTGATTGCAAAAAACGATTCAAGTACGCCGCATGCACCGAGTGTGTGCCCCGTGTACGATTTTTGGCTGCTGATTGGAACAGGCCGTTTAAAAAGCGAATAGACGGCATTTGTTTCTTCAACATCACCGACATCCGTCGCCGTACCGTGAGCGTCAACGTAGCCGATTTGCTCCGGACGGATACCCGCATCTTCAACAGCGCTCCTCATAACGGCTTCCATCATGATGCGGTTCGGCTGTGTGATATGCCGTCCGTCACAATTTTGTGCAAAGCCTACAAGCTCCGCTAAAATCTCAGCACCGCGCGCCTTTGCATACTCATATTCTTCCAGCACCAAGCAGCCGGCTCCTTCACCGATTACCAGCCCATCGCGGTTTTTATCAAACGGTGCAGGCGTCGCTTTCGGTGTATCGTTTTTCAAACTGGCTGCAAAAAGCGTATCAAAAATAGCGGTATTAAAGGGAGAAAGTTCATCGGAGCCTGCTGCAAGCATTACGGTTTGTTTTCCTGCAGCAATGAGTTCATACGCACTGCCGATTGCTAAAGACCCCGCAGCACAGGCAACGTCGGTTGTAACAAGACGTCCTTTAAGAGAAAAGAAAAGGGAAATATTCACTGCTGCGGATTGCGGCATATAGCGCACATAGGTAGTAGCATCCAGTAAATTCGGTGCATCGGGCTGTGTAAGGGAAATCAATTCTTTGATAGCCTTATAACTGCCCGATGAGACACCGCATGCAACACCTGAATCTCCGCCGGATAGCACCGGATTACCCAATAAGCCGGCCTGAGAAACCGCACGATGCGCCGCCGTAACGGCCAAAAGCGCAACCCGTCCCATACCCCGCGTTGTTTTTCTCGGAAACCCCGGATCCGTGAATATTGCAGGCGCTGCAAGTTTCGATCTTATTTTAGGATTTGCAACCCATTCATCCATCACTCTAACAGCATTTTGTTTTGCCTTTAGCGCCGCATATACCGTAGTCCAATCTTCGCCTATCGGGGATATTATCCCTGTGCCTGTTACGACAACTCTCTTTTTCATACCATACCGCCGTCTACACAAAGTACCTGTTTTGTAATATACGATGCTTGTTCCGAAAGAAAGAAAGACACCGCAGCAGCAACCTCTTCCGGTTTTCCAATCCGCTTCAGTGCGATCATCGGTTTTACGTAGTCGATAATTTCTTGACTGACCATATCCGTTTCAATGACACCCGGCGCAATACAATTCACCGTGATATTCCGTTTACCTAACTCTACCGCTAAAGATTTTGCAGCGCCGATTAAGCCTGCTTTTGATGCGCTGTAATTGGTTTGTCCCCGATTTCCATTTACACCGGAAACAGAAGAAACAACGATTATCCGTCCCGGCTTCCGCGCTTGAATCATCGGCATAACAACCGGATGGACAATATTATAAAAACTGTCAAGATTTGTTCGCAATACGGAATCCCAATCATCGGCGCTCATTCCGGGAAAAGGAGTATCTTTCGTAATACCGGCATTACACACAACACCGTAATATGCACCATACGCCGCAATGTCTTCTTCCAAGATACGGCGTGCAGTTTCTCTATCCGTCACATCAAATTGCAGCAGCTGCAGGTTTACGCCTTTTGCATCGGCAAGCTTTTGCAAGGGTTCAATAAAAGCGCTTGATGTATGATAGCACGCTGTGATTGAATAGCCTTCTTCTATTAACGTATGCGCAATAGCATTACCGATTCCTCGAGAGGCTCCTGTAATCAATATTCGTTTTTCTTTTTTATCCATAGCGCCTTCCATTATTCTTTATGCCTCGCTGATCAAATATTTAATTCCGAATCCGATTCCATCAGCATAAGTGTTGCTTTTGTAATCGGTTTATCGTCAACATACACTGCACCGTCAAAATACGCGAATGTACCGTCGCGAAGACTTTCCTTTGCATAAACAATGGCGGTTTTTCCTGTTGGAATAATCATCTCGGTACATTCAAGATTGTTTACACGTAAAATAAAACCGAATTTCGGCGGTCGCTTGTGTATTAAACGAGCTTCAAGTCCGTAGTAAACGCCGCAAGCCTGCGCAATAAATTCAAATCCCGTATACGAATATATGCCGTCATATTCACTTTCGTAAAAAACGGATTCAGCGTCGACGGTTGCAAAACAGGCTATCTCTTTTTTATTGAAATCAAACGAAAGAACACCGTCAAGTACCAACCAATCTTTTGTATGTTTTATATAATCTTTGAGACACCCTAAATTATTTTTTTTAAGATAGCATTCCATACTTCTTTCCTTATTTGTGCGGTGAGTTTAATATCCCGATGTTTTTCAATTTCGACCTATGATAAGACAGGCATTATTGCCGCCGAATGCAAATGAAAAACTCATAACGGTATCTAATCGTTCAGCAATAATTTTGTCGGTTACCAATCGGATGGGCGGTAACTCGGGATCATATATGCCATCGTAAAAATGAGGCGGCAGAATCCGCTGTTGATTAAGTTCCGAAAGCGCTAAATAACAAACAGCCAGTTCCATTGCTCCGGCCGCCCCGAGCGTATGACCAAGCGCTGTTTTTGAGGAGCTGCAACGAATAGCGCTTCCGTCGATTAAATTAACTGCACGGGATTCCATCTGATCATTTAATTCGGTTCCGGTTCCGTGCAAATTGATGTAATCGATATCGGCAACGGATAAATGAGCTCGCTGCAAAGCGGTTTGTATGCATGCCGCCGCTGCCGTTCCGGCGACATCGGGACTTGTCATGTGAAAAGCATCGGCATTATCCGAAGCGCCTTTTAAAAGGATAGTACCTTTTGTACCGGTAAAATTTTCCTTTGCCATGACAAAAAAAGCGGCGCCTTCGCCCAAATTAATGCCGCGCCGGTTCTTTGAAAAAGGTAGTGTCGTATTTGTATCTACCGCTTCCAGCGACGAAAAACCGGCGAGTACCACATCACTGACAATATCAACTCCACCTGCAATAACCACATCACATACATCGCTTTTTAAAAGCTCATCAGCGCGGCTGATCGCATGTGCGCTTGAAGTACAAGCCGTAGATATTGTGCTGCTAAACCCGGTAACACCGAAGAAATTCGAAAGATATTCGGCACACAGGCTGAGGCATTGCATATTCAACCGGTAAGTACCGACTTCGGCTTTTTCTTCCGTCGAATTATTCATCAGACCCGAAAGAAACTTATTGGTTTCTTCGCTGCCGTTATCGGTTGTGCCGACTACAATCCCGATGCGGTCTGCTCCGTATTTCCGTTTTGCCTGATGTACCAACGGTTCAATTTGGCGGCAGGCGCATAGTGCAAGTTTATTTATACGGTTATTATAGGGATGGGGCAACGTTTCGTGTATATACCAATCGGCAGGGATAAGTCCTAAAGAAAAGACCGAATCAAGTTTTGAACACGACCGCAAACCGGATTTTTGCTCAACAAAATAAGCATTATAAAAATCTGCTTTCGTGTGCGCCATGCAATTAATAAGCCCTACATCAAGTAAGATCGACTGCATACGCTGTGCTTGCCTTTTCCGATTCGACGGTATACAATTTCATAGTGAAAGTGTATATAGAAATAGCGGGCTTGTCAAGTTTTGCCGGTTCTGCTTGTTCCCCGTACAGTAGCATTGAGCAAACTGCGCTTGAAATGAAACAACGCTATTTTAATGAACATCCCGACTATACCATCCTAAGGACAAAAAACGGGCGTCCGTATTTTGCGCACACGGAGACGCTTTTTTTCAGCGGATCTCATACAAAAAAATCTTGTATCACCGTGATGGCGGAAAAAAATATTGCGGTTGATATTGAACAATGCCGCCCCAAACACTTTCAATCGATTGCCGAATATGCGTTTACGGAAACGGAGCAACAGTGGCTTGCACAATCAAAGGCGGTCGAAAAAGATTTTTTCTTGCTGTGGACAATAAAAGAAGCTGACATAAAATTGCACGGCAGTAGTGTTTTTTCCATAAAAGATGCCGTACACATTAACCTAATAGAAAAAACGGCATTTGCGGGTTCATTGGAAAAGGATGTCGCACAATACGGTTCACCGATAAGCGGCACCGTACTACACAAGCGCAGTACGCCGGAAAGCGCAGCCTATCCGCACAGTATCTTTTCTTTTTACCTTACAAAAACATCACCCGAACGAACCGTTCATTTTGTAATAAGCATTATCATTGCGTGGCTCGATACGGATATTGAATTTGTGTGGAGCTATGCTGCGGAGCCGCACACACGCATTACTGCAGAGCCGCTTTTTGCCTATCCTGCCCAAAGAGCATAACGATGGGAGCAAAGAGAAATGCGCACACAATGCCGATAAAAAGAGAAAGCGCAAACGAACGCACGGGAATAAAGCTGCTGAACGAAAGGGTTCCGAACGATAAAATAGTGGTCAACATCGAAAGAAAAACAGCAATGAATGTAACCCCTTTTATCTCTGCATTGTGCGAGAAAAAGATAAAAAAGTCTATCGAGATTCCTAACGACAAAATAAGCGCCAGAATAGAGAAAATATTTACCGGAATGCCAAATAATCCGTGTATACCTAAATTAAGAAGCAAACAGAAAATTTGTATTGCAATAATCGCGAACGCTTGTTTCTTATACAAGAAAATAAGAATAACTAAAAAGATAACTAAATAGGCGCCGAGGTTAAACAGCATGGCTTCGTATGCGGTTTTTTCCAATGCTGCGTTTATTGCAGGCAGAACGGAAAATACTTTAATACCGGGATCCGCTGCTTCTATGTCTTTTCTTGTTTGTGCATTCAACCCTTTTTGTAAAATAATAACCGAAAAATAGTGTCCGTCATTTTTAAAAATCAGCTTTTGCAAACTTGACAACGCAGAGTATTGCAGTAACTGTTCCATCCCGACAAAACGTTCATCCGATTGCTCAATATCTTTGCGGATATGTAAGAAAGTTTGCCGATCAAGATCAAGCGCTGCTGCCTGCTGTTCCAAAAGCGGAAGCAATTCTTTTTTTGCCAGCAGTATATTTTCCCGTTGTTTTTTTATCGATGGTAAAAATTTTGATAACGCAAGATACTGCTCATTTTTTAATAGCGGCTCAAGTAATTCTTCTTTTTCTACTAACGAATCAATACTATCTCCTTTGAGAATAATTAAATCGGTATTGGACATATTCCCCATGCGCTTATTGACCGCTATTTCTTGAACAATTAGATTATCCGGAATACTATATAAACCGGCCGCTGAAAAATCAGTCCGTATTTTTGTTACGCCCCATGCGGACAACCCTATCAATATGATCGCACCGAAAAAAACAACTCTCCGCTTATTTGTAAAAAAAGAACTATAGGATTGTAGATATGATTCGCTCAAATGCAGCACGGAGAGATTGGTGTTTTTAGGTGTTTTTTTGAAGATGTACGGGAATACAATGACAACCGTTAAAAAGCTGCCGGTAACTCCCGTTATGGAAAACACGGATAATTGCCGCAACAGCGCAATACTCGAAAAAGATAGTGCAACATAGCTGATGACGGTGGTTAAAAGTCCCAAGAATAAGCTGGTAAAGATTTTCTTTATAACGTTTATTCTGCCGTGTTCAAAATACCAGTGGGTAATATAATGAATGGAATAATCCATTGTAACACCGATAACGCTGGTACCGAACACAAACGAGAAAATATGAATGGAAGGGAAAAGGATCGAAGTTATACAATAAGCGAGTCCTGTTGAAAGAGCGAGCGTGCCCATGCAGACGATAAAGACGGCGATACTTTTATAGGTAAGGAGAAAAAAGAAAAAAGTTGCGATAATCGATATTGTCGAAATAATACTGATTTGCAGCTGGGCGCTTTTTTGACTGTAAAAACTGTGAACGGGTACTCCCGACATATATATCGACACATCGGATGTATCGGATAATTCATCAACAGAGGCTAAAAACCGCCGCATAAATTGGAAGCGTCCGTCCGCAGCAGAAAATTCAACCGGTAAATCCATCGTAATAAAAATATTGCTTTTACCTTCGACAGTCGTATACAAAAGATTGTCCTGCATTTGTAACGTCGGTAAATTGACCGTAAGCGCTTCCAATAGATCTTCTACTTTACCATTTACAAGTAAAAACGGATCGGTTTCTACATTGGTGAACAGAGAGATGAAAAACGGAGAATATATATTTGCAACGGCTTCATCCGCAACATCTGTTGCCTTCCCTTGCGATAATTGCCGTGCAATACGATCGGATAAAAGCGCATATTTATTGTTGTCAAAAAATTCCAGCAAAGCATTATAATCACCCCCGCCGACTTCCAACTGTACCTGTACTTGATCCGATAGTTCATATATTTTTTGTTCAAGTTGATAGGCCGCTTTTTTTGCCGTATCGAAGTTTTCGGCTTCAACAAAGAGATTAATAGTATTTGACGAAAGGGAGAAAAAATGTTTCAGCGGTTTTTCAAACGAGCGGTCTTGCGAAATTTTCGGAACAATCGAAATCAGATCGGTTTCGATTGTTCCGTGCGGGGACACCCAAAAAAGGATTGCGGCTCCGATATGCAGGACAATCCAAAAAAGGAGCGGGATTTTATTTTTCAAAGTAAGCTGTTTCATTCTGTGTTAGTGCGTCATTAAAAGATGACACGGACAGTATATATTCGGTTGTATCACCGTTGCTGTATGTAATAACAACGGAGCTGATGTACCCGTTATCGGCGTTCACTAACTCAATCTTTTTTATTACGGAAGCAATCGTATTATCTTTCGGAACATATTCCAATAAACCGTTTTTGTATTGCCGCATATTTAAATGCTGCTCTATTACCGCAGTATCTTGGGTAAACAGAGATTTGGTAAGCAGCGCAACCGAACTGAAAATAGGATTACCGGAATTGCCCAGCTCTTTTTCCGTACCGTTGGGAAATACTTGCAGAACTTTTTGTTCGGTCATAACGGTAACCGATTTTTGAGGCTTTTCGGTATACCATATAATACCGTGCGCCCGGGATAAAACAAAGGCTCCCGATGATTCTATCGTTTTTTTTGTTTTAGCAATGTAATTTTTTTGTTTGTACGAACCCTTTACCGTTACCAAAGTATCAATCGTTTGAGCTGCCGAAGATGATACTATAAACAGAAGTAGCGTACCGGCATATATTATGCGTTTGAATTTTTTTTGCATAGAGCTTCGACCTTATCAATGAATGTTTTGCTTGAAAAACAGGATTGCTTTGTTTCGATGGAAACCGCCATCTGATATGTTTTGGCCTTACACAACAGCGTATCATGCTCATCATAAAAAAGATACGAAATACCGATCCGGTTTTCATATTCAATTAAACTTGTACGTATTCGGACACGTTGTTTAAGCAAAATCGGTTTGATATATTTTATTTCGAGTTTTACAACCGGCCATACCAAACCGTCCGCCTGCATATCAAAATAACCGTAGCCTAATGCATCCAGCAATAAAGAGCGGGCATCTTCCATATATCTTGTATAGTTGCCGTGATACACTACCTGCATAACATCGACATCGTAAAACTGAGCGGTAACATAACAATCGGACGAAAAATAAATAGTATCCATAGGTTTCTTTAGATGCCCCTTAAAATTCAGCAGTCGGAGTTATACTTTCCAATATTTTGCATCGATTGCGGCTATTATCGTGCGCAAATCTTTTTCCAGCGGACGGTCGTCAACCAAAAAGTCAAATTTTTCAGCAATTTGCGCCAGCAGGTCTTCTATGTTTTCCGTCTTGCTCCGGTCTAACCCGTTCTTTTTCCGAATTTGAATTGCCTGATAGCAGGCGATCATAAGAGCGCTTAACACTTGTGTCGTTAATACGATAACACGGGTGCAGTCGCGTGCGGCTATCGTACCCATGCTCACCTTGTCTTGGTTATGACATTCCGTTGAGCGTGAAAATACGCTTGCAGGCATCGTGTTTTTCAATGCTTCTGCAGTCCATGCAGAAGCGCCGATTTGTACCGCCTTTAGTCCGTGGTTATATGAATAGGAAGAATCGGAGCCGGAAAGATTCGGCGGCAAACCCTTGTTCATTTTTTCATCAACTAACAGGGCGAGCTGTCTATCCGCTAAATCGGCGAAATTTGCTACGATGTTTTTTAAGCTGTCCATTGCGAAGGCAATATGACCGCCGTAAAAATGGCCGCCGTGAAACACCGACTGATATTCGGGGGATACCAATGGGTTATCGTTTGCGCTGTTCAGCTCCGTTTCTATAAATGAACGGAGAGTCGGTTCAAAGTCATAAAAAACACCGATAATGTGCGGAGCGCAGCGTATGCTGTAATTGTCTTGTATTTTTTCAGGGATAACGGAACCTTGCATCTTCGATGAAAAATTTTTCCGCACCAAATCCGCCGCATGGCTTTGTCCGGGGTGGGGCTTCATCGCAAATAAGCGCGGATCAAAATGATATTCATTGCCTTTCATCGCAATCGAAACCATCGCGGTAAGTCTACAGGATAAGTCTGCAAGATATTTTGCACGGCAAAACGCCAAACACGCAACACCGGTCATTGCAGCGGTTCCGTTCATAATGGCAAGGGCTTCTTTGGGGCGCAGCGTAATTGCTTTTAACCCGCAACGGTGCAGCGCATCCGCAGCAGGCATAACCGTACCGTTTAACACTACATCCCGCTCCCCGATTAATGCGGCAACGATATAAGACAACGGCGTTAAATCGCCGCTTGCGCCGACGCTTCCTTCCTGCGGAATACGCGGTAAAATATCATGCTTTAAAAGATTGAAGAGCGCTTCTACCAGATTAAAGCTGACCCCCGAACAAGCCTGCACGAGCGACACTAGCCGCACCGCCATAATGGCGCGGGTCGTTTCAGCATCAAAGTAATCTCCTAAGCCGCAGCCGTGGAAGCGGGAAAGATTTACCGGCAGTACATAATAACTGTCAGCGGGAACCGTCTTAGTGCAAGAATCTCCGTAACCGGTTGTTACTCCGTAAACAGCGCCGTGTTCGGCAATCATACTATCCAAAAAATCAGCTCCCGCATTTATCTTTTGTATAAATTCGGGTGTTCTATTTAAATCAATTTCGCATACCTTTTTTGCTATCAATTCCATATCTTCGATAGATATTTTTTGTTCACCGAACACGATTTTTTTCATTCTTCTTCTCCTATGAGGTAAATATACCCTTATTGATAGCGCTTTGCAAGATAGACTCTATTTCTCCAAGCAGTACCCATACTGCATCCTCATAAGTGAGGGAACTCCTAAAGATCATCCTTGAGCGCCGATGATTTTGCATAGGCGGTAGATTTTGCCTCAAAAAAATCCGTTTTAATCAAATTCGCATTACTGTACTGGCTTACCCAGCTCATCGAGGCGGGTTCTTCACGGTGCCCTTCGTACAATGGGTCAAAGCCGAGGTTTTCGCAGCGGAGATTGCCGAGGTACTGAATGTAGTCGGTTACCATGCCCCTTGTAAGGCCCGGAATATCGTCTCCGATAACGTAATGCCCCCACGCAATTTCCTGCTCGCAGCCTTCGCGGATCATACTGCGGAACAGCTCGTTGTTTTCCGGCGTGAACAGCTGCGGCTCTTCTTTTTGCAGTTCATGGATAATCGAGCGGAACAGCCACAGGTGCGTGTTTTCGTCGCGGTTGATGTAGCGGATTTCCTGCACGGAACCGGGCATCTTGTTGTTCCGTCCGAGGTTATAGAAAAACATAAAGCCCGAATAAAAATACACCCCTTCCAGAATATAGTTGGCAACGGCAACCTTGAGTAAGGCAAGCGCACTTTTATCATCCTGAAATTCATTGTATAAGTCGCCGATAAACTTGTTCCGTTTTAAGAGATGTTCATCATCCTTCCATTGATAGAGGATTGCCGTCCGCTCGTCGGGGGAGCAGATAGTATCGAGCATATAACTGTAGCTCTGAGAATGTACCGCTTCCTGAAACGCCTGAATGGTGAGACAAAGATTCACCTCGTTTGCGGTGATATACTGCCCGACATTCGGCAGGTTTGCCGTCTGGATACTGTCCAAAAAGATAAGAAACGACAAAATTTTATCATAAGCGGTTTTTTCCGCGGGGCTGAGTTTACGGTAATCCTGCACATCGGTGTTCATGTTGATTTCTTCCGGTATCCAGAAGTTATTCATCGCCTGCCGGTACCACTCGCTTGCCCATGTATACTTCATATTGTTAAAGTCGTTGAGGTTGGTGGTATTTCCGCCGATCATCTTCCGCAGATGGACTTCGATATCCCCCGTTTCGTTAAAAAGCTTTTTACGGGCAAGCACTGTTTTATTGTCTATCATCAAAATACTCCTTGTATCGTTTTATACATATAGTTTTATACATATATATTTAGATTTCTAACATGAAGAATAAAAGTTATTGGATCGCTATCAATTGGACGATTCTGCAGATTGCGCAGTGTCAAATTCTAAAAGGTAATTGCTGAATACATTGATAACCGTTGTGTTTTCGTAGACGGTTACCCGCGGTTCCTGTAGGTCGTAAAGGTGGATATGTCCATGCAAAAAATAACGCGGTTTAAACTTCTTTATAAACCATAAAAAGCATTTAAAACCGGTATGGCACGGATCGGGGCGGTCATGGATGCCGAAGGGCGTCGCATGAGCGACAAAAACATCTAAATACCGCCCGTACCGCAACTTGTTGTAAATAAGGCGCGGCACCATCGCGAGCAGCTGCATCTTCATTTGCCGTTCCGTGTATTGTCCGATATCGCTGTTGTATCGGATACATCCCGAAACACCCGCAAACAGCAAACCTCCTTCTCGACGAGTGGTAAAGCCGAGATAGGTGGAACCGTACCCTTCAGTCCGGTTCTCCGCAATGGATTGCAAAGAAGTATGTGCTCTTAGGTTTTTATGATAATACGGCAATGCGCTTAGATTATGGTTTCCGAATACAAAGAAGAGCGGCTTATTCAACGATGACACGATAAATTCCAAATACTCCATCGGTAAATCGCCGGCCGAAATCACAAGATCGACATCTTGATACCGCTCTTTGATATTGACGCTGTAAATAAGCGGATCGATTTGGTCGGAAACGCAAAGGATCTTCATGCTATATGCCTTTTATTTTTTTTAGCATTGACTCCAGTTTGACCTTATCGATTAATTCAAACGGCCGATTTTCTGCAAAGCTTAATGCAGACCGTGAAAAACCGCTTGCGGTAATGACGACAACCCTCACCAGTCCTTGACTTTTCATCTGCTCATGCAGCGAGCGCAAAAACGAATCGCCGATAATGTCGCTATCCCGCGAATAGATAAAGAGTTTAGGCTGCTTGCGTACATTCATCCATTTTTCGGAGTTATCTTCCAAAGCGATAATGGCGCAGCCCTGTTTTATTTCTTTTTGAGACTGGACGGAAAGTGCGAATGCCTGTTCGGTTACCGCTTTACAGAGTTTAAGGAACGATTCCGCACCGACGGTGAGATATTCTTTCATGTAATCATTTGAGCGGAGATCGCGGTATTGATTAAGTTTATCCGCAACATCTTTGTACCCCGGCGTTGTGGTGTGAATAGCTTCCCATTGTTCAATGGCTCGGTCGAGATCCCGCATTTTTTCATAGCATGCAGCGGCGGCATAGCGGAGACGTAACGTATCGGGATTTGAATTTTTTGCAGTGGTGAGCTTGAGCGCGCGATCGAATTCAAAGGCGGCTTTTTCAAGGCTGTTTGCATCGAAATAGCACAATCCTCGTTCGGTAAAACACTTTTGCCGCAAATCCGCATTACGGGCGGCTTTTTCAAATGCAGCCAACGCTTGTGCATATTCTTTTGTTTCGCGAAGGAGCCGCCCCTGATAGTAAAGCGCAGTCGTATTATCGGGTTCAAGTTTAAGCGCGGTTGTAATTTCCTGTTTTGCTTCGCCCATCATCTTATTGCGGAACAGGAGCAGGCCGAGCGCTGCATGTGCGGCAGCATATTTGGAATTAAGATTAATCGCCTGCCGATAATGAAAGATAGCCTGTTCCGTTTTATTGAGTTGTTCAAAAAGCTGTCCGATCGCGTAATGATATTCCGCATTTTGAGGATCGAGTTTTATCAGTAATGCATATTCGGCGAGCGCTTCGGTATGCTGCTGAAAGCGTTCATACAGCTGCGCTGTCAAATTTCTAAATTCTTTTTCTTGGGCTTTCGATTCAAAAGTTGCCTTGCTGATGGTTTTAAACTCCATCAATGCAAGTTCCGCACGTCCGTCAGCCAAATACGCTTTTCCGAGGAGATAATGGGCTTTTGTATCACGCGGGTTTTTTGCTATAATAGCTTTTGCCCGTTTAATTG
>ERZ772957.769-NODE-769-length-23492-cov-7.923966_pt1 | contig 23492 bp, 24 predicted proteins | sample MGYA00580682_ERZ772957 | MGnify/ENA primary metagenome ERZ772957 (study PRJEB29015, sample SAMEA2737921) | human oral metagenome | biome: human oral; feature: human-associated habitat; material: dental | place: China | collected 2025 ...
GTTCCATCCGATCCTCCTGCGGAGAGCCGTTGAAGGTCGTGGTGCAGTTCTGCTTTACGATGTCGAATATTTCATACCAGAGCAGATTGGACTGCTTCTGGAATGCCTGTCCCATCTGGACGAAAGGGCTTGCTATCGCTCCTCCGGTGGTCGGATGCTTGCCGATGAGTCCGTATTGACTCATTGCCTCCTCACACTGGATGAAGCGGGCAAATGCCTGTGCGTAGCTTTCGATGAGACGTGGATTCACGAGCCGCTCACAGCCGCGCTCCTTGAGCCACAGCCATGTCTCACGGAAAATCTCATCCGCACCGAGCGGCTTTCCGTTCCGCTGCCGTGCTGACAGGAACTCGCTCGGGGTTGGCATCTCCTCGCCGTAAAGGTCGGCGGCATCCACAAGGTCTGTACCGTCCAGTTCCATCATCGGGAACTCCATGATGTGCGCTGTGCGCCCACCCGCAATCTTATCCGCGAGTGCTTCGGGCTTATCTCCCGCCCGAATGCGCCGGCCACCGCGATTTGTACCGTCACGCGCCATCTTCTCGCCCCCTTTCCCTTAATACCCTGTTTGAACCGGTGTTTTTGTGCGTGCGCCCCCTCCCCGGTCCAGTAACGGCGCGGTTTTAGAGATTTGACCGCCCCCTGGGGGTCTAGCGGTCGCCACTGCAACGCTGATGAATCCGCTCATGACACGATACGCAGAGCGACATCAAATTGCTCTCGTCATGTGTGCCGCCGTCAGCGAGAGGTCGAAGGTGATGCACCAGTGTTGCGCGAACGTATCTCCCCTGCTCTTTGCATTTCTCACAGAGCGGATGCTCCGACAAGTGTCTGTCCCGAATCCTGCGCCATGCGCTGCCGTATCTCTCGTGCTGATCATACCCGCGCGTGAAGTGCTCGTAATGTCTCTGCATCGTTTTCTCGTGCGTCTCACAGTAACAGCTTTTTCTGTCAGTAAGGTTCGGACAGCCCGTCATGCGGCAGGGTCGCTTCGGTTTTCTCGGCATCACTCCACCTCCATCAAAAAAGCCCTCGCGGAGAATTGCTTCTCCGAGAAGGCTGATTCCATATCCTATTCTTGCTGAGTGTATCATATCACATCGGTCATACTGACATCAACCTGACATTTACTGACATTTTGTGACATTTTTTCGCTTTTTGACATTTCATGACATTCCCTGACATTTCATGCGCTTTTGGAGGGTATCACCACATTTTGCAGCCCGCGCTCATGGATGCGGTATATCTGCCGCTCCCCGACTGCCATACGCCTGGCAATCTCCGTGACCGTGTGATACCCCATGTAGCGCATCTCCAAGACCAGCCGCTCATCCATATCCTCCACAGCCTGTATCACGCCATAGATCTCGGCGCGGAGGCTTACCAAGCGGTCAATCTCACGATCAATCTCCTCCTCCTGTTCCACCAGCTTCACCACCACATCGGAGAGCTTGTGTGGATTCTTCGTAGCACTCCCCGGCATATCGCTAAGAACGGTGGTGGTCTTGGTGGCCATGCTGCGTAGCCGCATGGACTGTTCCAGCATGCTGTCTATTTTTCTATCAATCTTGAATGCCTGGCTCAGATATTCCTTAGCGGTCATCATGATCAGACCTTCTTTTCGTAGCGGGAGCAGCCCGGCTGCCAAACGTCGCCACCTGTATATCCTATGGGAGCAGTCTGCTCCGTCTCCTGCACACAGTCGTTGCAGTTCCAGCATGTAAGTCGATGAGCGCAGGAGCTGCAGATACATTTTTTGCAAGACGCGTGCGTTCCGCAGCGGTCATGGGGCATGACTTCCTCGCTGTCAAAGTCCTCTGTACCTTCCCAAATCGGCAGCCGATGATGAGCAGCGTACAGATATTCCTCCATGCAGCCGTTGCTGTCCTTCCAGTTTCCTGCCATGATCACACCGTTACATTTTCCGAGAAGCGTCTTGCACTGTTCCAAGACCATATCGTAGGGAATCTTGGCGGCCTTCAAGTGCCGCATGGCATCGAGCGGATTGACGAACAGGATATGCGGGTATTTCCTTGCGAGCTCTGCCGCAATCGCCACTGCTGCCTTGCGATTCTCTTTTTCAGCCCCCGTGTAGGGATGAGAAATATAAATCATGTTCATGGTGATTTGCTCCTTTCTCACTTGCAGTGCTTCAGCGCATCTCTTGCTGTAGGGTCGCTGTATCCTTCCCCGTTTCGGCTTGATGTATGCTGAACCCCTAGCTGCTTGATCTCAATGTGAATCCCCGGTGCTGCTGCCCACTGCTTTTCCACGATCTCCCGCACGACTTGGGCATCGTCCTTCCAGTAGCCGCACCTGGTCATGCAGTCCTTGAGCATTTTCTGCAGATTGTCGGTGTCCGGGCGTGTCGTACGCCACTCGCCGCTTTTATGGGACTTGCCCACCGGGAAAAGCCATGTGGTGCGAAGCTCCAAGGCACCGTCCAACGGCACTATCGGACGATGGTTACCGAGATGCGCAATCAGAAGTGCCTTGGCTTTCTTCAGGGGAGCCGGGTCGTAAAATATTGGTCTGCCACCCACGATCCGCACGGATTTCTCCTGTGCGGTCGCCGTAGGAGGATTGATGTCGAGGAAAAATCTCATATTCTGTATGCTCCTTATTGAAAATTTCTTTCGATTGTGTTTTCATTTCGGTCAAAGGTTTCGTCACTGTCATCCCGTGTGGGGGAGGGCAGGTTACTGCAGCCCTCCCCACACTGGTGACAGCAGGGACAGACACTCTTTATTTATAAGCCTTTGTCCCTAAGAGTTTTCCAATAGGCAATTTATCTTTTGTCCGCCTCATCCTTGCCCATAGGTTTTTTCTCCCTTTGTCCCTGCGTATTCTTCTTCCCCACCACGCCGTTTTCAATCCAGTAACTTTCGCTGAATTCGGCAAGATAACGGCGAATGGTTTTCTCGTTGAGTTCTGTGTACTCCACAATGTCCTTTATTTTCACAGGAGGATTGATGGAGCAAATGTCGTAAGCCGTGTCCAGTGTGGCCTTGCGTTCCTCGACGGTCGTCCGCTTGCTGCTGCGGGAGAGATTCGCTGCCATACTTCCTATGGCGGGAATGCTGCCCAATTCGTCGCTGTTATCAATGCGATGCACGGGATGCTCAAACCAGAAGTTTACCGGCTCTATATTGGCAAATTCACGGAGATTGGATTCCAGTCGCCAAGCCGTAGCGTGACCGTCACGCAGGTTGTTCTTGATGTCTTCCGTGAGTTCCAACTGGATCATGTCAAGCTGGGCATCGGGGTCGCGGGCAAATACGCCGGAGCCGGAAGCCCTGTCCATCGCCCGCTTGTTTCCCTGCGCCCCCTTGCTATGGTGATGGCAATAAATCGTAGAGCAGCCGGTTTCCGTGCAAATCTTGTCAAACTGGTTGCAGAACTGCCCCATTTCGGATGCGTTGTTTTCATCCCCCGTGATAACCTTGTAGATGGGGTCGATAACAATGGCATCCAAATGCTGGTCGCGCACCCGGCGGATGAGTTTCGGCACAAGCTGGTCTAAGGGCACGGCGTGTCCACGCAAGTTCCACACGATGATGTTCTCTGAGCCATTCATGGGAAGCCCCAATGCCTCGTAAATCTTGAGGAATCGGGTGATACAGCTTGCCGGGTCAATCTCCAAATTGACATACAGCACACGCCCCTTGCGGCAGGGAAATCCGAGCCACTTCGTTCCTTCGGCGATGGCCACGCAAAGTTCCATCAGAAGGAAGGACTTCCCTGCTTTGGAAGAGCCGGAAATAATCATCTTGTGGCCACGGCGCAGGATTCCCTTTATAATCTCCTCCGGCAGTTTCGGCGGATTATCCTTGTACTTGGCGAGAGATTCCAATGGAGGCAGTTCATCCGTCACGCCTTCCACGAAGTCCATCCACTCCGTCCATGACTTCCTGCCGATGTTCGTTGCTGCGAGGTACTGGCGATTGCCGTTTCGAATAAGCCCCGGCATTCTGGAAAGCCGTGAGGGATTGCGGTTCTGCTTGTCGATGGGGACGCCCTGCTTTTCCATGAAGTCGTAGAGAAAAGCCACGCGTTTTCGGTATTCCTCATAGTCAGCGGCATCCACACGCACTATGGCATGAAGGCTCTTGCCGCCGCTATGAATGAGTGCTGCAATGGGCAGTTCCAGCTTGCGGAAAAGGACATCCTGCTCGGCGATGGGAAGTGTGTCGGATTCCACCAGAGCATACTTGAACTTGGTGACGTTCTCGTTTTTCACACCCTCACCGTCCAGCGGATTGAAGCGAATCCAGCCGCCAGCCTCCGTCTTCCAGTCGCCGACGGTCGCTCCGATGTCATCGGCGTGCTTCTTGAGGGATGCGATCAGCTCCCCTGCCGTGCGGTCATACACGCCCTTACTGGGCAGCCACCTCCCCTCACCGTTCTGCCACACATCGCCCGTGACATAGCCCACTCGGTCAGCAGGATCAAACAGCAGGGAGAGATAATCGATCAAGTCCTGGACGGGATTCCACGCATCGGGAGGAGCGAATCCATTGAAACCGTCGTTGCCGTCGTATTCGATGGTATCGTCCCACGCCATGCAGCCGTCCTCTCCGGTATAGGGAATCCAACCGCGCTCTTTTGCCAGCTGCACAATCGTTCCGCCCTTGACAGGCGTGGTCGTGCCGTTAAAGCCCGCCCATTTCTTCTCGCATTCGCCGGGATGGTAACGCTTGTCACTCCTGCTCCAATCATCCCAGATGGAGCAGGGATAACCTTCCTCCTTGAGTGCCATGCCTACCGAGATCCATGTGGCACGATCTACCTCTCCAACATTGATGTACTTCAAAGCCGACAAGATATTCTTGTCCATGGAAAACCACGTCCTTTCACGGTGTATATACAGACGGCATCATCCCCTGCGGGACGCGCCAATGATTCATAGCCAAGCGCGAGATCAAACTGCTGGCTGCATCGAACTGCCATGTACCTACGCGCCGAAAGCCGTATCGCTCCAAGCAGCGGATCTGCTTGGGTGTGGCGAGCCCTTCCTCCTGCCGCCGTTTCAATCGGTCGATGAGGAGAGAGGCAAGCCCGGCATTTTCCACGGTATCGGGCAGGATGCCGCGTTTTTCCAAAAAGGAAAGCTGCTTTTCGGACGGCGGTCCCATCTCCCAAGGAAAGGTCGGTGCGTAGCTTGTGAGATCCTCGGCGGCGATGGAGAGTGCATACTGGATCGGATCCACCAGCTTTTTCTTCTTGCTCCGCATCGCGGCAAGCTCCCTCGCCAATGCTTCCTCGCGTTCACGCAGCACGTCCCGCTCCGCTTCCTCCTCGGCTTCGAGGATGTCCACCTCCTCATCATTTCTGAGGTTTTCATCCATCATCGCTGCGATCTTCTCATCCTTGGCAATGAGAGCCGATGGTCTGCACAGGTCATGACGCTCCGTCAGCCAGAGAAAGTCCAACAAAAGCAAGTTCTCCTTGCCCGGAAAGAGCCGCATGCCGCGTCCCACCATCTGCTGATAGAGGCTCCGCACTTTGGTGGGGCGCAAAATTACGATGCACTCCACAGCGGGACAATCCCAGCCTTCTGTGAGGAGCATGGAGTTGCACAGCACGTCGTACATGCCATTCTCGAACTCTGCAAGGATTTTCGAGCGGTCATCACTCATGCCGTTGACTTCCGCAGCCCTCAGACCGACATCGTTCAGCATCCGGCAAAACTTCTGCGAGGTGGCGATGAGCGGCAGAAACACCACGGTCTTTCTGCCCCTGCAGTAACGCGCCATCTCCCTAGCAATCTGATGGAGGTACGGCTCCAAGGCGCAGCCGATATCCGCCGCATTGTAATCCCCGCCGGAGATACCCGCCTTGCTGATATCCAGCCGCAGGGGAATCATCCGCGCCTTGACGGGAGAGAGATACCCTTCCCGGATGGCGCGGCTCATGGAGTACTCGTAAGCCTGTGAGTCAAAAAATGTGCCGAGCGTCTGCTTGTCTCCACGGTCGGGTGTTGCCGTTACGCCGAGGACATTGGCATCCGGAAAATGCGCGAGCACACGCTGATAACTCTCCGAGAGTGCGTGATGCGCCTCGTCCACGATGATGTCCTGAAAGTAATCCTGCGGGAACATCGAGAGCCGTTTCTCTTGGCAAAGAGACTGCACCGAACCCACCGTCACGGGAAAGAAACTGCCGAGGCTGCGGTTCTCCCCCTGCTCAAATGCTGCATCGAGTCCCGTGAGCATCTTCAGCTTGTCGGCGGCCTGATAGAGAAGCTCCCCACGATGCGCCATGATGAGGACACGATGGTCTTTCTTTACTTGCTCCTGCGTAAGCGCGGAAAAAACGATGGTTTTGCCGCAGTTATGGGTAATGGTGAAATCCGACAGCAGATAACGGTTGTCTCCGTCCACGGTAAAGCCGTAGTACTCCCCGCAGCCGACAGGTTCTACATGAAACCCTGTCCGCAGGACGGATTTTTTCTGCTGACGCTTGCCGGCAATCTTCCCTTTCACACGGCAAGGGATGATGGAACAATCTCCGCTGATGGAGACGCGGCAATATTCGTCTTTGAAGTCCCGATACCCCTTGATGCACGGCTTCACCGATGCCCGAAGGCCTGCGGAGCGGCAGAGAAACGCCACATCATCTGCCAGCCTTCTTGACTTAGAAATGTAGTCATAGCCTTTATCAATGTAGTAACCATCGGTATCCAAGAGGCCTGCGAGAATCTCAAGCCGCTTTGACAGATCAGTGTATTTATATGCGTCCGGCACAAACTTATCTCCGGCGCGTCCTCCGTAGAGCCTTAATCGGCGCAGTGCTTTGACCAGCCGATTGCTCCTGCGCCCCCTTTCGGAAACGAGAAAGTAGGTGGTGGCTTTTCCTGCCGGCTCTGTCCGAAGGCGCAGATTCCATACATCCGCCTGGTGAAAAATGACACGACTGATTTCCTTGTCCGGCGTCGTCACGCTGACACCGTGGACAATACAGCCATCCCCAAGAATCACGCCGAGAAAATAGGGGTCGATTTCCGTTCGCGCATTCCTGTGGGCAGGGAACGATTGGATTGCCTCGGAGCGAATCAGCTTATGCAGATGCTTCTTACTTTCTGACCAGCGGAGCCATTCGGCTACCGTCACATCCACCAATTCCCCGGCATGACGCTGAGAGGGATATTGCGGATTGCTGCATTCCCTTGTGCGGACGAGCGTAAGCACATGGTCTTTTGTCACGGTGAACGGCTCGCCCTTGATGGGGACGATCCGATACATCAAAGACTTTCCACGGTGGAGAACCAGTACCGTGCGCTTCTTCCCATCCGCACCGATGAGTTGATCCCCCACCTTTACATCTTCCACCTTTTTGCTGCGGCCATCGGCGAGGAGAACGTTCTCTCCCTTGGCATGGCATCCCGTCGGCAGGACGAGGAGCGTCTTTCGATGCCCCTCGCTCCATGCGGAAAGGATTGCCTGCTTCGCCTCGACCTGATACGGTCTAAGTTCCACTTGCTTCTCCTCCCATCAGAACGGAATGTCCGCCGCGCTGACGGGAATCCCGCCGAAGTCCGCAGAGTCCTCGATCGGAAAGAACTTCTCGTCATAATCGTAGAAGCGATCCACATCGTTGGTCTGTTTCTCGTTGCCGTCCCGGTCGGTATATTTGCGGGGCTTGAAGTGCGCCCGCCCCTTTGCTCCTTCGAGATTGTTCCAGTTCATCGCCAGCCGCTCGCCGTGCTTCTTCCTGCCGATGCAGCGAAAGAACGCTGAAATACGCCACTCCACGAGGCGGTTCAAAATAAGGTCAGTACGAACGCTGGCGACGCCCTGCTTCGTTTCCACCTGCAGGGTAAGCGTAGCTTTGTTGCAGGCCTGCATCTTGGCGCTCCCCGGAAAACGCCCCCGCTCAAAAGCGGACACCACGAAGTTATAATCCCCCTCGGGCAGGAGGATGAATTCCTGACCATCGCTTTCGATGGTGTCAGTCCAATCCATACCCACGTTGTTGTTGACAAATTCTGCCATGATGTATTTCCTCCCTTAAACAACAGCCTTACGATTCTGCTGAATGATGTCAAAAATCTGATCCCAGTAACGGATGACGTAGCCGTACAAAAACTCGTCGGGATAGTCGTCAATCGGGGTCTCCACTGAGTATTTCCCACGGGCGGCGACCACCTGCCGCACCTCCTCCTCGGTGACGCCCTTCTCTTTCAAAATGCTGCGGAACACATCGGCAGCGCTTTCCTCCTCCGGCAGGTTCTGCTGCTGCGGTGCCGGTGCTTCCTGCATTGCTGTATGCGTGGCGGTTGTGGCTGCCGGAGTCTGCCCCCGCGAGAAGATATGGGCGATGTGTTTGTAGTTAAGATCCAAGACTTCCGGCAGCGGCACTCGGCTCTTTGCGTCCCATGCGGGATGATGGGATGTGTACATGACACGCTTGCCGCCCTGTGCCTTCTGCGTGTTGTTCTCCGAGGTGACCACAAAGGTCTGGTAGTTGCAAAAGAACAGGATGTCGCACCATTCTTTAAGGAGCGGTGCCACTTGCTTGCTGAGCTTCATTTCCCAGCGGTCGTATGCCCCCATCTCATCCGGCTGTTCAAACTTCCGCATCTTGGCGTGTGCCGTGACCACCACATGAATTCCAGAAGTCAGAACCATATCCAATGCGCCGAGAAGCCGTGAAAACTCCTCGCCCAAATAGGTATAGCCCTTGCCGTAGCCGAAGGACTCGATGGAGTTCTGCTTGTACTTTGTGCAGAGGTAGCTAACGATCAACTGCTCTGCCCAATCGGCGGTATCCAGTACCAATGTCCTGCACACATCCTTGGTCGCTGCCACTTCCTTGACCACGGAGAGCATCTCCTCCCACGACTGCGGTTTCTCGATGCGTCGCACATCCATGTGTGCCGTGCCGCCCTCGGTGTCGATGAAGAGCGGATCGGGAAATTTTGCGGCAAGACTGGACTTTCCAATCCCCTCAGCCCCGTAGATGACCACCTTTTGGGCGCGGTCAATTTTCCCTTTCGTAATGTTCAGCATGATCTATTTCCTCCCTACTTGATCCGAAGGCTTCGTCCTCTCGGCTCCAAACGTGCGCCGGGGACTTCCCCGCCGCCGCTTAATGCCTCATAGAGAGCCTCGCGATTCACTTCCTTATGTGCCGGCACGGTGATGAGGTATGCCTCCGGGATAAGGGCGGCATCGTCAATCTTGAGGGGCTGTTTGCCGCCGTTTTTCTGAACGCTCATGACACCGTACCTCGTGGGAACTTTGGATTTCCCCATTGCATCGAGATTCTGGCGGTACCACTCCTTGATGCGTTTGATGCGATTCTCTAAAATCTGCCGCTGCGCTTCAAAGCGTTTCTCTTCCTTTCGGTATGCCTCCGCATACGCTTCCAGCGATTTGATGAGCGCGATGCCGCCCGCGCATTTCTCCTCAAGGGCGCACTCGATGGACTGCAGCCCCTCTTCCAAAAGTTCCAAGTCCATCGACTCGTCCAAAACGAGGTCAAAGAGTGCGTTGAAACCTGCGGCAAGCTCATAAAGCGGTCGTGCCGGCATAAGCATTCTCCTTTCCCTTCTCGAAGATGGCTACCTCGTCCACGGAATCTCCCGGCACGATCACCGTGAGCTTCACGGGACTGCCAAGGAAGAAGCGGAGCAGACGCTCCCGCACCGTGAGCCGACGGCAAGCCATGATCCCACCATTGGTGCGCTCCTTGGAGACCTTAATGTTGAGTGTGTGCTGCATTGTGATTCCTCCTTTCCGAAAGGCAATCTCATTTTGCCCTTCACCTAAGAGCCACGGGAAACGCAAACCTTCATGGTTTTCAGAGAAAATTTTTCTTGTCAGGCAAAACTTTTTTGAGCCGCTGATAAATGCGCCGCATCCGCTCCGATACGGTGCTTTCCAATACACCCTCCTGACGCGCAATCTCCGCCTGACGCACGCCTTCCCAAAATACGCGCCGCAGAAGTTCCCGCTGCTGCGGGCGAAGCTGCGCAATGGCATGATGAAGCTCCGAATAATCCGCGTCGAGCAAATCCGTCGGCACATCGGGTATGACATCCGCCGTCTGGCGGTCAAGATCGCCAGACGACAAGTGGACATGACGGCGCGTCTCGGTGCGATTTCTTCGGAAGGTCGGAGCATTGACCTCGGCGTCCAAAATTTCCTGTGCTGTGCGCCGCTGAACTGCATTCTTGTCCTCGGCGGCATTCAGCCTCTCTTGATAGTCCGTCTCCACCATGACGGTGCATTCCTCCTCCGGAACTTCCAGAATGGTCGGATGGAACTTGTCTTCGTAATACAGAGTGATTTTCATGGTCGTGTCCTTTCCGCCTTGGATGCGGGCGGCAGGAACACGAAGAGGCCGATGCACTCGATGTACACCGGCCTCTTTCGCCTCAAAATAGACGCACAGAGTCACGGTGGAAACACCGAAGTGCCAATACTGCTCGTGCAGTTCGTCTCTTCGTGTTCCCGCCGCCTCTAATGGCCATCTCAAGGCTTTGAGAAATTTATAAGATTTACGATTACGGCTTGTGAATGTTCACACTCACATAAATTCCATTAACAAAAATGTAGATTTTTCCCCCTCACTGCTGATATAATAGAAACTGTGTTTTATGTGCGATGATGTTCTCTCACCATCCGGGTAAAGCATACCAAATCCGCTCCCTCGAAAATTGGACTCCGGTGGACGGGAGCGGACAGACTCTGTCCACTTTTCGCGAAGGGGGAGTTTTGTGTTAACCATCAGTCTGTTTTTACAGATCATGAGAAAGTACGTTGGTGCGGAGAACAAATCGATACCGAGTTTCTGCGCCTACTTCTTCGCCCTCTTTATGAAGGAACCGATCTCTTCTCGTAGGGATCGTCTGGACGGTGATGACAATTACTACCCATTCAACAAGGACACCGAGAAAAGTGCCGCCTACAAAATGTACAAGGGAAAGAGAGACATCCCGGAATCTGTCCTGCGGGCGGTTCATGCCAATCTCGACAAGAGCCGCTTCTTGGAAGCAGCCGCAGAGCTCCCCTTCGATGCACGCAAGAACTTGTGCGCCGACCTCGCCAAATACGGGGTGAACTGCACCACAGACAATGTGGACGAGACGTGCGCCGAGATTTTCTGCAGCATCATCAAAGCGGAACTGCAAAAGCTCCCCGGCGTTGAAATCAATTTCCTTGAAGGAAGGAACGAAGTCGGCGAAGTTATTCCCGCCGTGCCGATTCACCCCACCCAATATGCGAACGGCTCGGTCTATCTGCTCAGCGGCGAGATCATCAAACTGCATCCTGCCCTAATTCCCCATGAGGACATCAACGAAGCCACACTCCCGTATATCAACGCTCTCTGCGAGGTGTATTCGGAGCGTCTGGAAAGAGAAGTCACCCCCGATACCGCAGGAGAATTGCCGGAGAATCTGCAGCAGCATTTAAAGCGGCAGAGAGAGGCATATTTCGATGCCAAAAGCATCCAGCACAGCGTAAGGGATGCCTTCGTAGACGGAGAGCAACAATTTGACGCGCTGAAGGATGATGCCTATGACGGCATCGAGATGGTGTATTTTGACGAGGAACATGAGACTGGTTACGTTCGCCTGCAGGAAGTATTGAAGAAAATCACCAGCACTGAGCTTGCCAAGTCGAACCTCGTCAATATCAAGGGCTTCATCTCGAACAGAACACGGAAGGGCGTCTGCCATATCTTGGTAGATGACGAGCGAATCAAATCGTGGGTGAACATCGATGCCTAAACTTTTCAATACGCCCTTCGAGGTGTCGCTCCGCATCCTGCTCATCCTCTCTGCCGTAAAGCCGCGTTCCATAACGATTGACCGTATTGCGGCGTATGATCTCATGGCAGTCTATGGACGGGATTTCGGCATTGCAGAGCAAAACCTGCACGGCGAGAACCAGTTCAGCTTCAGCGAATTCTCCGCCAAACGGGAGCAATTGAACGGTGCATTGAAATCCCTCCTGCTGGACGGCTTTGCTACCGTAGAGCATTCCCCCAGAGGATTCTTGTTCGGACTGAATGAGCGCGGCCGTGAGTTCGTGAAATCCATGCAGTCCGAATACGCTGCAGCATATATGGAGACAGTAAAAAAGACACACCGGATGCTTGGAAAAACATCCGATGCGTCTTTGCTTTCAAAGATTACGCGACAGGCGATGGACGCGCTAAAGAGGAGATAAATGGATGGCCGGAATATATTTCAGCCGTGTCACGGCAAGAGGAAAAGGCAAGCGCGACTCTTTCGTGGATTTCACCCCCGGTCTGAACATCATCTGCGGGCGGTCGAATACCGGGAAGACCGCCGTTGCTCGGTGCATTGATTTTGCGCTTGGAAAAATGGGGGACTGCCCCATAGAAGAGGCTTTTGGTTACGATCAAGTGGAACTTCTGGTGCAGGCGGCCAAGGGCACGATTGGCATTACGCGCAATTTTGGCAAAAATCAAGTGGACGTTGCGACCAACATCCCGGGCATGTACAGCGGCAAATACAATCTGACGCATAGTCAGAGTAGAACCACCGCTTTACCGGTGCTGAGTGACCTGCTTTTGAGCGCAATGGGGATTCCCGTCCCCTGCATGGTGATCAAGAATATCGATTTCAAGCGAGTGCCACTGACACTCCGAACCTTCCTCCACATACTGCTCTTTCTCAACAATGACATAGGCAAGGTAGAATCTGTGTTGGAGCCGAAGGAAAGCATTCAAAAGACCGTCTTTCTCTCTTCCCTGCTGTTTTTGATGACCGGCTCCAATTTTCCCGAGCACGATGAGCAGACCAAGAAGGAAATCCGCATCGCAGAGCGAAATGCCATTTTAAGGTATGTGAACATGCAGATCAGCAATATCTCTGAGAAGAAGAAGGTGCTGCAAAAACAGATGACGGCGTTTCAGGGCATTGATGTGGAGCAGCAGATGACCGCCCTCATTGCAGGGATTGAGCAGACGGAATCTGCGATCTCTGCTGCTCTCTCCCGCCGACAGGAACTGGTGCAGGAAATCAGCGAACTACAGGAGAAAATGACCGAGGCGGAACTGATGAAGTCCCGGTACGCCGCCCTCAAGAGTCAGTACACAGCCGACATCAAGCGGCTGACCTTCATTGCCGATGGCGAGATGGAACGGAACGCTCACGATAAGAACACTGTCTGCCCCTTCTGTGAGAGTCATTTCACGCCCAAGAATGATGAAACCTACATCGAGTCTGCCCGTGGCGAACTGTCCCGCATACTGGCTCAGATGAATGATTTGACGAAAGCAGAACAGGCTCTCGCCGAGGAAATGAGGTGGATGTCAGAGGAGATGGCAAAACTCGATGCCGAGAAGGACAGCCTCGAGTGCCACATTCAGCAGGAACTGCGTCCCAAGGCAGAGGCAATGCGCAAATCACTCGCAGACTACAAAAACTTCCTGCAATTAAAGCGTGAGATGAGCGTAATCGACGATTTTGCAGTCGGCTGGGAGAAAGATTTAAGGAATCCTCCGGTCGAGGCGGAATCTGCGTTGCAATATCATCCCAGAGAGCATTTTGACGACGATTTCAAAAGACTCATCAACCAATATTACAAGGACATCCTTCGTGAATGCAATTATTCGACAGAGCCTATTGTTGCCAATTTCAACATCTCTGATTTTGATATAGAGATTAACGGGCATAAAAAATCTACCCATGAAGGGCAGGGATATACGTCCTTTGTCAATAGTGTGACCGCCCTTACCTTCCGTCACTATCTTGCCCACCAAGGCAAATATTATCCGGGCTTCCTCATCATTGATACACCGCTTCTTGGTCTTGACCAAGGCGTAAAGGATTCTGACCCGAAAAGCATGGGAGCCGGACTCTTCCGCTATTTCATGAACCACCAAGAGGAGGGACAGCTGATTATCATTGAGAACTCCAAGAATCTGCCGGATTTGGACTACGAGGCAGCATGTGCCAATGTCATCACCTTCACCAAGGGGCTGACGGAAGGCCGTCCCGGTTTTCTTCATGGCGTAGAGTAAGCGGAGACGGATATGCGAATAACTTATAACAGGCTGTGGAAGCTCCTGATCGACAAAGGCATGAATCGGCAGGATCTCAGGCGTATAACGGGCATCAGCCCCGCCTCCATCGCCAAACTGGGCAAGGGAGAGAATATCACCACGGACATCCTGCTGAAGATATGTGTGGCTCTCGACTGCAACATTGAAGATATTATGGAATCGGTGAAGGAGTAGTCATCACCTTCCTAGAATATTATCTAAGAGTTACCAATTATGAAAGAGGTGTTTACAAGATGGAATCTATAGAGCTGTTCAGCGGAACAGGGGGGCTGGCATTAGGTTTACAGATGTCGGGATTCCACCATACAGACCTATACGAGTGGAATGAAGCATCTTGCAATAATATCCGCTACAACATCCAGAACGGATACTCTGATATTAAAAATTGGAACGTCATACAGTCTGATGTCCGTACTGTATGCTATGATGGCTACTCGGGCAATATTCAATTGGTGGCGGGCGGTCCTCCCTGCCAGCCGTTTTCTCTTGGCGGCAAGCACAAAGCGTACGATGACAAGCGAGATATGTTTCCAGAAGCGGTACGTGCTATACGGGAAATTCAACCGGAAGCATTTATTTTCGAGAATGTACGCGGCCTGGTAAGAAAATCATTCCAGTCGTACTTCAATTACATTTTGCTGCAACTGCAGCACCCCGAGATCATAAAGCCGATTGAAGCAACGTGGCAAGAACATCTCACTATGTTGGAGCGTCATCATACATCAGCATGCGACCAGGGACTTGCCTACCATGTGGTGTTCCGACTTTTAAACGCAGCGGATTATGGGATTCCCCAAATGCGGCATCGGGTAATCATTGTCGGTTTCCGTAGTGATTATAATGCTGATTGGTCATTTCCTGCTCCGACACATTCTCAAGATGCCCTGCTTTACTCAAAGTGGATCAGCAAAGACTACTGGGAAAGACACCATAAGCCCATGCCGGCAGATGTCCCCTTAACTGCTGCAAAACTTCGCGATATTCAGCACAATGTCGAAGATAACATTGTTCCCTCTGCTCCATGGAAAACGGTGCGTGATGCAATTTTCGACCTGCCCGAGCCGATGACCGATTCCTCTCATTCGCCTTATCATAATCATGAATTTCGCCCCGGTGCCAAGGTCTATACCGGACATTCTGGCAGTTTGCTCGACGAGCCATCAAAAGCGATAAAAGCTGGAGCACATGGTGTTCCAGGCGGTGAAAACATGATTGTCTTAGATGATGGGAGTGTTCGTTACTATACCGTCCGTGAAAGTGCCAGAATCCAGACATTCCCCGATGAATATGTGTTTAGTTCCTCTTGGACAGAAAGTATGCGGCAGATAGGAAATGCTGTCCCCGTTAAATTAGCACATATTGTTGGAGCTTCTATTTACGATAAAATGGAGAGGATGAAGCAAAATGCCAGCTAAAAATGCAGAAGTACTCCCAATTTTACAGCCATATAATCCATTGGACAAACGCAGACTGGGAGAACAAGTTGCTGAAGCTTTGCTTGGTGAGGATGTTCATCCGCTTCCACCCCATAAGTTTATTGGTGCCGGCGTATATGCGCTCTATTACATCGGCAATTTTCCAGCATATGAGCTGTTGTCCGAAATCAACTGTGATGACAAATATTTATGTCCCATATATGTCGGCAAAGCAGTTCCAGAGGGTGCAAGAAAAGGTGGACAAGGAACGGACGTGAATCCGGGTGTTGCACTATACAAGCGATTGAAAGATCATGCAAAATCTATAGACGATGCCAAAAACCTTCAGCTATCCGATTTCCGATGTCGTTTCTTGGCTGTTGATGATATATGGATTCCTCTCGCCGAATCGATGCTGATTGAAAGATTTCGTCCTGTCTGGAACTGTCTCTTGGAAGGCTTCGGAAACCATGCTCCCGGTAGAGGGCGCAGAGACATGATGACACCTTCTTGGGATTGGTATCATCCGGGCAGGAGTTGGGCAAGCAATTTGATGCCCTACTCAAAATCCAAAGAACAACTTGACAAAGAAATTCGCGAGTATCTGGAAAACGCTTTGATGTAATCGACATCGTTCCCCTGCAATTATTTAAACGTGTTGTAGGGGAACTATTTTAACGATTGCCCATACCCAATTAACGATACCCGAAAGCAATCGTTAATTGGGTATTCATCGTTAATAGAGTATGCCCCCCATTGCTCGACCGCCATAGATTACCGAGGAAAAGAAATGACTGCAAAACGACAGCCATAGTGCGAAAGCCCATATATCAAGCCGTCTGACGGATTGACCCCCATCGTTGCATTGTATCAAATCGGAGCGTAAGACATCTCCGCGCGTGTCGAACGTCCAGATGTTCTCTTTTTCAAAGTAAATCTCTACACCGTTTTCCTTGAGTTTTCGGACGTTTTGGAGAGAGTCCACGGTGTTTCTTGCAAAGCGACTGACGGATTTTGTGATGATAAGGTCAATCTTGCCGGCAAGGGCATCCTCGATCATTTGATTGAAGCCGTCACGCTTCTTTGTGTTGGTTCCACTGATCCCTTCATCCGAATACATGCCGACGAAATCCCAGTCTGCACGGCTCTCGATGTAGTTCTTGTAATGCGCCATTTGCATTTCGTAACTGGAAGCCTGTTCTTCATGGTCGGTGGAAACTCGGGCATACCCTGCCGTTCTGCGCCGTCTTGGCTCTGCCGTAACCTCAGAGCGAAAGATTTTAGGGCTTGCATGGATGACTCTCACTGTCTTTGCCATCGGTACGCGCCTCCTTCTTTGAGTTGAAATATGACTTCATCATCGGATATGACGATCCGCTCGACATTCTGCACAACCTTGCCCTCGTAGCCATCGCCGAACAAGGATTCTGCCGCTTCCTTTAGTTCGGATTCGGGCAGCCGCTTCAGTCGGCACTTTGTGCGCGGCTGACTGCAAGCCCACACCTTAGTCCCCTTCATCCAAGTGTCACGCTCACACTTGCTGCCGCAGGAAGCACAGTACACTTTGTTCGTGAAGGGATTACTTCCACGCTGCCCGTTGTAGATTCGGGCAGTCTTTTTTATACGTCCATTGACGAGATGGAAGTCGATCCGATCACCGTGAATGACGATCTTAGAGACTTTGCGTCTGAGTTCTGCGGCATCAAAATCATCCTTCTCCATGACGGTTCTGACCGCAGCCACAAGCTCCTCTTCCTTGATCGGACGACTGTCACAGGATTCCCTACCTTTCCGCTCTCTTGTGTTGCAGCCCCACCGTCTGTACTTCCCTGCGGTTCTTCTGCTGAAACCGCCTCCGCAGCATCCGCATTTCACCATGCCGGAGAATGGCATTAGCACAGGATTCCGATTCGCAGACCGTTCGGCTCTCCGTTTCCGTATCTCCTGCACCTTATCAAAGTCATCCTTGCTCACAAGCGGCTCGAACATCCCATCCACCATGTAAATGGGCAGCTCACCTTTATTGCGCTTACGGATATGTCCCTCACTGATGTAGTTTTTCTGCAATGCCATTGTGCCCGTGTAGGAGCAATTTGAGAGGATGTCTTTGACCGTGGTCTGCTCGATTGGTCTCCCCTGTCGTCCTGTGATTCCGCGCCCTGCGAGACTCTTTGCGATGGCGTAGGCAGATTCCCCGGCAAGGTATCTGCGGTAAATCTCCTTGACGATCTCGCCCTCTGCTTGGATAATGCGGAACATCTCACCGTCCCATCGGTAGCCGTACGGTGCTTTATGCCCGTTCGGGATCCCCTGTGCGAACCGCCTCCGCACGCCCCATCGGATGTTGTCGCCGATGCTTCTGCTCTCTTCTTGAGCAAAGGATGCAAGCAGCGTCAAGAGCAGCTCTCCGTCCTCGGATGTGGAATCAATGTTCTCACGTTCGAAGCGGACGGCAATCCCCTTCTCTTTCAGCCGTCGAACGGTATGAAGGCAATCCACTGTATCTCTGGCAAAACGACTGATGCTTTTAACGAGCACCAAATCAATCTTCCCGGCGTTGCAGTCGGCGATCAGCCGCTTGAACTCCGTCCGATGCGTGGTGCTTGTGCCTGTGATACCTTCATCCGCATACACGCCTGCGTATTCCCATGCGGGATTTTTCTGGATGAGACTGCTGTAGTAACTGACCTGCGCCGCAAGAGAGTGATGAAGCGCATCCACAGAAACACGGGCGTATGCAGCCACACGCAGCTTTTTCTGCAATGTCTGAGTTTGTTGGACTCTTCGTATCTTCATGGTGCTCCCTCCTTTCCAGTCCCATATTCCCGTACTATCCGCACGATAGCAAGTCAATATCTGAAAATAGTACGCCTATGACGGGGCGATATTTCTCGCGCATTTTCGCTTCAAACGCAAGATACTCGTCCTCTGACAAAAGTCCGCTCTGCAGCATTTTCCATGAAGCACGCATCACCATCTGATACGTCATTTCCCGAAGTCCTTCTTCCTTGCTCATTTCAACATCTCCCTTCATGGAACAGCAGACAAAAACGGCTCTTTTGGTCACCCTTACAGGCATAAAAATAACCCGACGGTAAGCCGCCGGGCGTTGAGGTTAAACGAATTATTTATTTTGAAGGCTGTGCATTATGTCCTGCAATTTCTGCGGAATGGGAAGCCCCATCCGCGCTGCGTTCTCGATGATCGAGATCCCTTCATTCGAGATGTAGAAGAAGATCACGGCGGAACGCAAAACACAGCCGCTGCCGATGATGTGGGTATCGAGGACATTCGCCACGCCGACAAGGGTGAAGATGCAGACTTTCTTGCAGATTCCCTTGAAGCCGATCGCACTGGACAACTTCTTCTCCACAATCGCACGGAGAACACCTGTAACGTAATCCGTCGCGACAAATGCGACAAGTGCATAGAGCAGATCGTCGAAGCTGCCAAGAAACTCTCCGACCACGATACCAATGCCTGCCGCATAAAGACGTATGGTAAGAATATGATCCATGCTAAACACCTCCTGCTTTTTTCCATTTCCCGAGATGATTCATCCTGCGCAGACGGTAGTTATAGCATCCACGCAGCAGCTGCGTAAGCTGACCGGCTTTCCATAAATATAAGGGCGATCCCGTGCTGACCAGATATTTCCCCTGTCCCAGTGGGCAGAGGCTTGTACGGGCTGTTGGATTCGTTTCCAGTTCCATAAGCAGCTCGTCCTTTGCACTGTAAATCTTTGAAATGTACTTTTTCCCAAGGGTAAGATAATCAATATTTGCAGGAAAGCGCATATGATGTAGAGAGTTTCCCCGATTACTTCCCCACAACACGTGGACGGTGCTTCCATTACGGCGTTCTTGATGCCAAGACACCACAAGAGATCTCGTACCTATTCCGCAATCTGCTTGGTGATGCTAACATGGTATCAGAGGTATATCCGCGCTCCAGGATACAAAGTTTCTACATACTCGATGAAGTCCTATGGCGCATTATCGCTTCGATCTGCCCGCACTGAAAAGCATTTAGGCGTTTCAATGTACGGTGTTTTGTGGTAGAATGTGTTTGCGACATACCGAACCTCTTGATAAATATTTCAAAGGTTACAGCAGATTATTCATCTGCGAAGTTTGAGTTAATAACCAAAGATTCGCTATCAAGATATAAAAAGCCCCAAAATGATTCGTCTACATATAACGAATTTAATCAAATGGACATTACGGAAGTCCCCGCATCGAAAAAAGTGCCATATTCACTATGTGGACGGTCATGACGAGGGCAGAATTTACATTCGCAAGATTCGCCGAATCGTATTGAGGACACCATCCCGGGGGATGCTGGGATGGTTGACGTAGATTACGGGGCAAAGGTGACGAATGTAGAGTTGGAGGCGTGAGGGATACACCTTGAAAGAAGGCGATGTGATATGGGAATTTTCTTAGAAAAATTAGCGTTTTCCGGATATTGCTCGTACGACAATAATTTAGAAAAAAACACTCTGTTTTTGGATAGAGTCAATGTGATAGTAGGAGCAAACGGAGCAGGTAAAAGCAATTTGATTTCATTTCTTGAGATGGTGGCATATATGATGACGGGCGGCTTTCGTCGTTATGTTGCGATTCACGGCGGAGCACAAAGTCTGATGTACTTTGGCAGGAAGCGTACCACACAAATAAACGGATTAATCACTTGTAAAAATGAGGGTGGGAATGTGCAAGACGAATATTCTTTTTCCTTGGAAGCAAATGCGTCGGGACAGTTGTTTTTTTCGCGGGAAGAGATGCAGTATTGGGACAAGACAAAGCATGAACGCCCATATACACAGGATCTAGGTGTAGGGCATAGCGAATCAAATATGCTTGCGTCTACAAAAGATCCTGTTAAGATATTCCGTAACTACTTGAAACAGATTCGCGTATTTCATTTCAATGATACATCGATGTCCGCCCGTATTCGTAACGGAGGGAGTGCGGCTGATAATGCGTATTTGCGTTCTGACGGAGGGAATATCGCGGCATTTCTCTATCGAATGCGTGAGGAAAATTTGAAGCATTATCAACGCGTACAGCGATATGTAAAAACAGTTTTACCACAATTTCAAGATTTTTATTTAGAAGAAGATATCGGTGGAAATATTGCCCTTCGTTGGCAGATTGCCGGCGATGAAGGCATCTTGGGAACGAATCAACTCTCAGACGGCTCTTTGCGTTTCATTGCCTTGACTACCCTGTTGCTTCAACCTGCTGACCATGCTCCTGCAACCATCATTTTAGATGAGCCGGAGATTGGTCTCCACCCGTATGCGCTTGCTATTTTAGCCGATGAGGTGAGAATGGCATCGAAAATATCCCAGATTATCATATCCACACAATCACCTTTGTTTTTGAATTACTTCAAGCCTGAAGAAATTATCACGGCAGAGTATGATGCAGATAAACAAAGCAGTCGCTTGCGTCGACACACGGAAAAGGAACTTACCGAGTGGTTGAAAGAATATTCTTTGAGTGAACTATGGGAAAAGAATGTGTTAGGGGGGGTGCCGCTTTGATCCGCATCAATGTGGTGGCCGAAGGGCAAACCGAAATGAAATTTGCCAAAGAATTATTGAATCAATTTTTTTGCGGAAAACTCGTAGTTAACGCACGGTGTGTGTTGAACAGCAGAAACAATAGAACCAATTACGAATATCGCGGTGGAATGACGAATTACGCCCGGGCAAAAAATGATATTTTGAATTGGTTGAGAGAAGATAGGTCGGCTTATGTAACCACAATGTTTGATTTTTATCGCCTCCCCCATGATTTTCCCGGTTATGAGGATGCAATGCATTGCCCTACACATCTTGAAAGCGTCGAACATTTGGAACTTAAAATGAAGGAGGATATTGATGCAGATATAGCGGATTCTGTGCAGGATAGATTTATACCATATATTCAGCTGCACGAATTCGAAGCGCTATTATATACCGACTTGAGTTTGCTGGAAGATGATTTTTTGAATGCCGATGATATTGGTGCTATACGAAGCCTTCGTGAAGAAACAGCCGATATCCCTCCGGAAGAAATAAACAATGGAGCTGAGACCGCTCCATCAAAACGTTTGCTGAAAGCCATAAATTACAAAAAAGGAGCTACTCCTGTGGCATGGTTGGAAAAAATTACGATAGATAAAATAGCGTCATGTTGTCCGCATTTTTCTGCATGGATTGAGAAGTTGAGCAAGTTAGTGCCGGGAGGATAAATTGAAAATGAATGAGCCTACGCAAATCGCATTGAGTACGCCGTCGCTGGAAATGACGGGATTGTCGGCGACGGTGTATTGGGCGAAGGTGGAGAGCGTAGAGTTGGGGGAAATGTGAAAACCACATTATCTTTGTATAACTCATACTTCGCAGATAAATAATCTTCTGTAGCCCTTAAGATATATGACTTTGTGACAAGTAAAATAGCATGAGTGACATCCATTTGGTATAATTTAAGTACCAACAAAAACATCCAAGCTCTGCCAACGCCTACAAGTCCCGCACCTTCCCCGTCCCCAGCGTCTTCCTCGTCGCATTTTTTACATCCTTTGCCTGGCACTCTTTCTTCATACAGATTCACCTCCAACCCAATACGGCTCCTTTTGCCAAGAATACCTTCTACCGCTTCCTGAACTGCCATATCCATTGGAGAAGATTCACTACGCTGCTCGCAGCTACCATCATTCCATCCACTATCGCCCCTCTCACGAGCGCGAATGGGGGCAAACATCCTCATCCTCGATGACTCCGTCTACCACCGCGCCAACTCTAAGCAGGTGGAACGATAGCTTTAGAGGATCTAACTTTTTGGGTATTGTAATAGGAACGGCTTGTTGATTCGTGGGCTGAACTCAACGAGCACGCCGTAGAATACGCCGTCACTGGACTCCGCATCCGCTGCAATCCTCCAAACAGAGCCATCCTTTCGGCGCAGCCGCTTGTGGATGGAGTCACGGAGTGCGCCCTTCACCACGCGCTTATCCGTCCCTGCATAGAGTTGTAGTAGGAGTAGTCACCGAATGCGATGACAGTCTTGCCTGCAGCAACAGCGGGCATATATGCCGAGGAGTACACAGGATAGCCGAGCAGACGGTCGGGTTCGCCCATCTGGTACGACGGCTGCCAGAAGTACGCTCCGTTGGCATCCTTGAGTTTTCAGATGCTTGCAAGCGTCTGGTCGTTGACGATGAACGCCGCATTCTTGCGGTAGGGACGCTTGAGACTGTAGACGAGTGTCACGAGTTCATCCGCCTTGAGGTCTGCCGCCGCCGTGGTAACGGATGTTTTTGCCGAGGTGAGAAGTCCCTTCGGCTTGTGCGTACCATCTCCGTTCAGGAATGCGTCCTCCTCTGCGTTGCCCAGTGCCTTGCCGAACTGCTCGATGAGATAGTTCTCAAGGTTGAAGGCGTTGTCATAGAGCAGTTCCTCCGTCACCTTGACCGCAACGTGGAGCTTGTGTGCATCGAGAACGATCTGGTCGAAGGTTGCGTCCCCGAAGGTAAGAGGTGCGCCTTCCTCAATCCACGATGCCGCAGGTTTTGTGGCGGCGATGTTGATCTTGTGTTCGCCGCTCGTGGTAATCACTGTCGCAAGCGGACGCAGGACGTTCTCCTCGCTGAGTACGTCGATGAGACGCTTGTCATATTCCTCGGGAACGAGATAACCGCCGCTGGCATCCGTCCCCTCCTGCAGGACGTTCTCCACCTGCCGAAAGTTCGTGCGAAGTGCCTTGAGCATTGCCGAGCGGTACGCCTCACTTGCACGCCCCGTCTTTTCTGCATTGAGAGATGCGCCCGGAGTGTTGGTGATTGCTGCCGTCACGGGCTTTGCGAGCTGCGCGTCGAGAATCGCTTGACGCTCCATGCGCTCGATGTCCTTGCCGAGCGCGAGCACCTCATTCTCCATTTGCTCATACGCCTTGGCATCTTCGGCTGTGAGATGTCCGTCCTTCTCATGAGAATCCAGAAACTGCTTTGCCTGTTCCCACATTTCTGCACGCTTCTCGCGCA
>ERZ772957.771-NODE-771-length-23474-cov-5.836329_pt1 | contig 23474 bp, 18 predicted proteins | sample MGYA00580682_ERZ772957 | MGnify/ENA primary metagenome ERZ772957 (study PRJEB29015, sample SAMEA2737921) | human oral metagenome | biome: human oral; feature: human-associated habitat; material: dental | place: China | collected 2025 ...
GGCCGTTGATCAGGTGTGCGGGGATAAGGATTGTTCAAACTTTCACCTATGATCGTAAAAATTATCTTAGGTGAAAGTTTGAATTGTCTTATAAGAGAATTAAAATTGTCTTATAGGAGATTTTTTCCGATCATAGGTGAAAGTTTGGCGAGGGTGCGCAGCGGGTTGCGACGGGGTGGTTGGGATTGGATTTTTATAGCCGAATATGCGATAAAATCACGGTTTTTTGCGCTTTTTTCGTTTTGCATCCATACAAAAACACGCCATTCTTCGCTATGGGGAACTAAAAATAGCAACCCTTTGGGCTTTTTTTCTTACAGAGTATGTCGTGTTGCGTTGTCACTCTGCGTAAAAACTGACCGAATATAGAGCATTTTGTGGATTGCGGGGGTGTGTTTTTCTGTCTGTCGCCGTGAATAATCACCGCACGCCAGCGAAAAAATGCGTATGAACGTCAGGCGATAAATGGTCAAAGATGTAAATTAAAAATGAAAGTTTAGCGACTGATTTTTAACTATTTTCTCGGCTGTTTGTGTGTAAATTTTGGGTTATAGAAGGCTATATATGTAACTTTGTATTGATTTTTACGATAGCCACTATCGAAACAATCCGTTATCAATCCTTGTGGTGCGTTGGGCGTAAGGCTACTTTTGCAGCGTTAACTCAAAACAAGTAGAATTATGACTAATCAAACAATTGGAATGATCATTGCGGCAGTCGTCGTACTATTTATTATCTTTGACGCCGTTTATTGCTTCAAATCCGACCAACTTGCAAAAAATGAGGATTACGAAGACGAAGATTGACTATAAATTCAACTCAGACGCATAGGGGCGGGTAGCGTACTCGTTGATGGCTGGCTGTAAGAGTGGCCGGCGGAACGATGCTTAAGTGGCACGCTGTTGCTCCAGCGCTCAGTATAACAGAACGCATGGAACTACGCCAACTTCACTACTTTATAGCTGTAGCCGAACAACTTAATTTTTCGATGGCTGCCAAGTCGCTTTGCATTACACAAAGTACCCTATCACAGCAAATAAAACAATTGGAGGAGGAGTTGGGTGTAAGACTCTTAGAACGCAATAGTCACGAAGTCGTGCTCACAGAAGCGGGTGAAGCATTTCTGCCCAATGCGCGGCGTACTATTGATGATGCAGAAACGAGTAAACTGTATATTCGAGATCTACAACATCTTAAGACCGGCGTGCTGAATGTGGGAGTCACGTATTCGTTTCACCCGATTATGACGGAGACGGTGCTGACCTTTATGCGGCGCTTTCCGGCCATTCGCCTGAATATCTTTTATAAGCGTATGGAAGATTTGCTGGAGGATTTGCAAAAACGACAAGTCGACTTTGTGCTTTCTTACAAGCCCTTGCATGCGCTTCCGTCCATTAAAAGTAGGGAACTCTTTCGTACACAACTTGCGGCCATTACGGCTGTGGACCATCCGCTTGCCGGACAGAAAAGCGTCACGTTAAAGGAGTTGGCACAATGTGATCTGGCGTTGCCGACGAACGGCTTGCAAGCGCGCAACTTCTTTAATCGTTTTGCCGAAAAATCGGATTTGCATTTTAATGTGCGCTTTCAGCTCAATGTGGTCCATATACTCCTTGATTTAGTGGGGCGCAGTCGGTTGGTTTCCGTACTGTCGGCCTCGACGGTAAAGGGGCATCAAGAGGTGGTGGCTATTCCGATTGATCTGCCTGAAAATGAAATGATCGGTTGTATACACACACTCGAGGGTGCTTATGAGAAGAATGCGGCCAAAGAGTTTTTGCAACTGCTGCGGCAGCAGAACGACCTGCAAGAAATGGTAAATAGTATGTAGGCCCATTGCCCACGTCGGGCTGTTTATTAGCCCACCCAAAAAGTAAACGATGCGCATTTCCCGCGAGAAATGCGCATCGTTTGTATGCAAATATGGGTGAGATAGTCACCTTTTTTAGAAGACAGAAGGCAAAAAGCGTTTGAGTATTGTTGAAGTAATTCCTCCAACAATAAAGACCATGATTACCGCAGCAATTCCTAATAAGATATCAATACTGACGCTTGTTCCATCATATCCAACAAATGAAATTGCAGAGTTGACAAAATGGAGTACAAACATTTGCAGTGAGAAAATTGTCAAAGTGTGCTTTCCGCTTCTTGCTAAGAGACTTCCTATTTTTGAGGCTTCTAAAAGTTTTCCTATCCATACTAATAAAAGTGTCCCCAAAATGCCTGTTAAGAAAGTTAGCAAGATGGAATGTCCATAAATTCGAATAGATAAATTAATGGGTCCATTTATCTGGCAACTAACAATTAATAATAGAAGTATGATAAAGACCTTTATTCCACGTATGTGCCTAAATATGTCGTATCTGAGGCATAGCTGCCCTAAATACATAAACAGCGCAAAGAATGGTACCATATCCAAACTCCAGGGAAGCAGGAAAGGAATTTGATTTAGTAAAAAACTTGCGGACAATAAACTAATGACAACTATAGCATGAACCCTTATGTTGCTGTTTATTAAATCAACCATCTTGGCTAATTTAATAAAGAGCATATCTGCTAAAAACATAGCAGTAAAGAACCATAGAGGTCCGTTTAAGCTTCGTAGCATGATGGGCAAGGAACTCCCTTCTAAGCCTAATCTATAACGCGAATATACTGCTCCTAACAAATCATAGGTCGTAAAATTTCTACACAACAAGATAAAAACCACATTAAATAAGAGGTATGGTATTAATAATCGCTGTGCGCGTTTGATGAGGTGTTGCTTCCAAGATACATTATATTTTGAGGTGTATCCTGATAGTAGGAAAAACGCAGCTATAAAGAAACTTCCTAAGTATATTTGTCCATAGCAATTTGCCGTATGGCTATAGACGATAAGCATTAAAGCAATAGCTTTGGCTATATCAATATATGCTAAACGCCGGGTCGTCTTTTTTTCAAGCTTCATCTCTTTATTGCATTTCTTGCAAAGATAGAGACTCTAATGCACATGTCAAAGTGGAATAATGGAGATATTGCTCCACAAAATGCGCGATCATCGCGAGTTTCTATCTTTCTACGTAATTGATTGTTGCGATACAACTAAAAATCATCATAGACGATGGCCTTAGATTCATTATTCTCTGTTCTTGGGGGCTTTTCTCGAAGAAGAAAACGGGAGGCATCTTCCGGTCTAATGTAGCAGCTCTACAAAATAAGGGCGGATGCGTGTTTCTCAACCCTTATCAAGCTGCTTCTGGACCTAACCCCAAAAGTAAACGATGCGCATTTCTCGCGGGAAATGCGCATCGTTTGTATTCTCAAAAGCGAAAGGCGAAGCCTTGCACTTTTGAAGTTAAAATGCCTGATTAGCTTACGCGCTCCAAGCGCTTCATGATTGTAAACATGAAGAGGGCAGAGAGGAGGCAGAGACCGATGAAGACGGCCCAAACAGACCAGAGCGGGAGGTTGCCCCAGAGGTAACCACCGACGCTGACGAGGAAGTTACCGATAGCCGTAGCTACGAACCAACCACCCATCATCAAACCTTTATATTTAGGCGGCGCTACCTTGCTGACAAAGCTGATACCCATCGGAGAGAGTAGGAGTTCGCCGAAAGTGAGGACGAGGTAAGTACCGATGAGCCAGTTGGGCGATGTATAGGTAGCATTAGCGCCGGCTACTGCCTGCTGAGCAGGCGTATTCAAACCTTGTGAAGCCAAAACCATGAGGATGTAGGCTGCACCTGCCACGAGCATACCGTAAGCAATCTTGCGGGGCGCGCTCGGTTCCTTGCCGGTGCGGCCGAGGTAAGCGAAGATCGCCATACTTACGGGCGTGAGGGCTACGACATAGAAGGGGTTGAACTGCTGGAAGATCGGGGCACTGACTTCTACCGTGCCTTCGAGGTTCATATACTTATAGCCGATCACAGCTAAAGCGGCGATGATAGCGAGTCCGGAGATGAGTTTGGATTTGCCCGTCTTACCCTGCACGAGAGAGAATGCGGCGTAGACAATGATAATAATCATAAAGAGGTTGATCACGTCGAAGGCCATGCTCTGTACGCCGGTAGCTGTCTTTTGTACGAACTCATTTGCAAAATATGTGAGCGTCAAACCGTTTTGGTGGAAAGCCATCCAGAAGAAGATCACTACGGCAAAGACGAGACAAAGGGCGATGATGCGATCCTTCGTCTCCTTGGCTGAAATCTCCTGCACGGGTGCTTCGGCCTTATCGTCGGCTGACTTCTTTGTGCCTGTCGAACCTTCTACGTGGCGGAAAGAGGAGCGGAAACCGTAGTAGATAGCCATTGAAAGAATCAAAGAGGCGCAAGCTACGGCAAAGGAGAAGTGGTATGCGTCGTTTTCGTGATAACCGATCGACTCTGCCCACTCTTTAATGCGCACAGCGGCTGTCGGAGCGAAGAGGGCGCCGATGTTGATCGCCATATAGAAGATGGAAAAGGCAGAATCGCGCTTGCCGGCATATTCCGGACTGTCGTAAAGATTGCCGACCATTACCTGCAAGTTGCCTTTGAAGAGACCCGTACCAAGACTGATGAAGATCAGGGCTGCGAGCATAGCAATCATTGCTACGGTGCCGCTACCTAAGGGTACGGAAAGCAGGAGGTAACCACCAAACATGATGAGAATACCGATCGTAACCATCTTGCCGTAGCCGAATTTGTCGGCCATGTAGCCGCCGATCAAGGGCAGAAAATAGACTAAGCCTAAGAAACTGCTGTAGATCATACCGGCCGTGCCGGGTTCAAAACCAAAATTCGCTCGCAAGAAAAGCGCAAATACGGCTATCATCGTGTAGTAGCCGAAGCGTTCGCCGGTGTTGGCAAGCGCAAGGGCGTAAAGCCCTTTGGGTTGTCCTTCGAACATAATTGTGTAATTAAGGAGTTATTAGTAATTGAATTTATGTATATAATTTGCTTGTTTATGAATCGTGCTCATCGGGTGTTAATGGGGCGTAGACGGCAGCGCAGCAGCGCAACAAATCGGCCGGTGCTATTTTGAGTTGCAAGCCGCGCACACCGGCACTGACATAAATGAAAGGTTGCTCCTCAGCCGACGCATCAAAATAAGTCGGGAAGTGCTTCTTCATTCCGATCGGGGAACAGCCGCCGCGAATGTAGCCCGTGAGGGGGAGCAATTCTTTGAGTGGAAGGGGTTCGACTTTCTTATTGCCGCTCGCCTTGGCCGCTCGCTTTAGATCTACTTCGCTATCGCCGGGCACTACGCAAACGAGGCAGCCTTGCTTATCGCCGCGCAAGACGATGGTCTTAAAGACGCTCTTGACGTCTTCGCCTAAAGAGGCGGCTACGTGGGCGGCGCTTAGGTCGTGCTCATCGACGAGGTAGGGAATCAGTTCGTAGCTGACGCCTTCGCGGTCGAGCAAGCGGGCAGCGTTGGTTTTCTTCTCTTTGCTCATCGGTGCAATTCTTCTTTTAGGTATCGGGCCGTATAGCCTAAACCTTTGCTTACGACTTGTTCGGGCGTGCCTGCGGCTACTACTTTGCCGCCGCCTCGGCCGCCTTCAGGGCCCATATCGATGAGGTAGTCGGCAGATTTGATTACGTCTAAATTGTGCTCAATGACAATAACGGTATTGCCCTTTTCGACCAGCCGGTTTAAGACGCCGAGCAGGATGCGTATATCCTCGAAGTGCAGACCCGTTGTCGGCTCATCTAATATATATATTGTGTTGCCCGTATCTCGCTTTGCCAGTTCGGTAGCCAGTTTTACGCGCTGACTCTCGCCGCCTGAAAGCGTCGTGCTGCTTTGTCCTAATTTGAGATAGCCCAGACCAACGTCTTGCAATACTTTGATCTTATGCAGAATAGTGGGGACGTTCTCGAAAAACTCAACAGCGTTGTTGACCGTCATATTAAGTACGTCGGCGATGCTCTTACCCTTAAAGCGCACCTCTAAGGTCTCTCGATTATAACGCTTGCCGTGGCAGGCTTCGCAGGGGACGTAGACGTCGGGCAGGAAGTTCATTTCGATGGTCTTGTAGCCATTGCCCTTGCATACTTCGCAGCGTCCGCCCTTGACATTGAAAGAAAAGCGTCCGGGCTTATAACCGCGCATCTTGGCTTCGGGCAATTCGACAAAGAGATTGCGGATGTCTGAAAAGACGCCCGTATAGGTGGCCGGATTGGAGCGTGGTGTGCGCCCCAAAGGACTTTGATCGACGGCTACGACCTTGTCGACCTGCTCAATTCCTTCGAGTTTGCTGTAAGACAAAGGCGCACGAAGGGAACGATAAAAGTGTTGCGAAAGAATGGGGAGTAGGGTGTCGTTGATCAACGTAGACTTGCCGCTGCCCGAAACGCCCGTCACGCAGACGAATGTGCCGAGCGGGATCGTCACATTTGCGCTTTTAAGGTTATTGCCCTTAGCCCCGATAAGGCGGAGCTTATGCCCGTTGCCTTTGCGGCGTGTCTGAGGAATGGCAATCTCCCGCTCGCCGTTCAGATAGTCGGCCGTCAGTGTATGACAAGCCAGCATTGTGGTCGGCTTTCCTTGAAAAACAACTTCGCCGCCCAAGCGTCCGGCGCGCGGACCCATATCTATAATGTAGTCGGCCGCCAGCATCATATCTTTGTCGTGCTCTACGACGATGACCGTGTTGCCTATATCGCGCAAATTCTTGAGCGACTGAATCAGACGGACATTATCGCGCTGGTGCAGGCCTATGCTTGGCTCATCCAATATATATAGTACGTTGACCAACTGTGAGCCGATTTGCGTGGCCAAGCGTATGCGCTGACTTTCGCCGCCCGAAAGACTCATCGTGGCACGCGAAAGGGAGAGATAATCCAAACCTACGTCTAACAAAAACTTGAGACGGGTGCGCAATTCTTTCAAAATTTCGTGGGCAATGGCGGCGCGCTGCTTATCGAGTCGCGCTTCAAGATCGGAGAGACAAGTGTAAAGTTCTCTAATGTCCATCTCCGCGAAGTCGGCGATAGAGCGGCCGTCCAAGCGATAAGAGAGCGCTTCGCGATTTAAGCGTTTGCCGTGACATTCAGGGCAAACCGCCGTGCGCGAGAATTGTTCAGCCCATTTCTGCGAAGCTGCTGTCATCTCGCTATCCGCCATCTGGTTGATATATTTCGCAAGGCCGTCGTAGCTTACGATGAAGTCCTCCGTTGTATGCATTGCTGCGGCGGGAATGTGTAAGCGTTCGGTTGTGCCGTTGAAGATCATATCAACGGCTTCTTCCGGAATATCTTTAAAAGGCGTCTTAAGATCGCAGCCGAATGGGACTAAAATAGCCTCAATCTCCGCAAAGATGAGCGTGCTGCGATAAGCGCCTAAAGGCGCCAGAGCGCCCTTGCGGATGGAAAGCGTGGGGTCAGGAATAACTTTTTCGCGGTCTATCACGCTGACATAGCCCAAGCCCTTGCATTTGGGGCAAGCGCCTTCCGTAGAATTAAAAGAAAAATTGTTGGGTGCCGGTTCTCTGTACGACAAACCGCCGACAGGGTCCATCAAACGCTTGCTGTAATATCGCGTTTGATCAGCCGCAACATCAAAGAGCATCATCAAGCCGTGGCCTTGCTCTAAGGTTTTGTGCACACCGTGTGCAAGGCGCTTTTCGTCTTTGGCTTGAACGACCAGTTTGTCAACGACTACTTCTATGTCGTGCGTACGATAGCGATCGAGTTTCATTCCGCTCACGGCCTCGCGCAGTTCGCCGTCGACGCGGACGGTCAAAAAGCCTTTTCGACGTACAGTTTCAAAGAGTTCTTTGTAATGTCCTTTGCGCTGCCGTACAAGCGGCGCGAGCAAAAGCACCTTTTTGCCTTCATATTGCTCTAAAATAAGCGAAGTAATCTTCTCTTCGGAATACTTCACCATCAGTTCGCCCGACAAATAAGAGTAAGCATCGGCTGCGCGAGCATACAAAAGGCGGAGAAAATCGTAGATTTCCGTCACGGTACCTACGGTTGAGCGCGGATTCTTGTTGGTCGTCTTTTGCTCAATGCTGATAACAGGACTCAGGCCCGTTATCTTGTCGACGTCGGGGCGCTCAAGATTGTCCAAGAAGCCGCGAGCGTAGGCTGAAAACGTCTCGATATAGCGCCGCTGACCTTCGGCATAAAGTGTATCAAAGGCCAACGAACTCTTTCCGCTTCCACTCAGACCGGTAATTACCGTCAGACTGTGGCGCGGCAAGCGTACGTCCACATTCTTCAAGTTGTGTACGCGCGCTCCAAGCACATCGATATATTGTTCAGCGTCTGTAGACATGTTTGGTTTATGGTGCTACCGAAGAGCCCTCTTCAAAGCCGCGCAGCAGATTGATCGTTTTCTTTATGTTATAATTGCGTCCGTCTGCTCCTTTGGCTTGCAAATTGAGATAATACGCCCCATCGGGAGCATCGCTACCTCCGGCGCGGCCGTCCCAACCTCCCTTGAGGTCTGTCCATTCATAGAGTTTCTTACCCCAACGATCAAAGATGACGGCCCGAAAGGAAACGATGCTTTGATAACCGTCCTTTACTTTGAATACGTCGTTAATGCCGTCGCCATTGGGCGTAAAGGCATTGGGTACCTCCAGTCGAGATTCGGAGATGGTAATCTTAAACGGTTCATCCATACTATATTCTATGGTGTCCGTGCCTTGCACAAAACTAATCAAAAGACTGACGGTAAACGAACCACTCTCTCGAAAAACGTAAGTCGTATTCTCTTCGTGGCGCAAGAGGAAAGGCTTTGACTCGCCCACCTTCGTAAAGCGCCATTCATAAAGCGGCGTATAGTTGCCGATTGTCTGCGGATTGGCCGTAAACTCAGCCGTCATCGGCGCATTGCCTATGTATTCTGAAACTTCCTCGCCGATTGTCTCGCCATACGTCACACGCATTTTCGGCATAGCCGAAGGATTGGCGTCATCAGCCTGAGCCGACGGCGCGAAGAGGGCGAAAAAGCAGCCCAAAAGGGCCGACAACAAACGTCTCATATCAGAAGATTTTGCGCGAAGATAGTGAAAACTCATATACAGACAAAAACGAAATACAACAAAATATATTGTCTGCGAGCTTATAGTGAGATGAAAGTGAGCAAGGAGAAAGCAAAAAAAGAAAAAGCGCCGACACTTTGGGCGGCGCTCTCTATCTCAAACTTTTCGGACGTTGTATTATAATCTCTTTCTGTGAACCTCCTCGAATGGAGGTGTAAGATCTTCTAAGTCTAGTTTAAACGGTTGTTTTTTGTGTTGATTAATGGTTAATGCACGTCCCTAATCAGTCTGAGAATACTACAAAAGTATAGATTTCCTTGCTTTTGCGCAAATTGAGCGCCTCTTTTTGTCGATTTTAATGTCGAAAATCAATGCTTTTTAGAGCGATTAACAATTACCCTTATGCTTTTGCTTTATCAGCTAAACAAAACTTGCAGTTAATTCGTTCTTTTCGGAAACGCTCTACTTTACGCTTTGTAGCTCTTCGTGTGGAAATTTTTTGTCGTTTTCTTTCGCCTTTTCAGGCGATTATTGGAATCTGATGTGTCGCGAGTCTGTTTTTAAATAAACGAGTTGATCTGTTTCGCCTCTTTTTGCGCTGCGATGTCGCTGTTTTGTCTAAAAATTTTCCAATGTATAACGAAGGCGTTTTGCCCCGATTTTCCGTTTTTTGCATCTGTTGCAAGGTGGGTGGTGTCCGTCTCATCTTAAATATGCCTCGGCGCAAGTAGCACTACGGGAGGTAATGAGGTGTTTTTTAAGTGTAGATGTTTGGAGAAGAGAGGCAGGCTGCTTATTTTTGTAGGCGCAAACTATCGTCCAATCAACACATTATTCCATGATGAAAAGACTGCTCTTGTTCTCCGCGCTCTTTTGCTTAGCTTTCTCTGCCGTAGCCGGCGATGACTTCAGCACGAAAACGCAAACGCTTTTGCAGGAATTAGATAAGGTGGTCGAGCGAAAAGACTACTATTTGCAACAGCGAGAGCAGCGAGCATCGAAGTTGAAACAAGTATTACGTAAAGTGCCCGACGCGCAACGGGCGCCGATCTGCCGCCGGCTTTTCGAAATCTACCTACATACGCAAGCCGATTCGGCCAATTTGTATTTGCAGCGGCTCGAGCAGACGCCGCAGGCACATACCGACCCATCGCTCCGAGCCTATGTCTTGTTGGGGCGTGCCGAACTTTTGGCTTTGATGGGCTTATATCCGGCGGCGCTGGAGACGGCCGATAAAGCTGCAGCCCTGCATCTGACGGGCGACGACCTGCTCCATTATTATCGCATCAAACGAACGGTTTACGGCTGGATGAAAGACTTTGCGGCCGAAACGGCATCCGGCGGATCGCCTGCCAAGTTGACGGCCGCTTACAGAGACTCCATCCTTTCGCTTGAGTCGGACGGACACGGGCGCAACATTGTCTTGATCGACAAGCTCCTTAGTGAAGGAAAAGTGAAGGAAGCCTCGCAATTGGCGAAGGCTGAATACCAGCGGAGCAAGGGCAAACTCGATGTTTTCACGGTTTTTAATTTGGCAGAATGTTATCGACTTTCTGACGATTACGACCAAGCGGCTTATTATTTGGCTGAGACGGCTTTGATGGACTTGAAGGCGGGCGTGAAAGAATATGAGGCCCTCCCCTTATTGGCTGAGTTGCTCTTTCAGCGCGGCGACCTGACGCGGGCCTACAATTATTTGATCTGCACCATTCAAGATGCCAGTTATTGTAAGGCGCGCTTGCGCTCTGTCGAAGCCAGCAAAATCTTCCCACTGATCGACCGCGCTTATAAAGAGAAGTCGCAGGAATGGATGCGCATCGAGCGCATCTTCTTTGCCGGCGTTTCCCTGTTGGCCTTGCTGCTTTTTATCGCCGTCTTCTACCTGCGGCGGCAGATGAAAAAACTCTCGCAGACGAGAATGGCTTTGGCCAAGACGAATAAGCAACTCTTAGAGACCAATGCGCACCTGCAAATGACCGATAAGATGAAAGAAGCCTACATCGTCCGCTATCTCGATCGCTGCCGAAATTACATAGAAGCCATCGGAGGTTATCGGCGTTCGCTTTTGAAGTTGGCCAAGGCGGGTAATATGCAGGAGGTGGCCAATCGTCTTCGCTCGGATATTTGGGAAGAGAGCGAGCAAGAGCGCTTTTATGCCGATTTTGATGAAGCTTTCTTGAATCTGTTTCCCAATTTTATAGAAGATTTCAACGCTTTACTCTTGCCCGAAGCACAGATTTATCCGAAAAACGATGAATTGCTCAATACGGAGTTGCGCGTATTTGCACTGATACGTTTAGGTGTCAAAGAGAGCAAACGGATTGCGCATTTCCTCAACTATTCGCTGGCTACGATCTACAATTATAGGAGTAAATACAGAAACAAATCCGTTCTCTCGAAGACCGATTTCGAGCAACGCGTGCAGCAACTCTGATTCGCTCCTCCGATTATGCTCAGCTTAAAGACGCTTGCAGGTTGCGCTTCATGGCTCTTCTAAAATAATAGAAGAAAAGTCCGGCAGCCGTAAACAAGCCTGCGGGCAGACCGAGGAAGAGTCCGTTAAGCTTCCAATCGAAAACAAATCCCAGCAGATAACCCACGGGGATGCCGATGCAAAGATACGACACCAAAGCTATAGGCGCCATCGGCTTAACGAAGGCCGTCCCGCGCAAAGCGTTGGCATAGCAGATCTGCATAGCGTCGGCATACTGATAAAAGATCAGTCCCGGAATAAGCATCACGGCCATCTGAATCACGGCGGCGTCTTTCGTGAAGAAGCCGATCAGCGAAGGGCCGAAGAAGTAAAATACGAAACTGGCTACGACCGCAACGGCCAGCAGAATGTCGCGACCGGCGCGCGCCGAGCGCTCCAGTTGGGTCCAATCCTGCATACCTTGAAACGTCGCCACTCGAATTGACATAGCCGAGGCCAAGCTATAATAGAACATAAAGCCCAATGTGCTCACCGTCATGATCACTTGGAAGGCCGCCAACTCTACTTTTCCAATCCATCCGGCCATCACGCCGCAGCACGTAAACGCAGCTGTCTCTGCCCCCATCTGGATAGAGACGGGCAAAGATTGCGCATTGATGTGGCGCAGTGCAGACCAATCGTAGCGGACGTTAAAGAAACCTTTGAGGTAAGGCTTGTAGCAGCGCTCTAAGAGTAGGGCTGCTGAGATCCATACTACGATAAAAATACGCGAAAGCAGCGTCGACAAGCCCGCACCTAAAAGTCCCAACTCGGGAAAGGGGCCCACGCCGTAGATCAGCAACCAGTTGCCTAATATATTGAGCGCATTGCCGGCCCAAAGTGCCCACATAGCGGTCTTCGTATGCATAGTTCCGTCGGATAATTGTCGCAATACGTTGAAGAGCATCACGAAAGGCATCGACGCCAGTATGACTAAATAATAAGGACGTATTAAAGGCAGCAAACTCTCCGGCTGTCCCATCTGATCAACGAAGAAATAACCGACGCCCATAATCAGCATGAGCAGGGCAGCAAACAGACTATTAGCGCGCAGCGCTTGACGCACGGCGGCGCCCACTGAAGCCGTCTCACCTTGGCCAAACAAGGCACCCACTTGGGGCGTTAAGCCGAAAGAGTAACCTATAAGGAGGAAAATGACGAGGTTAAAAACACTGTTCACAAACGAAGCAGCAGCCAACGAGGGTGTATCGTAGCGTCCGACCATCATCGTATCGGCAAACGAAAGTACGATTGTACCAATCTGCCCGATGGAGATCGGAATGCCCAACTTTAATGTCTGTTGATAATGAGAGAATAATGTCTTAGAAATCATAAGTTCCCGTTTGTTTAGCGTGCTAAAAAGAGGGAGGCGAACGCAGTTTCGTTCGTGTCCCCGCTTATTGGCGAAGGCGCGCGGCCCTCATTGGTGAAAGAAAATCGGGCGCAAAGATACTAAAAACTACCGGATGGCCAACATGCGTCCCGCAGATACTGCCGCGAGCAGGACTAAACAAGCCTTCGCCCTACGTTTCCCGATTGCGGTCCGGACGTGTGTGCCCTACGTTCCGTTTTTGCCGCTCCGCAACGTGCGTTTCGCATCGCGCAGCCTGCTTTCTTGCTGCTTCGCTTGCCCTTTGTGGACTTACGCTCACGAGCGTAGACCTTTTTTCTCACGATCGCAAACCTTTTTCATCGTGAGCGCAAACCTTTTTTATCGTGATGAAAAACCTCCGCCGCCCAACGTTGCCGCTGCAAAGGGCTATGCTGCGCAACTTTTGGCCGGCGCTTGTCGGCTTACTTTTGCGAGGGCCTCGATTGGCTGGGCCGCCGTCGTAGTGCTATAAAAAACCTGCTCGAAAGCAGCCGCGCTGGCCGCGTTTCGAGCAGGTTGATTCGTGGTTGACTATCTGCCGTTGGTGAGACTGATAGGCTTTTGGGCGCCTTATTGATGGAGATGGGCCGCAAAAAGAGGAACTCGGTGAAGCTATAAGCCGCTCATCGTGAGTAAATGCTCTTAAACTGGCGAAGAGAAGGGCCGCTTAGGCTGATTAAATCTTGCCAATGACGCGCTTCAGCTGGTCGCCGATGCCGATCGTATAGCCTTGACTGAAGAAAACTACGCGGTTGAAGGTGTCGGCAATGATAATGATTGGTAATTCCTGCGTCTTCGTCAGTTGACTATTGAATATGTCTGTACGGCTTTCGCCTTGCGTGTCGACGCCGAAGCGCAGGTTGCGCGGCAGATTGGGAAATTCGCCGCGGCGTTTCATAAATACGTCGTATTCTTCCTGCGTCGGGAAGAGCATAATCAGTTCGCGCCCCCAAGCTTCGAGCGCTTCGCGTTGCGCTTCAATGTCGTGGAGGATGTGGGTGCTGGGCTCGTTGTTGGCTTTTAGCAATCCCAAGACGTAATAGCCGCGGCCGGTCGTTGCAATCAAGCCTTTTTCGGCCTTTTCCTGCGTATCGTAATAGTGGTTTTCTGCATTAAAGTTGCCGATAACGCTTACTTCTTCCGGATCTTCGCGGAGCGAGAGGACGACGGCCGTATCGTGGGTAAGGGAAAAGGCCGATAAGCGTGCCAAAACACTGCCGCTGGCCAAGCGTGTGCCGCTCACGAGGAGGTAATCGCCGTTGTCGATGCGCGTACCCTTTTCAAAGTCGTTTTTCCACGTAGCTTCTTCGTCATAATTCATCAGTACGGGCGCTCCATCTTCGAGTTTGCTAATCGTAAACTGCGAATAATAGCCCGGATTTTCGCGAAATTGCTGCGGAACGTAGTCGATGCTTAAACGCGATTGCGGCTTGTTTGTCTGCTGTTCGGTGCGGCAGAAGGGCGTATCGCGCCAATCGTGGTCAAAATATTGGAACTTCATCGTCACTTCATCGAGGCGTGCAGGTATTCCTAAGCTTCGCGCGGCAGCTACGAAGAGCAGACCGCGATTGAAGTCGTTGGCCAATCGGTAAGCAAAAGCCGTTTCGGGCCGCTGCGTGCTACGTTGTGGATAGTCGGTCTTATCTTCACGAATATTTTTTCGGATATAGTCGACCAGCAAGGCCGGTTGGCGCCGGAAATCAGCCTGCTGCTTCGGCGTGAAAGCCTTGCGCAGATAAGCGCGCCAAGGGGAGAGTTGCTCGTTCCACACGCGAGGACGGATGATCATCGGATCATAATCTTTTGTGCCCGCAAGCGCTTGAATGTGGGCCAAGATAACGGAACTGTCAAAGTCGCGCAAGTCTTTTTCAGTCAGTGTTTCCAAGACGCGCAAGGTCAGTTCGCGGTCGATATTCGGTGTGCGCAGCATACTGAAGAGTACCTGCCAATTGCCTTTGCTCTTCTCGATGAGGGGGCGCAGGCGCTTAAAGTCGTAATGGTTGGTCCGGCAGAATTCGGCTGACGCTGCAGAGTCGGGGAAAGTATGAACATAGGCCATACGAATACTGTCTTCGCGAGCCAAGCGCTCGTTGCAAAGACGCTGCGCCGCGACACTCACGGTCGGAAGCGTATCCGTGCCTGCGGGCGGTACGATGTTGAGATCCACCGCATAGCGGTCGCCGGGTTTACGATCCAACTTTATCGTCGCCTTTTCGCCGGCGTGGACTTTGGCAAAGCCATAGCGGCCGTTGTAAGTGGCCCATACGATCAGGTCGCCCAAACCGGAGAGGAGCGAAGCCTTGCCGTCGGCGGCTGTTTGCATCGCTTTGAGGACGTAAAATTCAGCGTAATTGTAAAGTCGGAACTGCACGCTTGCGCCCTTGACGGGACGTTCTTGCTCGTCGACAATAGTAACGTTTGTTGTAGCCGTAGGGGCGTAATTTTCCGTCACGTTAATGGTTGTCCGATTAGGATGGCGCTCTAAAACTTCTTCAGGCCCGTCGTATTTTCCGAGTACCGTTGTGTTCATAAGTATGCCGCGCGAAGCCGGCCGGTTGAACCAGGCTACGTTAAGTCGGGCAGCCGGCTCGCAAGCGCCGAGGAAGTACCACTGGCCATCGGCCCAAGCTTCTACCCACGCGTGGTTGTCGTCCGTATGCGCCCATCGCGGCGTATAAACCTGGCGCGCCGGAATGCCGACTGCGCGCAAAGCGGCTACCGTAAAAGTCGACTCCTCGCCGCAACGCCCCGTTGCCGTTCGCATAGAAGCCAGCGGCGAACTGGTGCGGCCGTCGGAGGGCTTGTAGGTGACATATTCGTGACACCAATGGTTGACGGCTAAGATGGCATCGTACATTGATAAACCGGCAACGCGTGCTTTCAGGGCTTCATAGCAAGTCGTGCGGAAACTATCCAAGGCTTCGTTGTTCACGCGTACGGGCAAGACGAAATGTTGCCACTCGCGCTGCGGTACGCGTTGACCCCAAGGCATTTCGCGCCGCGCACGCAAAGCGGCTTCCGTTTGCCGGACGAAGAAACTTGGCTCGTAGTCGACCACATCGGGCCAATACATATAAGTATATAGGAACTTGAGGGCTTGGCGCGCCTCTTCGCTCTTGGCTTGCTGCAAGGCCTGTGCGGGCAATGCGCACGGCGTGGCTTTATAGCGCGCTTTGAAGTCTTTATTGATTTGTTCCGTAGTTTGCGCTCCTGCTCCTAAAGTGCATAGGAGTAAGAGAGCTGCGAGAATATTTCTCATAGTGTTTCGATAGAGTTTGTTTAGGTGCGCGAAGGTAAACATTAAGATTTATTTGAGGAAGTATAAGTTCTCTTATTCTTTGTTTTGCTTTCGTATTGCCGCTAACAAACGCTTAAAATGTGCGACTCATTCGTTCTTTTTATAACTTTTCACGGCCAATGAGGCCAAGATGATGCCCATAGCAGCGAGAATAGAAAATTGAAGAACAACGCCTGAGAAAGCCGAGCCGCGGATAAAGATTGTGCGCGCTGCGTCCATATAGTGGCGAACGGGATTGGCGTAGGTGAGGATCTGTGCCCAATCAGGCATACTGCGCACCGGTGTAAAGAGTCCGCTGAGGAGCATCATACATACCAACGCAAACCACATCACAAGCATAGCCTGCTGGAGCGAATCACTGTAATTAGAGATGATCAATCCAATGCTACTAAAGACGATAGCCAACGCGATGGCGAAAACGAACAGCAGCGCGATGCTGCCGACCGGTGTGATGCCATAAAGAAGCCAAGAGAGTAGCAGGCAAATACTGAAGTCGATGAGTGCGATTACCCAGTAAGGAATGAGTTTGGCAAGGATAAAAAGCCACTTACGGACGGGCGTGACGTTGATTTGCTCAATTGTTCCGGCTTCTTTCTCACCTACGATGTTGAGCGCCGGTAGAAAACCGCAAATCATAATCATTATCATTGCCATAAGGGCAGGGATCATATTGACTTTATAACTCTCGTGGCGGTTGTAAAGGCGTTGCACGACGAGCGGCTTTAGTGTGGGCGCGGGTGATGGGCGTCCGGAGAGGCCGGTTGCGGCGATGATGTTGGAGAGATAAGCGGCGCCGATGCCGCCTTTGGTGCCATTGACCGCATTGGCTGCGATGAGTACGCGGGTGGGCTTGCCGAGCGTGAGGTCGTGGGCGTAATGGCGCGGGACAACTATAATAATGTCGGTCTTTCCCCGCTCTAGGGCTTGTAGGGCGTGATTGTAGGAGGGTGCTGTACCGCAAAAATTGAAATAAGTAGAGGCTTCTACGCGCTGAATCAATTGCCGAGAAAGGCTTGACTGGTCGTGATCAACTACAGATACACCGATGTTGCGCACTTCCATAGTGGTAATCCACGGAGCAATGCCCATAATCACTATGGGAAACAAGATGATGAGTCGCACGACGAAGGTATTGCGACGTATCTGTATCCATTCTTTCTGAAGGAGGTAGCGGAACATCATTTGGGAGAAGGTAAAAAGAGATTTATTCCAGTCGGGTCTTAAACTTTTTCAGTGCGATGCCAAGAATTAACAGACTCATAGCCGTAAGGATTAGGAGTTCGCGCCCCACCATTTGCAAGCCGACACCCATAACCATCAGTTTGCGAATGGCGGCAATGAACCAGCGCGCCGGAATAATGGCTGAGAACCATTGCAAGGGGAGGGGCATACTTTCGATAGGGTAGATCATGCCCGAAAGTAGCAAGTTGGGCATCAGCATCAGCATACCGGAGATAAGCAAAGCTTGTAGCTGAGTCTTTGCCACGACACTGATGAGCAAGCCAAGGCAGAGGGCAAGAAAAATATAAAGCAGGCAGAGCGTGAGGATGGCGAGAAGATTGCCGGAAACGGGAACTTTCAGTACAAAGTTGGAGATACCGAGAATGAAAAGCAAGATGATGATAGATAATAAGAAGTAGGGCACGGCTTTGGCGATAAGGATCAACAGCGGGCGGATGGGCGAGACGAGCAAAACCTCCATCGTGCCGCGCTCTTTCTCACGAACAATGCTTACAGAAGTCATCATCGCGCAGATGAGCAGCAGCAATAAGCCCATAATACCGGGCACAAAGTTGTAGGCGCTTTTCATTTGCGGGTTGTAAAGTAATCGTGTGATGATTTCTGTGGATTGCGGTACGTGGGCCGCTGACGTTGCTTCCGCCATACCCGCTTGAAGGATCTGCGTAGCGTATGCCCCTTGCATAGATGCCTGATTCGGGTCAGCCCCATCAAGGATCAGTTGTACTTGGCCCTGACCTTTGGGCAAACGATCTGCAAAGCGCGGCGAGAAGACGATGGCTATGTCGGCCTGTCCGTTGCGAATGAGTTGCTCCGCTTCAGCGGTTGTCTGCGCCGTATGCGTCAGGATAAAGTATTCTGAAGCATCGAGTCGAGTGAGCATACGTTGCGTGAGGTGATCGGCAGGCGTTGTCACAGCGACCAAGCGCACGTCTTTTACGTCGGTAGAAATGGCAAAGCCAAAGAGCAGCATCATAATGAGCGGCATACCGAAGAGGATAAGCATCGTGCGCTGATCGCGCAAGATGTGCCGAATCTCTTTTCCCACAAAGGCTATAAACATTTTCATTCTTATTCCTCCGCCTTATGTTTCTTTTCTTTCTGCCCGGCGCGCAAGGAGCGTAAATACCTCTCCCAGCGTCTCTTTTTCAAATCTGCTTTTCAGTTCGTCGGGCGTGCCCAATGCGCGTATCTTTCCATCTACCATAATCGAAATGCGGTCGCAATATTCCGCCTCGTCCATATAGTGGGTCGTGACAAAGATTGTGATGCCCTTTGCCGCCGCTTGGTAAATGAGTTGCCAAAACTGCCGCCGCGTAGTTCCATCTACGCCGCCCGTAGGTTCGTCTAAGAAGACCACTTCAGGTGAGTGGAAAATGCTGACAGAGAAAGCCAGTCTCTGCTTAAAGCCTAAGGGCAGCGAGGCCACTAATCGGTCAGCATATTGCGCGATGTCGAGTTTGTCGAGCAGTTCGTCGGTTTTGTGACGAATAGCTTCGTCGCGCATACCATAGATGCCGCCGAAGAGGCGAATGTTCTCGCGCACGGTCATATCTTCGTAAAGCGAAAACTTCTGACTCATATAACCAATGTGGCGTTTAATCTCTTCATATTGTGTGCGCACATCATAGCCGCCGACGATAGCCGTGCCGGACGTGGGCCGACTCAGCCCTGAAAGAATGCGCATGGCCGTAGTTTTACCGGCTCCGTTAGCGCCCAAGAAGCCGAAGATCTCACCGCGTCGGACCGTAAATGAAATGTCGTCGACGGCGCGGAAAGAGCCGAAAGCTTTTACGAGATGATTGACGGAGATTACATTGACGTCCGTCGCCTTTTTTGTTGCAGCCTCTGTTTCCTGCTCCTTTATATAGGCAGAAGCAGTTGTGATAAAGTCGGGCGCAGGTGTTGTTGTGGGGCGCGTTAAGATAATTTCATCGCACTTCTTTATTTCGTCCTCGTAGGGCGTCGATACTAACATTGTAATGCCTCGGCGCTTCAAGGTGCCCAGCATATCCCAAAAGTCGATACGCGAGACGGGATCAACACCCGTCGTAGGCTCATCTAATAATAATACGCTTGGGCGATGAATCAGTGCGCAACTTAAAGCCAGTTTCTGCTTCATACCTCCCGACAGCGCGCCTGCACGGCGATCTTTGAAGCGCTCTATCTGTCCGTAAATGTCCTTAATATCGTCGTAACCTTCTTCGATGGTCGTTCCGAAAAGCGTAGCGAAAAAGCGCAGATTTTCTTCTACGGTGAGGTCTTGGTAGAGACTGAAGCGCCCCGGCATATAACCTAAACGCCGGCGGATGGCTCGCATATCGTTTACCGTATCGTAGCCGTCGATGGTTGCTGTGCCGGAATCGGGTAAAAGTAAGGTGGCCAAGATGCGAAACATCGTGGTTTTTCCCGTTCCGTCAGGGCCGATAAGTCCGTAAAGCGCACCTTTTGGCACGCTGAAAGAGCAATCGTCCAAGGCCACAATTGCTCCGTAGCGTTTCGATATGTGCTTTACCTCAATCGCATTCATAGTTTTACCTCTCCATACATACCCATCTTGAGATAGCCGTCGTTGATCACGGCAATCTTCACGGCATAGACAATGTCTGCCCGTTCATCGTCGGTGAGAATCGACTTGGGCGTAAACTCAGCGTTGGGCGAGACCCACGTCACCGTGCCGGAATAACTGCGGCGCGTGTCGCTGCCATAGTTGCTATATACTTTTACGCGTTGTCCCAACTTTACTTGCGCCAATTGGCGTGACGTGATGTAGGCTCTTATAAACATATGGCGCGTGTCGGCTACTTTGAAAAGAGGCTTTCCTATCGTGGCAAACTCGCCTTGCTCGGCGTACTTTTCTAATACAGTGCCCGCAATCGGCGATGTGATGTGACACTTCTTTAATTGATCAAGTACTTGGAGCCGTTGTATTTCGGCGCCGCTTACTTGACTGTTTAGGCTGCGCGTACTATTTGAAAGTGCTGAGATTTGTGCTTTAAGTTGTCCTTGTAATACCCGCACGGCATTGCTTGCATCGTCTGTTTGTTTGCGTGTTGCCGCTCCGTCTGCAAAGAGAGCCGCCGTGCGCTTCTGCTCCAATTCTGCTTTTGACAACTGTTGGCGTGTAGCGGCAATTTGTGCGCTGATGTCGGGGCGTTGTTCGGCAAAACTTTCTCGCGTGGTGCCGATCTGCTGGGCTTTAAGTTGGAGTTGAACAGTATCTATAAGCCCCACTTGTTGATGCGCCTCTACAAGTTTGCCTTCGCTTACGTCGAAAGTCATCAATGGCCCTGTGGCTTCAGCGGAGACGGTTACTTCTGTGGCTTCAAAGATACCCGTAGCGTCAAACTCTTTTTCCTTGTTGCCGCAGGCACTTACCAGCAGGGTGAATGCGGCGATAGCTATTACAGTCTTTTTCATGTCTCGTCGTTTTAAGCGCTTTTGTAGGTGCAGCGTTTTCGTTTATTTCACTCTCTTTTCAGAAAGCACCTTTGATGATTTTCAGTTCGTATATACTTTGTAGTAGTTCAAGCTCGTGCACGGCGCGCGTGATGCAAGCTTCGTTTTCTTTCGTGATTTCTTGCAAGAGTCGGTCAGCATCGATTGTGCCGTGTGTTAGTTGTGCTTCCGTGGCTCGTCTTATGGATTGGCGTAGACTGACGATTTCGTCGTCGGCTTGCATTACTTTGCGTCGCCCTGCGATGTGTGCTTGCTGCTGAGCCTCCTCCATTTGATTGTTAAGGAGGAAGAGTTCACGCGCATTCTCCGCCTCTTCACGCTGCACGCCCAATTGGTGCAAATCGTTGCGGCGCGTGTATAAACTGCTTAGGCTCCACGAGAGGCGCGCACCGGCAAGCGCATTAAACGAGAGTCGGTGGCGTTGCATATCTTCAAAGAGATTGTAGCCGGGGCGCCCGTAATAGCCTTGGGCAAATATGCTCAAGACGGGTAGCAGGCGGCTTTTGAGAAACTGCTGCTGCGCATCTGCTAAACGCAAGCGGCAGTCGATGAGTTGCAATTCGGGACGCTCGTTGGTCTTAGTGTCGGTATCGATTTCCGAAGAGGGCTTCACCAAACTATCGGCCTGCTTTACGCCGCAGAACAGCGCAAGCATACGACTTACGGCGTGCCGCGCTGCAGTGAGTTCGTCGCCTGCTTGTATAGCGCGGAGTCGTTCGGCGTGGAGTCGGTCTACGTCACTTTGCATAGCTACGCCGCGTTGCAGCATTGCTCGGAGTTTGTCTTCGTTGCTTTGCAGCATTGCCTGCAGTTGCGCGTTGAGGCGTATGCGTTCGTCAAGCAGCAGTTGCGAGAAGAATAAGTCGCTCACACGGCGGCGTAAGGCATAGAGATTTACGTCAGTCTGCGCCTCTTCTATCTCTGCCTTGCGCTTTTCCACTTCTGCTTGTCGACTGATTCGCCCGCCGTCCCAAAGCGTCTGGCTGATTTCCACTTGCAGGCGATATTGCTCCTTGCCTATCCCCTCGTAAGTTTGGCCGCTTTGTGCCAGTATCGATGAGAGTTTGTCGGGAAGTTGCGTTGTGCGGTTCTGCACTGTTGCTTGCACCGAAGCCTGCACTTGTGGCAACCAGGCTTTCTTTATGTTGCTCACATTATAGGCCGCCGAGCGGCGTATCAAGTCATAGCGCTTTATCAAAGGATAGTTTTGTTTGGCCATCTGCTGACACGCTTCCAGCGTAAGTTGCGCGCGGCAACTCATCGCCCATCCCGTTAGCATCATCACCATCAATAAGAGAGTTTTCATCGTTCGCTCGTTTTTTCTGTTGCAAAGGTAAGGCAGATGTAAGTAGGCCGCATTATCTTTTATGGCTATAAAATGGTCTTACGCTACACAAATGTGGGGAAAAAGCGCGCAAATAGCCTTCTCTTCATTTATCTTTGTGGTCAAAATAATACCACACGCGATGAACGATAAGAAGCCTGAGACGCTTACCATCGAACAGATAAGAGATCGCTTGAGCGAAACCGTAGACGAAAGACAGTTGCCCATCTTGGCCGATGGCGTTGCCTTGTTGAGCCGAGGGCGCAACCTTTTTGGCAAGGCTGTTGAGGTGCAGATTCCTTATCGCCTGCCCGGCATCCGACTGGGGGTGTTGATGGCTGGGGAGGCCGATGTGATGATCAATTTGATGAGTTACCACGTAGAGGCTCCCACTGCCGTATTCATCGGCGATAACTCTATTTTTCAACTTCAAAGTATTGCGCCGGATAGCGAAGTGCAGGGCGTCTTTGTCGATCCTGCCTTGTTCGGCGAAATCTTTTCCGCTTGTCCGCCGGCAACTTTCAATGGGCAGGTGCGCGATTTCATTACCCCCATAAATCAGGCTGCCGGAGAAAAGATAAATGCACTTATTCAAGCGCTTACACTCACGTTTGCTGAGGGGGAATATAACCGCAGCGTGGTGCATCACCTTATAGCGGCATTGGCCCACGTTTTCAATGAGATTTATGAAAAGCAGGTTGGTAAGCAACAGAGTCGCCGTTCACACACGCGTCAACTCTTTGATCGTTTTATTTTGCTTGTCAATAAGTATGGCAGTTATCAGCACAACCTCGCCTTCTATGCCGCTCAATTGTGCATCTCGCAGCCTTATCTCAGCCGCGTAGTGCAGCAAGAAAGCGGCGTCTATGCCAAAGAATGGATAGATCGTGCCGTTATTACTGAGGCGAAAGTAATGCTCAAGCACAGTAATCTGCCCATTGCTCACATCGCTGAAAAGCTTAATTTTTCTAACCCGAGTTTTTTCAATAAGTATTTTAAGCGCTTGGCGGGCGTCACACCCAGTGCGTTTAGAAACAGTTAAGAGACGTCGGAGCGGCGCCGCGGCCGTCTTCTTCGTTGCATATGACCCTTGTCGCACACAGGCCGCACAAAGCAACGACAAGCGTATTTGAACTTAGCAAATAAACTTGTCAAAGAAAAATGAAATTAAGAACCAAAGTTGTCAACTAATTCTAGGACATTACAAGTAGATGCTGCCGCGCGAGCTTGTAGTGTACTGAATAAGTTGACACTTTCTCAATCAAAAAGGAGTAAAAAATTATGTCTCAGTACAATGAATCAGAGAAAATACTGTTATTACATCAGTATGTAAGAAGTGGCTTAA
>ERZ772957.777-NODE-777-length-23437-cov-5.967368_pt1 | contig 23437 bp, 20 predicted proteins | sample MGYA00580682_ERZ772957 | MGnify/ENA primary metagenome ERZ772957 (study PRJEB29015, sample SAMEA2737921) | human oral metagenome | biome: human oral; feature: human-associated habitat; material: dental | place: China | collected 2025 ...
CAGTTGGATTTGTGGGATGTCCTGAATCGAAGGCTGAGCTTTCAAAATATGATGTTCCATTTATTAGAACAAATGGGACAAAAGGTGGAAGCACGGTTGCAGTTGGTGTAATGCACGGAATCCTTTATCAAATGTACGAAAGGGATAAATATTTTAATAATTGATTACAATTTTATGTGAAAATTAATTAGTGAATTTATCAATATCTGAAAGTTTATTTTAATTTTTGTATTTTAATTTTTTACAATGAAAGATAATATAAATTATTGATTTAAAGTATTTTCAGATATACTTTAGTACAATTTTGGAGAAATAAAAAATGGAAAATTATGTATATTTTAACGGTAGAAAATTGCGATATGGTTATACTACTGGGAGTTCAGCAACGGCAGCGACTAAAGCAGCATTGTTACTTTTGCTGGGGAAAGTCGAAAAAATCGAAGAAGTTGAAATAGACGTTCCAGCAGGTGAGAGAATAAAAATTGGGATTAAATCTTTTGAAAAGACAAAGGATTATGCGACGGCGACTGTTGTGAAAGATGGGGGAGATGACCCTGATGCGACACATGGTTTGGAGATTGTTTCAAAAGTGAGTTTTAGAAAAGATAATAAAATCAATATTTTTGGAGGAAAAGGAGTTGGAAAAGTTACAAAAGTTGGACTTCCTGTAGAAATTGGAAAATCAGCAATTAATCCAACACCAATGAAAATGTTGACAAGTATTGTTGAGGAGTTTCTTCCAGAGGGAAAAGGAGTTGATGTTGAAATCAGTGTGCCTTTGGGTGAGGAAGCTGCAAAAAAAACAATGAATGCAAAGTTAGGGATTATCGGTGGAATCTCGATTCTTGGAACAATGGGAATTGTGCGACCAATGTCTGAAGAGTCATGGAAAGCCTCTTTGGCAATAGAATTGAAGCAAAATTTGACATATTTTAATACAAAGACAGCAATTTTTCTTTTTGGAAATCGTGGAAAAATGTTTTTGAGCAAGGAATTCCCTAAAAGAGCTGAAGAAGGGGTTGTAATCAGTAACTTTGTTGGATATATGTTTGACAAAGCCTGTGAATATGAAGTTAAGAAAGTTTATTTTATTGGTGAATTGGGAAAATTTGTAAAAGTGGCAGGAGGAATTTTTCATACACACAGTCGAGTTTCTGATGCAAAAATGGAAATTTTAGCTGCAAATGCTTTATTAGTTGGCGAAAAGTTGGAAAATGTTTACAAAATTTTAGATTCGAATACGACTGAAGAAGCTTCTGGATATATTGAAAAAAAGGAAGTTTTCAATTTACTAGCTGAAAAGGCAAAGCAAAAATGTGAAGAACATTGCAGAAAAAATGGCTGGGACTTGGAAGTAGAAACGTTGATTTTATCAGCTGAGAAAAAAGTTATTGGGCAAAGTAAGAACTTTTTTAAAGAGTTCTAGTTTTTTATTTTTAAAGAAAAAAACATAATAAAAAATTATAGTTTTTGAAAAGAGGAAAAATGGAAAAAATACAAATTTTAGGTCTAGGACCTGGAAATTTAGACTACACATTACCGATTGTTTTGAAGAAAATTAAAGAATCGGAAGTAATTGTCGGGGGAAAGCGGCATATTGAAAGTTTGGGAGAGTATGCGGAGAATAAGGAATATTGCTATATTTCAGCTGATTTGCAAAAAGTTCTGGATTTCATAAATGAGAATCGAAATAAAAAGATTTCTGTGATTGTGTCTGGAGATACTGGATTTTACAGTCTTCTAACTTTTATGAAAAAATATTTTGAAAGTGAAGAGCTAGAAGTTGTGCCAGGAATTTCATCGGTTCAATATATGTTCGCAAAAATTTCAGAATATTGGTATGATGCTTGTATTGCCAGTGTTCATGGGAAGGAATTCGATTTTGTGGAAAAATTGAATGAGTATGAGAAAATTGGATTATTGACTGATTTTAAAGAAAATACGCCACAGAAAATTGCTCAAAAATTGTTAGAAAATAATTTTGAGAATGTGAAAATTTTTGTTGGGGAAAATTTGTCTTATGAAAATGAAAAAATTTATCGTTTTAAGGCAAAAGAGTTGGCAAATTATGAAGAGAAATTTGGAATGAATGTTGTGATTTTGAAAAAATAAAAAATGAGTAAAAGTTTTTGTAATAAAAAGAAAGTTTTTAACAAAATAAAAAAATTAAATGTAAGAAGTGGAGAGAAAATGTATCATATAAAAGATAAGGACTTTATTCGTGGAAAAGTTCCAATGACAAAGGAAGAAATAAGAGCGGTGAGTATTGCAAAAATGGAAATTTCTGATGAAGATGTGTGTATTGATATTGGTGGTGGAACTGGCTCTGTAAGTATTGAAATGGCTAGATTTGCTAAAAATGGGCATGTTTACACGATTGAGCAAAAAGAGGAAGCCGTTGATTTAATAAAACAAAATATGGAAAAATTTGAGATAAAAAATATGACTGTAATTTCTGGAAAAGCACCAGAAGATTTACCACAAGGAATAACTTTTGATAAAGTGTTTATCGGTGGTTCAGGTGGAAATTTATCAGAAATTATCAATTATTCTTATGAAAATTTAAAAGAAGGCGGAATAATCGCTTTGAACTTTATCGTTTTAGAAAACACATTTGAAGCACTTGAATACTTGAAAAAATCGAAGTTTGAGGATATTGATATTTCTCAAATAATTGTGGCAAAAAATAGAAAAGTGAAGGATTTTAACATGATGATGTCAGAAAATCCGATTTATGTGATTTCTGCGAGAAAATAATATATAAAAAAATATTAAAAGGTAGTTTTTTATGAAATAGTGCAAGAACACTCGCAACTTTAGTTGTGGGAGGTTCAGTATGTTACAATATTGTTATCTCATTATGTTATTATGAATAATCAAAACTTTAAAATATGATGATTCATGAAACAAATGAAAAAGTATTGGCTTAAACTTTTCTAAATGTTATGATGGATGGACATCAAGATTGGTTAAGTGGATTAGTTAAAGTTGTGAAGGGAGAAATAAAATAATGGCTAAAATAGGTTGGATAGGATTAGGACAAATGGGAACTCCTATGGTAGAAAATTTATTAAAAGGTTCTGTTGATGTGACAGTTTACAATAGAAGTTTTGATAAAACTTTACCACTTGTAGAAAAAGGAGCTAAAAATACAAAAAATGTGGAAGAAATTTTTGAACAAAATGATACTATATTCTTTATGATTTCAAATTACAGTGCGGCATTAGAAATTTTAAATGAAAATGTTTTATCAAAAATAAAAGGTAAAAAAATAGTAAATATGAGTACTATTTCACCTACTGAAAGTAAAGCTGTAGGAAAACTTGTTATTGAAAATAATGGAAAATATATTGAAGCACCAGTATCTGGATCAGTAGGAGCTGCTACTGCTGGAGTTTTATTAATATTAGTTGGAGGAAATGAAGCTGATACAAAAGATTTATATTCAATTTTTGATATTTTAGGAAGTAAAACATATTATTTTGGAGAATTAGGAAAAGCAACTGGAGCAAAATTAGTATTGAATTCTTTACTTGGAATATTTGGAGAAGCTTATAGTGAAGTGTTATTATTAGCACAAAATTTTGGAATAGATACAGAAACTATTGTAAATGCTATTTCAGATTCTAGAATGAGTTCGGCACTATTTCAGGAAAAAAAAGATATGTTTACAAACAGAGAATATCCTGCGGCATTTATGCTTAAACATATGACAAAAGACTTAAAATTATCAAATGAAGAAATCGAAAATAGAAAATTATCATTACCACTAATTGAAGATACAACTAGAAGTTATTCAGAAGCTTTAGAAGAAGGATATGGAGAACAAGATATGTCGGCTATTTTTGAAATTTTAAGCAAGAAAAATGATTAAGCTAAAATAAGGAGATAAAATATATATTAAAAAATATCAGGAATATTTGCCTGATATTTTTAATTTTAATGGATTGATTTTGGTTTTTATAAATACTATTTAAAATCGACAAAAAATTTAATTATAAATATTATATTTTAATATAACAACATTTATTCATATATATATATATATCACATAATACGTTTAAATACGTTCAATTTTTTCAAATCAAAAGGTGCATATCTAAATGGTAAATCAAAAATTGTTTTATTTTTTACAATTCCTTTTTTATGACTTAATAAATCAAAACCATGTTTCCCATGATAAGAGCCCATACCGCTATTTCCTACTCCACCAAAAGGAACATGACTATTTGCAAGTTGCATTATAGTATCATTAACACAACCTCCTCCATAGGAAAGACTGTTAATAATATTCTCGGCGTTTTCTTTTCTTTGAGAAAAAATATAACATGCTAATGGCTTTTCTATTTCTTTAATTATATTAATAACTTTATCTATATCATCATACTCAATAATCGGTAATAAAGGTCCAAAAATTTCACCTTTCATAATCTCGTGATTAAAATCTACATCAGGAAATATTGTAGGTTCAATCTTTCTTTCGCGATCATTACTTTTTCCGCCAATTACTTTTGACTCAGTCTTTATTAAATTTAAAAGACGTTCATAATGATGAGTATTAATAATTTTTGGATAAGATTTATTATTTACAGCATCAGGATATCTCAATCCAATTTCTTTTTGTAAATATTTAATAAGTTCTTCTTTTACATTTTTATGAACAACAATATAGTCTATTGAAACACATGTCTGTCCCGCATTTAATAGTTTCCCCCATACGATACGTTTTGCTGAAAGTTTAATATCAGCTGTTTCGTCAATAATACAAGGACTCTTTCCTCCTAATTCCAAAGATACAGGAATTAAATTTTCACTCGCTACACGCATTATAATTTTCCCGACTCTTGCACTTCCGGTAAAGAATATAAAATCATATCTTTGATGAAGAATTTCATCATAATCAAGTTCAGAATCTACACAGTAAATATATTCTTCTTCAAATGTTTTATTTATTATATCTCTAATTATTTTTGATGTATTTTTGCTCTCTTTTGAGCATTTTATAACAGCATAATTTCCTGCAGCAATAGCAGCAACCAGTGGAGAAAGCGACAAATTAAAAGGATAATTCCAAGGAGATATTATTAATACAACTCCATACGGCTCTGAATAGACATAGCTTTTAGCGGGAAATGTACCAAGACTTCCCCTTACCCTTCTAGGCTTACTCCATTTCTTTACATTTTTCAATGCCTCACGAATTTCACCATATACTATTCCAATTTCAGTAAGATAACCTTCTGCATCTGATTTTGAAAGGTCACTATTTAATGCAGATAGTATTTGCTTTTCGTTCTCTTTAATTACATTCTCAAGTTTTCGTAACATACTAATTCTATATCCAACAGATTTTGTAGCATCTGTGTTAAAAAATTCTTTTTGCTTTTCAACTACACTTTTTAATTCCATTTTGTACTCCTCATAATATGCTCTATATTTTATTATAATTTGCCCTAAATATAATCCTTAAAACATATTTTGAATTTCTTAAAAGGCTCCTAGCAGTAATTCAGGAGCCTATTTAATTTTATATTAATTAAGATAGAATATATAGTTATCTTCATACTAAACTTTTCATTTATAACTAATATTTCATACAGTCATCAGGAGCATCTTCATCAAAATGATTTTTCCTGCCAAAGTCTGCAGTCTCGCCAATATGAGCAAAAGTATTATCATCAAATTTTCTATATCCGCTATGACCGGTGCAGACTGCTTCAATGTTATATCTCTTAACTTTTTCTTTTAATTTAATTAAGGATTTTTTATTCATTTCTGGAAATTGTGTGAAAAAGTCAAAGAATGGATAACCACCTTTTTTATTAATAGCTAAACAATCTCCACTTATAAGAATTTTGTCATCAACAATATAACACATATGTCCAATTGTATGTCCAGGAATATGAATAGCAATTATTTTTATCCCTTCAATATCAAAAACTTGTCCGTCTTGGATAAGCTTGTATCCAGGAGATAAACTTACACCAATATTAAGCTTTAAAAATCCTAATTTCTTTATTCTATAAAGTTGTCCTGTTAAATATTGTTCGTCATTTTCGCCAATATACACTTGAGCATTTGGGAAAATATTCTTTCCATTCTTATCAATTCCACCGGCATGATCTACATCAACATGAGTTAAAAAAACATGTTTAATATTATCCGGATTTATATTAATTTTTTCAAACTCAAGATTGACATTCGGAAAATTCATATGTCCTGAATCAAAGGCAATAGTATTACCATCTTTAGTATAAAACCACATATTCACATCCGCTTCCCTAACACATGAAATTCCATTTGGAAAAATACCGGTATCAGATGGACTAAGTGCTTTTGTACCCTTCAAAAGATACCTTTTAAAATGCCTGTCAAAGAAATAAATTACTCCCATTATCTTCTCCCTTACAATTAAGCCACTAAAAACATTATAAATATGCAAAAATCGACCTCTAGAAATAGCTCAGTCGTATCCAAAGGTCGATTTATTTATGTTTTATTATGAAATTAACAGTTATTAATTTTCATTTTTTCTTCTTTTTAATCCAACAATTAAAGCTCCTGATATTCCAACTAGAACTGTATATAAAGCTATACTTGTTCCTGCACCTGTTCTTGGTAATTTATTATTTGGTTTCTCATTACCAGGTGTTGTTGGATTTGTTGGATTAACCGGTGGCTTTTTAGCTACATATTTTAATGTAAATGTGATGTCTTTACTTGTAGGATTAATTGCATCAGCTCCTTCCGGTAGTTGTTCTGCATACCAGTTTAGCTTAAAATTAATCACATTTCCAGTTGCTGTTTCTCTAGCTTTTGCCTTAAGTTCTCCGGTCATTGTTCCTTTAACTGTATAATTTGTATTTTCTAATGCTTTATTATTGAATCTAGCACCATTAACTACAACATTAAGCTTATCTTCCATTCCGTTTACGGCATCTTTTAATTCAGCAAATGATTTTACTTCTTTATTTACTGTCATCACTACCTTTATAGTTTTTCCGCTCACACTTGAACTAACTATCCTGTATTTTCCATTATCATTCAATAATGATACTTGCGGATTTCCTTCGAAATCCATTTCTTCAGGCAATGTTAATGTAGCTGTAAAAGTTGAACTATAATCAGAAATTTTAATAGTTGAAGGGTCTGTGTTTGTCTTTTTGAATTGTTCTTCTATATCTTTCATTTGTTTTTTAACCGGTGATACATCTAAAGAACCGGTAAAAGCAACTTTTGTTCCCTTTTCAACTTCATAAACTTTATCATGTTCTGTATTATCTCCTACTAAGATATCTCCTAATAATTTTTGAGTTGCTTCGAATGTATTTTCAGCAGTTTCTACATATTTAAGTGTTAATTTTATATCTTTAGTAGTAGGATCAGTTGAATCTTCTCCTCCGGCAAGTTGAACACCTTCCCAAATATAATCAAAATTGATTACATTTCCTGTAAGAATGTTTGTAGCCCTTGCTGTGAATTTACCGGAAACCATTCCGTTAATTGTATAATTTGTATTAGCTTTAGCCTTATCTGTATCAAATTTAACACCTTTTACATTAACTTTTAAATCATTTTCTACTCCATATACAGCTTCTTTAACTTCTTTAAAAGTTTTAATGTTATCTGCAACAGTAAGAGTAACAGTAATTGTTTTGCCTGTTACTTTTTGTTCGGTAATCTTAAACTTACCATTTGCTCCGGCTAATTCAACTGTATAACCATCTGCAAATTTCATTTCTTCCGGCAAAGTCATTTTAGCTGTAAAGCTTGTATTTACATTTTCTACTTTAATATCTGTTGCGACACCGGAAGAAGGATATTTATCTTCAAGTTCTTTCAATTGTTTCTTGATAGGAGAAACATTTAAAAGTCCGGTCATAGTCAATGAATCATTTTTATTAGCTTCGTACACCTTATCATGTTGTGTATTTCCATTAACCAATAAATCTCCGTCTAAATTTCCTTTTTGTGAAATATCTTGTTCTGTAGATTTAACGAATACATCAGACTTTGAAAAATCAGGAGCTAATGGTTTTGTACTAACATCTGTATTGTAAACCTTCTTAGTAAATGAGTACAAAGTACCACTAGCATGTGTTTCAAAATCACCTTTTGCAGTTATATTTTTAGATTCTAAAGCTTTGGCTTCATTAAGACTATTTGCTTTTACAGTATATGGAATACTGATATCTATAGTCTTATCTGAAGTAGCTCCACCATCATCCTTGTAGTGCTTATATATACCTGCCCAATTCTCATCGCGTAATGGAAATTTAAATGTAACAACTTGTCCACTTACAGTATGAGTAAATGCCGCCTTGTTAAACATACTAGTTGAATTGGCAGTTGAAATTTTAGTGCTATCAATAGTTACACCTTCAGGAAATGTAACTTTGTATTCAACATATGCTATCTTATATTTCCCATCTTTTCCATGTGGATAATAACCAGAATCTGCAGCTTGTTTCATTTCACTTTCAATTCCTGCCATCACTTTTCCCATTGGAATTTTTGCGTCCCATTTTCCTTCATAAGTTCCAGCATTACTACCTTTTACTCCTTTTACAACTCCGCTAGTTTTTGTATATTGTGCTATATTTAACGTACTTGCAGCATGAACAGAAGATGCTCCGGGTATCATTACACCCAAAGCTATCACTAACGCTGTAAAAAAAGAAAGGAACTTTTTAATTTTGTTCTTCATCTTTTCATCTCCTTTTTTATTTTCCTCCATATCAAAATGACAAATTCATTTATCCGTATAAAAATAAATAAACAACTTTCATCTTTCGACATTTGTCAATACTTTTGATAACTTTTCAGTGTAATTATACCACAAAGTTATCTAGAATACAACTATCTATAACCATTGTAATCACACAAAAATTCACAAATCAACATTTTTGACATTATATGATATATTCTGTATTATTTTAATCAAACATTTTTAAAAAATCTAATAGTAGTATATATTTTACCTATATTTTTCATTATATTTAAGTAGTTTTCTTCTGCCTTTTTGTTTTAATATACTACCAATAATTACAAAAGGAAATAATAAAATCATATAAAGGTAGTAATGACTATATTTTACGGTTGCTGTATATTTCGCTTCTCCTGATACGGCTTGCATTTTTTCATCTTTTATTATTTCTCTAATTCTATCTACTGTTATTCTGCTTTCATCTGATAATAATTTGTTCAATACTTCTTTGTCAGTAATTTCAAAAACTGTATCGTTAATAAGTTGGCTATTTCCTAAATTGTCAAAATAATAGTATTTTCCATTTTTTGTCCAAACGGAGCCTATTACATTACTTTGTATGTCTTTTACTTTTTTCCAACCTTCTTTTTTATCAAAGCTAACTATTTGAGAGTTTTTTGAATACAATCGTCTTATATGTGGCGATCTATGTCTAATAATATATTTTTCATAAGAACTTAAAAAATAGATATTTTCCTCATCACAAAATACATTTTCATCTAAAAATTCAATATTACCTTTAAAATTATTTTCTCCAATTTTTACCTGCTTATTTTTTCTTTGATTATAAAAATATACTCCATCTTTTGAAACAAAAAATAGATTATGAATATGAGAACTACTATTTCCAATTACTTTATAAGGGACAAAATTTTCGTCAAATCTAAAATTACCTTTAAAAACTTCTGCACTCTTTTTATCATAAAGCAAATCGTCCCCCTGCTCAACTGAGACGACTTCTAATTCCCCACTATTTTTAATTGGTAAAAGTTCATTTTTGTAATAAACATTATTTTTATCACAAAAATACTCTCCACGTTTAGAAACCTGCTTTATAGTATTTACATCTGCGTTTTCAAGTGGCTTTCCCTTGTAATATAGCACATCTCCATCTGTTGCAAAATATATTAAATTATTAATTTTCGAAATTTTCTTTTCAGTATTTAATTTATGATATGGATAAATATATGACTTAGGCTTTTTATCCTTAAAAAAAGCATGAACTATATGTCCAAAAATTTCTGAAACATAAGAAATCTCATCATTTCTCTCAGAAAGTGAAGAACAAAAATAAGTACTTTTACCATCAGTATAATATCCATTTCCAACATTAGTTATTTCCTTTGGATTAAGGTCTTCAATTTTTACATTTCCAAAATAAACATGATTTTTATCAATTCCAACAACACGAGAATCATAAGTATTCTCTGAATTAATAATACTAAAAGAATCTACATCTGCATCCTCTACAATGTAATATCCACCACTTGGAATAAGTGCATAAATCTTGTTATCATATTTATAAAAAATGCTATTGCCAATTCTCTGTCCACTTCTTTCAATATTGCCATAGGTATCATCACCTCGGAGAAGTTGACTAAATGTAAAAAAAGCAATTGCTAAAATAGCTAAAATTAAACAAATACCTAAAATTTTTGAACGAATACTTTCATTCTCTTTTCTATCCAAATAATATCATCCCCCATAGTTAAACTTATCAAATATATTATATCACAACTTATCATTCTTTTATCTTTACTTTTTACTAAAAAAAGAGTTGTTATGCTTGATTATCATATCAACTATAAACAACTCTTTTAAAGTTCTTTATTCAAATTTATTTTTCTAAAGCTTGGTCAATGTCGTCTATTAAATCACGAATATCTTCTATACCTACTGAAAGTCTGATTAGGTCCGGAGATACTCCTGCTGCTATTAATTCTTCATCATTCATTTGTCTGTGAGTTGTTGATGCAGGATGTAGAACACAAGTTCTTGTATCAGCTACATGAGTAACAATTGCAGCAAGTCTTAGAGAGTCCATGAATTTAACTGCAGCTTGTCTACCACCTTCAATTCCAAATGATATTACTCCACAGGATCCATTAGGTAAATATTTTTGTGCCAATTCATGTTGGCTATCATTTTCTAAACCTGAGAAAGAAACCCAAGACACTTTTGGATGTTTTTCTAAATGTTTAGCAAGTGATAGAGCATTTTCAAAATGCCTTTCCATTCTTAAGTGTAAAGTTTCTAAACCAACTCCAAGATAGAAAGAGTTTTGTGGTGAAGGTATAGAACCTAAATCTCTCATCAAATTAGTTGTCATTTTTGTAATATATGCACCCTTTCCAAAGCTTTCAGTATATACTGTTCCATGATATGTTTCATCTGGAGTTGTTAGACCTGGATATTTTTCGCTATATTGTATCCAATCAAAATTACCTGAATCTACAACTGCTCCACCAATAGCATTTGCAGAACCATTCATATATTTTGTAGTTGAGTGTGTAACAATATCTGCTCCCCATTCAAAAGGTCTACAGAAAATTGGTGTAGGAAATGTGTTATCAACTATTAGAGGAACTCCATTTTTATGAGCAACTTTTGCAAATTTTTCTATATCTAAGATATTAAGTGATGGGTTTGATAAAGTTTCGCCAAAAATTAATTTTGTATTTGGTTTAAACTTTGATTCTAACTCTTCAACTGAAATATCAGGGTCAACAAAAGTTGATTCAATTCCTAAATTTTTCATTGTATTTGCTATAAGGTTATAAGTTCCACCATAGATAGCAGAAGTTGAAATTATATGATCCCCTGCACTAGCTATATTTAATATTGCATAAAAATTTGCTGCTTGTCCTGATGATGTCAAAATTGCTGCAACTCCACCTTCTAGTTGGCAAATCTTATTTGCTACTGCATCATTTGTAGGATTTGCAAGTCTTGTATAAAAATATCCTGAATCTTTTAGGTCAAATAAATCTCCCATTTTTTCTGATGATTCGTATTTAAAAGTTGTTGATTGTACTATAGGTACTACTCTTGATTCTCCATTTTTTGGTTCATAACCACCTTGTACGCAGATTGTGCTTGTATTATATTTTTTTGTCATTTTTATTTCTCCTTTAAAATTATTTTATTCAAATTGTGTTATAGGTTCACTGCCACTTACAGCTCCTACAATAAGTCCAAGTGTTGCAGGTAATACCCAGGCAAATCCAAGACTACTTAGTGGAAGTATATCAATAAATACCTTGATACTAGGTACATTAGCTACAGATAAAATTGCTTCTAATACACTTACTGCCAATGTAAAAATTAATGCATATCTAAAACTTTGTTTATTAGGTATAAATTTACGGAAAATACCAAAAATTATTAATACTATTAAACTAGGATAAACTCCCTTGTAAATTGGTGTTGCATAGTAAACTATATTTTCAACTCCAAGTACTGCAATTGTAGCACCAACAACTGATGAAACTACAGCAGCTATCTTGTGAGGTATCTTTCCATTCGAAAAGTCATGGAAGAAGTTTGCTATAGATGTAATTTGACCGATGGCAGTTGTTACACAAGCCAAAACTACAGCTATTGAAAGGAATAACATTCCATTCTTTCCTAAAACTCTTTCAGCAATTGCCAATAACAGCTGGCTTCTATCTATATCTTTTGGATAATAGCTACTTACTGAAGCTCCTAGATATATAAGTCCTACATAAATTACCGCTAAAAGAATTAAAGCTATTACTCCACAGTAAGTAGTTAATTTATTTCTTTCTCTGCTTGTACGATATCCTCTATAAACAATATCTCCTATAAAAACAGTACCTATGAGATAACTTACTATTAAATCTCCTGTTTGATAACCTTCTAAAAATGAATGAGTAAAAACTCCACTTTGTTGTGGAAGTGTTGGAACTCCTATTGGAGTAAAGATTCCCTTTATGATAATTCCAAGTAATACTACTACCAAAACCGGTGTTAAAAATTTCCCAACACTATTAATCATTCTATTTATATCCAATGAAAAATATAGTGCAATAGCAAAATATCCAATGATAAATAATACAATAGATACACTTGAAAAAAGTGATTTAAATCCTAATTCATAAGCAACCGCTCCTGTACGAGGCACAGAAATACATCCTGCAAAAACCATTATAAATAATAATAAAAACTTTGCAAAATTTTTGTGTATATCTTCAGTCATAGCTTCAAGAGAACCGCCATTTTTCGAAATTACATATAATCCAACTACTGGCATTAAAACTGCTGAAATGCAAAATCCTATTGCAGCCAAAGACCATTGACTTCCTGATAAAAATCCTAATAGAGAAGGAAATATAAGATTTCCTGCACCAAAGTAGGAACCAAATAGAGCTAATCCTACTATTAAAATATCTTTCTTTTGTTTGTTCATAATCTTCTCCTTTTTAATTACACTAATATTGCCGAAAGAGAATGATAAGTAAATCAAAAAATTAAGTAACCAGTTGCGCACCTAGTTATGAGCTAAAAATAAAAAAAAAGCTCCCGTCCAACAAAGGACGAGAGCGAGAACTCACGTGTTACCACCTTAATTCATCTTTTTATCACTAAAAAGACCTTATTGAGTACTATCATACTCGCAATGCTATAACGGGCACACCCGTCACAACCTAAATCTAAAAATAGATCTCGATGTGATGACTCCAAGGCCATGTTCGAAAGCTTCTCTCTCATTTCTCTCACCAAACGAAATGTCTCTGTATTGATTGAATAACTTTCTACTCTTCTCTTCAACGTCTTGCTATAGATTATAAGGGACAAAAAACATTTTGTCAATACCTAAATTGAAATTTTTTTAATATTTTTTTATAACTATAAATCAATAAAACAAATTATTTCTTCTTTTTCAAATCACGTCTTATTTTTACTAATTTATCTGCAATCATATTACGAGATTCACCCATCCTAAAAGAAGCAATTCTGCTTAATGTTCTACCATATAATCTGCTATGTCTTTCAAAAATTTTATCTACAGTTAAAGTCATTCTATCTTGGAACTCTTCTTCAAGTTCAGCAATATTTCTTTGGAAATTAGTCAATCCTGAAACTGTAAGTGTAAAATCAGAAGAATGTATAGCCAGTAAAACAGCAGCAAGAGCTATTGCAAAATTATTAGGAATTGTCACATAAATTTTTTCAAAAAGTGGAATAAAAAATTCCATTATAATAATTGCTCCAATACCAAAACCAACAGAAGTAATCGCACAAGTCCTTCCATTTATATTAAGTGGCATATCACTGTAATCCCACCATCTTGCATGAAACAATTTTTCAAGCACATAAGATGTTGGATATTCTAATACCATACTAGCAACAAATCCCATAATAAATATTTGCCACCATGATAGATGAGAAATTTTACCCACTGAAATAAGATCATAAAAGGCCAATCCTAAAATTGAACCAAAACCATAAATCGGACATAATGGTCCATACAAAAACCCACGATTTTGCCATTTTCTTTGGTCGATTGTGCAGTATATACTTTCCCATATCCAGCCCAAAACACTAAAAGCAAAATATGCATTCAAATATCTAATTAATTCCATAATACTCCTTTTAAAGATATTAGTAATTTATAACAATCAGTTTTATACTAAAATCCACTCGAATTTTTAAATATTATTTCATTTATTTATAAATTAATCAAGATTACAACTATTTTAAATTATTTTATATTTTTTATGTAATAAAAAAAGCTAGGGAGTATTTTTTTAATCTTACTCCCCAAACCTTAATTAATAAACTATATATTTAAGTCCTATCTAAAATTAATTTTCTTTTTTTCTTCTAATTCCTACTGCAGTAAGCACTGATCCTGATAATCCTAATAATGTAGCATATAGGATTATATTCGCATCGTTACCTGTTTTTGGTAATTTTTTTCCGGAATTATTATCAGGTTTTAGAGCAGGTTTGCTTTTTTCAACAACTGTAACAACAGCTTTCTTTGTTACACTTGCTCCATCTTTATCAGTTACTTTAAACGTAACAGTATATTTACCTATCTTATCCTTATTAAAACCACCATCATCAATAAGTTTTACATCTTTAGTTAAATCACCATCTTCTTTATCTTTAGCAGATACAACAAGGCTCATTAAATCAAATTTTTCACCTTTTTTAATAGTTTTATCTTTAACTTCAAGTGTAGGTGCTTCATTCATAGGAGATACATTCTTGTCGTAAATAGCATACACAGTTGTATCTTCATTTACAACAGTTGTACCTGTAAACTTCATACCTTTTCCATCAGCGGATGTATTCCATTCTTTAAATGTATATCCTGCTTTACTTGGATTTGCAGGCATAGATTGATCAGCCAAATTGTCCGTATCAATTGCTTTGCCATTTTCCACATTGATTGTTGCATACGTTGCACTATCGTTCATGAAAGTTACCTTATTATGATTTACTCTGAATGTATAAGTAATCAAATTAGGTTTATTAACATCACCGGCTTCATCTTTTCCACCCACAGATTGTTTCGCTGCATAAACAATAGCTTGACGGAAGAAATAATGCTTATTATCCTTTTGAATAGCAGAATCATCTTTATTAAAAATAACATTATTATCAGTAGTAAAGATATTTTCATGTGCACCATAAGCATATCCTGTAACAGTATTGTTTTTGTTGATTTCAACATCAGAAGTTACTTGTAATCCGTCCACACTTAGTGTTGCTGATTTAACCTTTTGAATTTTTTTGTATAATTCCTTTAATGTTTCATAAGTATGTGGTGCCTTTAATCTTGCTTTTACAACAATTCTTCTGCCACCTTTTTCTTTTGTAACAGATAAATCATCAAAACCATCAATACCGGATAATTTGTATTTAGTTGTATCTAGAGATTCTAAACCTTTTGGCAAATCTAAGACAAATACCAATTCAGCATCGGATTGTGTAATTGCAGTTTCAGGCATATTATTTTTCATCATATAGTATGCCGGAAATTCCGAATTAATTACAGCAATAAGTACAGTATTTTTAATCTTTTTAAACAATGATAAATCAACATGAAAATCTAAATTGATTTTATCTCCTATACGATGATTGGAAATAGCTGTACTGGAAAGACCTCTTTCTTTAATATCCGCACGCACATTATAATCAGTTGTTTTTTCCGTTAAGAGATCATTCGCATAATTAAAGTTATATGGATTCCATTGTTTTCCACCTTTCCAACGATTAAGATCTGGATCAGGATGTTCTTTATGCGGATAATCTTTAGCATATGGAGCTAAATATTGTGTTACCATCTCTTCAACATCTTTATCTACCTCATCATCTGAAGAAATTCCTGCATCTGGAAAGAAAGGAACCAAAGAATACTCATTTAGTCGATTAGCCCATTTTACACGACTACTTGCAAAATATTCCTTTAAATAAGATGGCATAACCCCTTTATGAGTCGAATCTTTATACCAACTTAACTCAGCCCAATAATTGTCTTTTGTTAGTTTCTTTTCTTTTTCAGGCATTTCTTCAGCCAATACTTTTGTCGCACCGGCAAATACACTGAACATCATTAGTAGAGCCAAAACTAAACTCATAGATTTTTTTACTAACCTTTTCATTGCTTTTATCCTCCGTATTTCTTATAAAAAATTGGTAAGAATACATACCTATCCATCAGGTAAATACTCTTACTAATTACATATAACATGCTTTATAAATCCGTATTTAAAATTTCCATTATTTGTCAATTTTTTATATATTCATACAGGTATACTATACCAAATAAACTCTTTTATCACCAGTGTTATTTGTCGGTATTAATCGTGTATTCTGCATTAATTTTTTATCCTCATAAAAATAATTTATTTATTAGTAAAAGATAATACGCTGTTAAATTTACAATTAAATAGTCAGCTCCGGAAAACGAAAGTTGCCAATTTAAGTTTCATCACACCATATTTTCACTTTACTATATTTTTTATTTTTCGCGTAAGCAAAAACTTTTGAATTTCTAATATAGGTAAATATATTTTCACTTAAATCTTCATCCCATATTGACTCAATCATCATTTTATTTTCATTATCAGGCTCATATAAAATATCCACATGGATTTGATAAAATTCTTCATCTTCATTTGGAAATTGTCTAACTAAAGAAATTTGAAACATCGGCTCATCTCTAAAAGTAGTAAATGTTCCTGTCTCAAATAAAATCATATCTTCTTCAAATGGTATATTGCACATCTGTTCGAATACATTGACAATTTCCTCCAATGAAATTTTATCAGTTATCTTGTCTTTCAAAAAATTAATTAGTTTATCCATTAATCTCCTCTTTCTTATCTATAAAAACCGAAATTTATTAAATAAATTTATGTCTAACACAATCCACCATAAAACACGAATACTCAGGATATAACTTCAATTTTATCTCAGGTATTGAAGCTCCACTCTTTATTTTAGAAATCATTTCTTCAAAGTTTCTTTTATCCTCTTCCCAACTAGCAATAGTTTCTTGTTTCTCTTTTTCACTGTCATAGTCTTCATCAGCAATAGCTTCATTTATAGCCTCTTCAAAATATTTTCGATTCTTTTCTTCAAGATTAAAAAATCTTTCCTTTTGATTTTTTAACCATAGAACATAAAAATATTCTTCCCATTCTGCGGTATAATAGTACTCAACACAATCTCCACAAAGATTTAAAAATATATCATACTCTTCAAGTGCATAATAGACATCAATAATCTGATCCTCTGAAATATCATCTGTATTTAGATTATATTTTAAATCTTGTCCAGGTTTTACTTTCTCTACATAAGACATTGCTTCGTCTTTGTTGCCAAGATACACTTCACAATAAGCCAAACACAATAACAGACGCATTCTATTTGGATAAACTTCAAGTAAACTTAAGAATATTACTTTTGCTTTTTCATATTCTTTAAGTTCAAATAAAGATACTGCATAGTTAAAAGAAGTAATATAATTTTCTTCCATTTCTATTGCTGTCTTGAAATAATTATGACTTATTAATAAGTCTCTTTCATCTTTAGAGTATTCATACTCACTAAAATAATATAGACCAAGACCTGTATAAGTTTCTACATATGGAGAATTCAAGTCTTTAGCTTTATTAAAATACTTTAAACTATCTTTAGAAAAATCATCCCAAAAAGCTAAATTAGTGTATATTCTTGCTTTATCATTATCCCCTAAATAGTTTTCAAACTCATTTAAAAAGTCTTGTAGAAATTCAATATAATCAAATTCCTCATCTCTAAGTTCCACACAAACAGAAGCAAGAGTACAAACAACATCAACATCTGACGGAGATTCTTCTCGCTTTTCTAAAAGATATCTTTTCATTCTTTCAAGATATTCTTTTGAAGTTTCAAAATCACTTAAAAATGCTTTATTATATCTTTTTTCATATTCTGTTTTTAATTTATACCAGTGTGATTTTATTTTGTTTAACATATTTAATACCTTTATCTAATCTCCCAAACAATAGTAACGGTATCCTCTACATCTATATCATCAGCCTCAATGTCTATATTGTATGGTTCACTTATTGTACTTTCAGCAAGACAATAATTCTGAATTGGTTCCGAGTAAATTTCTATTTCTCCCCAAGAATAATCTATATTTAATATATCTCCAAGTGATACTCCAGATGCTTTAGACAAAATTTCCGCCTTAACTTTAGAATCTTGAACCGCCTTTGCAAGTAATTCATTTTTAACCGCAGTGATATCTTTAACAGTGTGTTTTATACCAAACTCAACATTAATATCACAATGTGAAAGTTCAAATAAAATTTTGCCAAGTTGTAAATTATCATTAGGAAACTGAATATAAAACTTTTGAGTATATTGAAATCCAACAAGTCTACTTTTATAGTTATTATTTCTATCACAATAGTTCTCATATTTAGAATCTACATCGAATTTTACAGTTTTAAGTTCTTTATCATTAAGACCTGCCTTTTTAAATGTTTCTTTAATTTTTTTAATACATATTGCAGACTTTTCAATTACTTCATCATATTCTTTACATACTTCATTAGCAGTAATATCAAGTCTAATCATATCTGGTTTAACAGATATCTTACCTTTTCCCTTTACTCTTATTGTTCTTTCCACTTATATTCAACTCCTTTGTCTATTTTTATACCAAACAAAATGATCAAATTTTCTTTTACGATTCTCGACTGTTATATTTAATTCATCAATCTTATTAGTGATGTAATCATTATAAGACTTGTAATCAAATGACTTTCTCCACTTCTGAATTTGATTTTCTGTTATATCATCAAAGTATTGAGGAAGATATTTCGCAAGTACACTATCAAAGATTGAATAATCATCTCTCCCATAAATATTGATGTTGTGGTAACAACAATACTTAGTTGCAAATGAAAACAAGTTAATTTTACCATTAGCCCTGGCTATCTCATTAACAACTTCCGGATCCCCAACTGCTATTCTTTCATCTATATTAGGAATTGAAGCTATTATCTTTGAAAGTTCATTTATGCTGATTCTTCTTTTTTGTAGAATCAGATTAGTTGAATTCGTAATATCAATAATACAAATCTTCATCAAAACTAAATCTTTATCAAAATTATTAGGGTATTTTGTAAAGCAGCTTGCTATCATTTTATCCTCTATTCCATAGTTATTTGTATTTTGAACTATAGTCTCTACTTCTTCTAACGTTTCATTAGTTATATAATCCTTAGAAACATCTCTTAGTAGCTTAGTCTTCTTTGTCATTATTATCGTATTCCTTTCTAATATTAAAACTAAATTAAAAAATTATAAATTATCTATATTATAATTTTTTTAATACACATTTTACTTTTAATTCCTGACTATCAAGTTATTTCACATACTTTTTAAAAACTTTAACAAATAGAATTACTTTATCAATTATATCATTCATTAAAGCATCATAATTTGAATGGTCATCAAAATTTAGTCCTGGAATACGATATATAATTCTTGAAGCCTTTTTACCATCTAGTCTCTGCCAATCAAGTTCAAATCCTAGTTTTGACTCAATCTCACTCTTCTTTTCATTTAAGGAATCAAATAATTCTTTATCATCAATTATATATAACGCAATTCCCACACAGCCTTCTTTGTTTACAAGTGTAATCTCAACAAGTACTCCACTTACTCCTATTGCTACATCATACCAGTGATCTGTAGTAGCTTTTCTTAAATTGAAAGGCTTTCCGCGCTCTGTAACCACTTCATTAAATCTAGTCCAAAAAACTAATCTTTCAGACTGTGATTTATTTAATTCTTCTGACCCAGTTTGTATCTTAGCATTTTTAATAAAATCATTTGGCTTTTCTACAATTTCAAATTTAGGAGCATATAAAGAATTACCTATTCTATAGGCATGTATTTCTATCAAAAAGAAATTAAGATTCTTATTTGTATTATTATTCAACCATTCAATTGCACTCCTGTGCTCCTCACGAGCTTCCTTAACAATCCAAACAACTACATTTGCATCCAAGCCAGAAGCATATGTAATAATTTTCCCTAAATGATCATGATTTGATGCTTCTAACTGATTTTCAATAATTACATTCTCTCCTGAGGCTTCATCTTTAGCAACTAAATCACAACGATAAGCACCAACAAATACCTCTTTTTCAATATCAACAAGAGTTAGTCCCAACACTTCATTTAATAAATCTATGTTTTCTTCCTTTGCAAGCCAATTAGAGAAATCATATTGTTCATGACTCCATAATTCTCTTACATTTACCTCTTCGAGCCTTCCTAGTTCAGGCATTGTCATTATAAAATTCTCCTTTCAATATATTATTTTATATATTTTATTTATAAAAAAAATAACAGGAAAGAAATTATGGTAAATTTTGTATTTTTTCTTATTGATATAGCATTAATGTATTTGATAATAATATTAATTTTGAGTAATTTTCCAAGTATTTAAATATTATGAGGTGATAAAATGATAAAATTTATTTTTACAGTTCTATTACTAATAACAATAATAGGAGGGTTATTTACATTTTTTGAAATCTGTATTTTAAAATTATTTTTTAAAATAGAAAATTTAAAGTATGTAAAATTATTGAAAATTTTAGAAATAACGGTGATTATTATTTCTTGTATTACCTTTATTTCTCTAAAAATACCAATGATTTTATTATCTTTAATATATTTTATAGTTCTAATTTATGATTTTTATAAAAAGAAAATAGATATAAAAAATTTTATAATTAATTTTATTTTTTTGTTTGTTGATTTCTATTTAATGTATTTAGCTATCAAAATAATTTCCCAAAAATTACCTAATTTTTAAATACTTATGTGGTATAATGATATAAAAATATAAAGAATAGGAGAAGAAAAATGGGAGCTAAATTTGATAAAATATATAAAAATATAGTTGATACAATAGCAGAAAAAGGAATTTGGAGTAAAGGAAATGTCAGAACAAAATATGCAGATGGCACAGCTGCACATTATAAAAGTTATATAGGTTATCAATTTAGACTTGATAACTCAGATGATGAAGCACATTTAATAACTTCAAGATTTGCACCAAGTAAAGCACCAATAAGAGAATTATATTGGATATGGATATTACAATCAAATAATGTAGATGTTTTAGATAAATTAGGCTGTAAATTTTGGGACGAATGGAAAATGCAAGATGGTACTATTGGAAAGGCTTATGGCTATCAAATAGCTCAAGAAACTTTTGGACAAAAATCTCAACTTCATTATGTAATAAATGAGCTTAAAAATAATCCTAATAGTAGAAGAATTATGACAGAAATTTGGATACCTAATGAGCTTTCAGAAATGGCATTGACACCTTGTGTACATTTAACACAATGGTCAGTAATTGGGAAGAAATTGTATTTAGAAGTTAGACAAAGAAGTTGTGATGTAGCCCTAGGTTTAGTTGCTAATGTGTTTCAGTATTCAGTTTTACATAAATTAGTAGCACTTGAATGTGGACTTGAACCAGCAGAAATAATTTGGAATATTCATAATATGCACATATATGATAGACATTATGATAAATTAATAGAGCAGGTCAATAGAGAAACATTTGAGCCTGCAAAAATAAAAATAAATAATTTTAAATCAATATTTGATTTTAAACCTGATGATATAGAAATAATTGATTACAAGTATGGAGAAAAAGTTAGCTATGAGGTGGCTATTTAATGGAAAAGAGATATTATAAAAATTTAAAATTAATAGTTTGTGTTGGAAAAGATAATTTAATTGGAGATAGAACTCCTGATGAAAATAGTAATGGTATGTTATGGCATATAAAGGAGGAGCTTATTTATTTTAAAAGTAAAACTGTTGGGAATACAGTTTTATTTGGAGGAACAACTGCAAAATATGTTCCTATTGAGCTTATGAAAAAAAATAGAGAAGTAATAACTCTTCATAGAAATATGGATATACCAAAATTAATTGAAGATTTAGCTTTGCAAAATAAGACTATTTTCATTGCAGGAGGATATAGTATATATAAATATTTTTTAGATAATTTTGAAATTGATGAGATTTTCTTTTCAAAAATAAAAGATAGTGTAGAAGTTAAAAAAGCAGTTGAACCTTTATATTTTCCAAATATTAAAGATTATGGATATAAAATAGTAGACAAAAAAGATTATGAAGAATTTATAGCTTATGTATATAAAAAATAGGACAGGGATAAAATGAAAATAGTAATTGTAGGGGCTGGAAAAGTTGGAGAACTTCTTTGTCGTGATTTATCATTAGAGGGAAACGACATAATTCTTATAGAACAAGATGCAAAAATACTTGAAAAAATTTTAGCTAATATTGATATTATGGGTTTTGTTGGAAGTGGAGTGAGCTATGATGTACAAATGGAAGCAGAAGTCCCAAAGGCTGATGTGTTTATAGCTGTTACTGAAAAAGATGAAATAAATATAATATCATCAGTTATAGCTAAAAAATTAGGAGCAAAATATACTATTGCCAGAGTTAGAAGTACAGATTATTCATCACAACTTAATTTTATGACTGAGTCTTTGGGAATAGATTTGGTTATAAATCCAGAATTAGAAGCAGCAAAAAATATAAAACAGAATATAGATTTTCCAGAAGCATTAAATGTTGAAAATTTTTTAGATGGAAGATTAAAACTTGTTGAATTTAGGATAGATAGAGGTTCTCCTTTGGATAATATTTCTCTTTTTGACTTTAAACAAAAACATTTTCCTAATTTATTAGTATGTATAATAAAAAGAGGGGAAAAGGTGATAATTCCATCAGGGAATAGTCATATCAGAGCAAATGATAGAATTTATATAACTGGAAGTAACAATGAAATTATAAAATTTCAAGATGCATTAGGAAAAGATAGAAGAAAAATAAAATCAGCTTTTATAATTGGAGCAGGGATAATTACCCATTATTTAGCAGAAGAACTTTTAAAAGATAAGATAGCTGTAAAAATAGTTGAAATGAATCCTGAAAAGGCTAATAAATTTAGTGAATATTTACCGAATGCAACAATTATTAATGCAGATGGAAGTAATGAAGAAGTGTTAAAAGAAGAAAATTTTCAAAATTATGATTCTTGTATATCTATAACAGGTATAGATGAAATTA
>ERZ772957.778-NODE-778-length-23424-cov-35.670461_pt1 | contig 23424 bp, 33 predicted proteins | sample MGYA00580682_ERZ772957 | MGnify/ENA primary metagenome ERZ772957 (study PRJEB29015, sample SAMEA2737921) | human oral metagenome | biome: human oral; feature: human-associated habitat; material: dental | place: China | collected 2025 ...
CCCGCACATGCGACGGGTGATGTTCGTTCGTGCGTTCATGCCCCCAGTATGTCCGTCTTCGTGCGGGTGACGCAGAAGGGGTCCACGGAACGGGAGTTTGTGACAGCGCCCGTCTCAGGAATGAGACGGGCGCAGGGAGATAGCTGGCGCCTCCGACAGGACTCGAACCTGCAACCTCGGGATTACGTCACAGTGTCCGATATGTGGACACAAGCGGCGTAATGTCCGACCAGGTGAGCGCGGGCAAGGGTGCCCACGCCGCGCGGATTTGAGCGATTGGGACGAGGATAGCGGACATGGTTATGCAAAAAGCACGAGTTCCGGGCGGATGGGACACGCCAATCACAGATTGGAGGTTGCACATGCTCGGGACGGGTCGGACGGTTGCGACGGTGAGGCTTCGGGTGGATTGGGTGCGACGTTTCGCCCGCGCGGTCGAGGTAGACCCCTGGGAGGTGAGGACGGCGGCCGTAATCGAGTGGTCGGCCGCCCATATGTGGGCGAGGGATACGCGCCGGTCGGCTCTCCAGTCGGTCGCCGGGTTCTATTCATGGGCGTCGACGATCCGGCCGGTCATGGTCGATACGTCGGCGTTGCCGTCGGTGAGGGCGTCGGCCCCGGCCCCGCGCCCGGCGGATGACGAGGCCGTGAGGCGAGCTCTCCAATCGAGTGATTGGCGCGTGCACTTAGCGGTGCGACTCGCTTCGGAGATGGGATTGCGACGCGGCGAGGTGGCACGAGTACGGGCTAGCGACATTGTGCGCGACGTGCGCGGCGCGTCCCTGATCGTGCACGGGAAGGGTGGGAAGGCGCGGACCGTGCCCATGCCGCCCGGCCTGGTCGCCGCCGTCGAGGCGCGAGGTCCGGGCTGGACGTTCCCCGGGGACGACGCCGGGCACGTGTCGCCGGAATGGATCGGCCGCCTGGTCACCCGCGCGCTGCCATCCGGCGTGACGATGCACGCCCTTCGGCATCGCTTTGCCACGCGAGCATATGAGCGCACGGGCGACCTCGTATCCGTTCAGCGCATCCTAGGGCACGAGTCGCCGCACACGACACTACGGTATCTAGCGATTGCCGACGAAGCGTTGCGCGCCGTTGTCGAGGCCGCGGCTTAGTCGCCGCTAACGATCCGCACATCTCTACCAGTTTCCAGGGCCAGGAGCGCGGCGACGCGGCCGACCGTTGATCTGTGCGTGTTAATCGGGAGGCGGCGAGCCCAGTGGGGCTCTTTGCGCAGGTAGGCATCTTCGTCGGTGTAGGCAGTGAAGGTGAGGCGTGGGGAGGCGACGAGGCGTTCCTCGTCGTCGGCGATCGCGTAGAGCGCGCCGATGAGCTCGGCTTGAGCTTCTTCGAGAGTTTCGATGATGAAACGGATAGAGTCGGCGTCTCGTGGAGTGCGTTCGCCGGTTTCCCAGCGCGATACAACCACCTGCGACGTGCGTAGGAGTACTGCGAGTTGGCTTTGTGAGACGGCGAGTGCTTCGCGGCGGGCTTTGAGCTCGATACCGTGCATGATATGGCCTTTCGTGGAGATGGGGCCGCCCCCGCCTGGTGGGCGGGGGCGGTTTGTTAGGCGTTGAGGGCTTCGGCGATCGCCTCTTGAATCTTCACCCATCCTGGCGTCCAGGAGAGGGTGGTCTCGGCGAGAATCTTGCCGGTTTCAAACTCCTTGACCCTCACTTTCCAGGCACCCTTTTCCACGCGCGTGAGGGCGGCGCGAGCGGCATCATATTCGGGGTGGTCCTTAACCCAAATGCTGACGCTGTAGGACTTTTCGAAGGATCCTTTGAGGCTCCGCACGGTGATCATGTTCGGGGTGATGACGGTCATTGGTCTGTCCCTTCTGGGTTTCAGGCTTGCCCTTGTGGCGTCCTGATGGTTATAAGTATATAACCATTTGCGTAAGGATATCAACCAATCCCATGAGATACGCGCCACATAGGCGCGCCTTAGTTTATTCGCGCCGGCTTTAGCGGCTCTCAAGACGGCGGATGCGTTTGTCGTAGTCGGCGTGCTCGCGGTCGCGTGTCGCTCTGAGGTCGCCGATTTCATGACCGATGCCCTTGACCTCGCGGGTGAGCGATTCGAAGGAGTGTTGGGCGATGAGGACATCGGCGCTGACCTTCGTTTGCTCAGTTTCGATCCGGTGAATGGCGTCGCCGTGGGCGGCGAGGGATTCCTCGATGCGCGCGGCGGCGTCTGAGATGGATGAGCCGTGGTTGGGGCTGACGCGTGCGTGAATGCGGCGTGTTTGAATAAGGGTGGCGGCGCTGGTAATGAGGGCGGCTGCGCCGCCGAGGCCGCCGAGTGCGGTGATGACCTCGGCGGCGACGCTCACGAGTCGCCTCCGGTGGGGGTGTGGGCGAGCGCGGTCGCCGTGCCGAGGACGGAGGCGGCGAGGGCGAGCCAGAGGGGCGCGGTGGACGCCTCGATGATCCCGTAGACGACAAGGAGAGGAACGGCGGCGGTAATGATGCCGTACACCCACTTGCGCACTTGGGGAGTGAGCCAGCTGACGGGTTGAGGGGTTGCGGCGTGGCGGGGCGCGGTGTTCACTTTGTACCTTCCTTGGTGGCGTTAATGACGCGAGCGACGGCGGTATCGATATCTTCGCGGACGCCGTCGCGGATTACGCCGACTGCATAGTTGTGTTGCTCCCATGCTTGGCGCACGATGAGGTTGTAAAAGTCCCAATCAACGACCTTTGCGGTGCCGAGCATCTGTTCATAGGCGGTGCGTTCGCCATACGTGTTATCGATGGCGCGAGCACCGCCGATGGTTGCGTGAATGAGAGCGTACGCCCATTCTCCCCAAGGGGTGAGCGTGCAAATGAGGTACATATCGTCTCCAATCAGATCAATTGTTTCGGTTGTTGTGGTCGCGGGGGTGGAATTTGCGCAGCTAGTGGGAGGCCGAAGGACATGTGTCCATCGCCCGGCCTGCGTGTAGGGATGGGCGTAGAAACTGATAACGCGAGTTTCGCCGCCGGTGTCATCGCCGGGGCCGTCGCCTTCGGCGCTGCCCATGATGTCGCCGTGGCCGTCGATCCATGCCTCGGCGAGGCGCTCGTCGCCGATGTATCCGGCGACGTGTCCGACGCCGCCGGATGATGCCTCGGAGAGGAGGAGGTCACCAGTGGCGAGGTTGTCGGCGTCGCCGCCGGTTTGGGCGTATGGGATGACTGCCCATCCCACGGCCTCGAGGGCTTGTCGCATGTCGCCGGTATATGTGGCCGCGCCTGTGGGGTATCCGGCTTGCCGTGCGGCCTCGAGGACTAGCGATGAGCAATCTGCCTCGAACTGGAAACCGGGAGAATCGATGCCGCGCGTGCGTGCAACATCGGTGCGGTGCGGCTGTGAGTAGCCGCCGTCGGCGATCGCACTCATCCAGTACAGACGCCGCGCTAGTTCTTGCGTGCTCAAATTGTTATTCCTTTCAGTCGGAGAATTCGTTAATTGTCGCGATCCAGTCGAAATAAGCATCGGATGAGTTAATGCCGCCTGTGTCGTTCCACATGTAATAGTCGAAACCCGTCGTCGTGACGTTGTAGACAGCAATTCGGAGCCGCTGGTTGGAGCATGAGATCGCGATATTTGGCACCTTACGGAAAGGCTTTGCGAACGACGCCCTGCCTTCACCTGTCTGGCCCGGCGCGTAGGCACCTATGCCTACGCGGCCCTGCTGTCGGGACGACGCCAAACGGTCGATGAGTTGTTTCAATTCGGCGAAATTTGCATTCACATCTTCTGCGCGGGCGATCTCTCCGGGTACAAACGTTTTCATGGCCGGGTTCCTTTCAGTGAGTTAGGGGCTAGGTTGAGCGTGGTGGTCCACGTGGTGGGGGTGATCTTGTGGGTGACCTGGGTGATGAGGACGGGCATCGAGTCGCCTCGGAATTGCACGGCGGCGGCGGTGATGGGGTCGAGCCGCGCCGCTTGTCGCATGAGCTCGCCGCGATTAGCGGGGCCGTGCTTATGCGCGGGGATGAGGGTGATGCGGCTCGGTGTAGGCTCGGCGTTGGCGACGGTGAGGTATCGGCGTGCGGTGGCCTCGAGGACATCTCCGGCGAGGGTCGTGTCGATCGATACGGTCGTGCCGCCCCATACGTCGGCGGCTGTGGGGTCGCTGACTGTGGCCTCGAGGTCCTCGGCTCGCCACTCGCCGTTTTCGTCTCGGACGGCTTGGTGGTTCGTGATGCTCACGTGGCCGATGGAGTCCGATGCAGTCCATTCGTTCGCGATCGCGGTGTAGGACCACACGCCGCGCGATAGGTCCGTGTCGATCGCGTCGCTGAATGTCAGGGCGGGGGTGGTGGGGCGGTTGACTGAGATCGAGACGGTTCCGGTGCGGGTGACGGACCATGAGCCGACGACGGACGCGGTGAGCGCGTCGATGTGCTTAGCAAGACTTGTTTCCCATACCGTCGCACAGACGCGGGCGGACAGATTTGTTGTGTCGATCGTGTACTCGAGGCCGGGCGCGCTCGCGATGAGGCGCTCGAGGCGTGCACTCCATGTCTCGGATCCGTCGCCGCCGTCTGCTTTCGCGCCGTATCGGGTGGTTGCGGCAAGCCTTGCGACGGTGTCCGAGCACGTGAATTCGACCTCGTATTTCGTGCGGCCACCGGGCTTGTGCGGGGTGACGGTGAGGTCGGTGATGATGCCCGTGTAGATCGGCGTCCGGGTAGGCCAGTGGATGAGCTTGACCGGTGTGCCGTGGTGGATACCTGTCGCTCGAGGGCTGAGTGCGTCGATCGCGCGGATGGTCAGGGTGCCGACGCGGGCGGTGAGGGCCGGGCCGTTCGCTTGCACGCCGCGCGTGATTGACATGTCCGTGACGGGCGCGGTGATGTCCTGCCAATAATCGGTGGTCGTTTCGGTGGCTTCCCACGCTCGGGTGTCCCATGCGTGGCGGTTCCATGTGAGGGCGTTTGGGCGGTCGCCTCCGTTGGTCCATGACTCGCGGTTCCATCGGTGCTGATTCCATCGGAGGCCGGTCGCGCCGGGTATCGGGTAGAGCGCTTGGAGCGAGAGGACATCTCGAGGCGTGGGAAACTGGGGTACGGGTGTTTCGTCGATGATGTCGAGGCGCTCGATGATGCCGGAGCGTAGGCCGGAGACCTCGAGGGTGAGGGTGGGGCCGGTGGTGACGGTCGCGGTGTAGTCATAGCGGCGCGAGGCTGGGTAGCGGCGAGCTTGATCGCCCGCGCGGATGACGACGGGCGTGCCAAGCTGGGTTGATGAGACGGCGAGGATGACCGTGATCCGGTGTCCCGGCACGAGGTGGTCGATCGTGCACGCGAGCGATGAGCCTGTGAGCTGGAACTGCAGACGCCCATTACCACGGGGCCGGATTGTTGCGCCGGTGTAGTCGGCGGGGCTGGGTGCGGGTAGCTTGGTCATCGGCCCGCTCCATTGAGTCGCGTGTACTGCTCGAGGCTCGAGGCGATGACACGCCCGGCGTCGATCGAGGGCGTGAGCATCGGCGCATCAATCGTGACGTTGTAGACGTTGACGACGCGCCCGCCGGAGAGGTCGAGGGCAGCGTTAGGGCTGAGGAATTCCGTCCCGGCCACATCGCGCGTGAGCCCCTGCAGAGAGCTTTTGACGTTGCCGTACTGCGATTCGAGGCCCTTGATAAAACCTTGAATGACGAGCACGCCCGCGGGCGTGAGGATCCGCTTATCCAAGTCCTCCGGGCCCTTCCAGCTCGTGAGGCTCGAGGTGAGATTGCTGAGGGTCGATTGCACCGATCCGATCATGGACGTGATACCGGAGATAAAGCCCTGAATAAGGCTCCGGCCAGCGTTCACGAGGGTCGAGCCGAGCGATCCGAGGGCACCGACGGCGCGGCTCGGGAGGCTCGAGATAAAGCCGACCGCCGTGCTGACGCCGCTCGAGATCGCGCCCGTGAGCGAGCTCATCGCGCCGCTGATCGCGCCGGTGATGTTAGACCGGAGGCTATTGAAATAGCCGATCGCGCCGGAAATGAAACCGTTAATGGTCCCGGTGATCGCGCCGAGGACCGTCGTGATGGTCGAGCTAATCGCCGTCCAAACGCTCGTTGCAATGGACCAGATTCCATTCCACGCCGCCGAAATGGTCTGACTGACTGCCTGAATCGTTGCGCCGAGAGTTTCCACGAGGAACGCCACAAACTCGCTGAGGACGCCGACGACGCCGGTGATGATGGGCGTGAGGATCTGGATAGCGACCGTGAGGACGTTCCCGATGACGGCGGCAACCATCGAGATAACGTCGATGATGGGCGTGAGAATCGTGATGAGGACGGACAGGATCGGCGCGAGCGTGCTGACGAGCGCCTCGATGAGCGGCGCGAGCGCTATCACGAGGCGACCGACAAACTCGCCGACCGCGCCGAGGAGCTGACCAATGACGGGCAGGACGGGCGCGAGGGCAGTCACAAGGCTATCGACTAGCTGCAGGATGACCGGTAGGAGCGGCTCGATCGCGCTGAGGATCGCGCTGATAACGGAGCCGACGGCCTCGAGGAGCGTCCCGATCGTGGGCAGGACGGGCACGAGTGCGGAAACGACGGCGTCGATGATACGCGAGAGGATCGGGATGAGCTGACCAATGATCGGGATGATGGTCCCGGTGAGGATACCGCCAACCTGACCAAGGAGGCCGGAGATGACCGGGAGCACTTGAGCCATGACGCCGCCGAGGAGGTCGGCGAGGCCCTGCAGGGCCGGGACGACGCTCGGCAACGCCGCCGCGAGCGTATTGCCGAGGGCCACCCCAATATCGCCGATGAGCTGGGCGATCGTGGGTAGGAGCGGCTCGATCGCCTGAAAGATGAGGTGTAGCGGGCTGAATGAGCTCGCGAGCTGCATGACGGTCGGAATGATCTCCATGAGGGTGGGGATGACAGGCGCGAACGCCTGTCCAATCTGCGTGGCGACCGGTATGACGGTCTGCATGACAGAGGCGACCACGTCGCCGACCTGGGAGACGATGGGACCGATGACCTGAATGATGCCGCCGAAAGCGGATCGGAGGGCACCGGTGATGCCGCCCTCGCCGCTGAGGCGGGCGCGGATCGAGTCGATGACGGGCGAGATCGCACCCCCAATCGGGGCGAGCCGGGCGCGGACGGTCTCGATGACGGGCGCGATCGCATCCCCAATCGCCGTGAGGCGGGCGGGGACGCCGGTGATCCAGTCGGCGAACTTTTGTCCCGATCCGTCGATGAGCGCCGAGAGCTTAGGTCCGAGGAATTCGGCGGCGGCGTCGGCGGCGGGCGCGAGCGCGCTCGTGACGGCGTCGATCCCGATCGTTGCTTGCTGTAGGACGGTCTTGAAGTGCGGGAAGATGGGACCGACTGCGACCGCGCCGAGGCGACCAAGCGCCGCGAGCGTGTTCGCCCACGCGCCGCGCGTCGTGTCTGCCATGACGCGGCCCGCGCCGCCGATGTTCTTTTCGACCGCGCCGAGGAAGTCCTCGAGGGAGACCTTTCCGTCGCTGACCATCTTCCGTAGCTCGTCGGTCGTGACGCCCATCGACTCGCTCAAGTACTTCCAGATCGGAATGCCTCGGTCGGCGAGCTGGTTCATTTCCTGAGTGGTCACCTTTTGATTGGTGGCGACCTTGCCGAAAATTGAGCCCATTTCCTCCATCGAGGTACCTGCGATTTGGGCGGTGTCGGCGACGAGGCCGAGGTAGCGTTGCAGATCCTTACCGGGCTTGATCTGTGCGGCGAGCGCTGACGCGGCGGTGGTCGCGGCGGCGTCGAGGCCAAACGCGGTGCCCTTGACCGCCGCTAGGGCGTCCTTGGAAACCTGGGTCACTGTTGAGATATCTGCCCCTAGTGCCCTGAGCTTTGCCTGTGCGTCCTCGATTGCGAGGGCGCGCGAAATGCCCTTTTTGGCGGCGATACCGGCGATTGCCGCGCCGATCGCGCCGACGGCGGCGACGCCGGTTTTTGCCATGCCGCCGAGCTTGGAGCCGAGCCCGCCGAGGGTCGAGGCGACATCGCCCATGCCACGCTTGAAATTTGACGTGTTGGCGAGGACTGAGACGATGACGGTTTGGCGACCCATCGGCGGCGACCTTTCTTAGTTGCGGGTGCGTTTCTTGAGGACTTTGATGAATTCGGTGAGCTCGGCGAGCGTGAGTTGCTTGAATTCGGTGGGAGACATGCCCGCCGCTACGCACACATGCGCCATGAGGCGGGCACGCTCCCTAACTAGGGGCGGGAGGCATCGCCCTCGGTGAGCGGCTCGATGATCCTGTTTGCTTCTTCCATGGGCAGGGCGTCGATTTCCTCGAGCGTGAGAGGGTGATCGCTCCGGTTGCTCATGATGTAAACAAGAGCCTTGAGGACGCGACCGAGGGGCTTATCCTCGTCAATCTGTGCGAGGGGGAGGCCGGAGATGTCCTCGAGGGTGGTGACCTCGCCGATGGTGAGAGAATCGAAATTCATGATGTTCCTTAGAGGTTGTTGCGGTCGAGGATCTCGCCTAGACCTGTTTCGAGGCGGGTAATGACCGCGCCTCGGGTTTGCTCGATCGCTTTGAGCATGAACGGATTGGGTGTGATGTGGTGGGCGGGCCAGCCGTAATGGACGACGCCCGCGTAGGGCAGTCGTTTGGACTCGAACCCGGTGCGCACGACGGCTTTGGTTTTGCCGCGCCCGGCTCGGATCGAGCCGATCATTCGCCGGGAGCGGGCGGGTGCGAGAGCCCGCCCGCGCCCGGCGACGATCTCGCCGATCGAGTGCATGAGCTCACGCATGTTTTCCGAGTCGGCTCCGGCCTTGGTGGCAGCGCGGATCGCGCGGTTAAGCCCATCGACTCTAAATGCGTATTCGGCCATGTCCTAGACCTCGAGGGAATTAACCTGCGGTGACCTTCTGCTCCCACGAGACGACAGGGAGCTCGAGATCAAACGTCGATTCCTCATTGACCTTGACCGGGAGCGTGGGGGGCGTGGAGATCGTGCACACGCCCGTGTAGTGGGGCTGGTCGGCGGTCGGGGTTTCGTTGCCGTTGGGCGCGAAAGTGAACGGAATGTCCTTGCCGACGTTGTCGAACAGGAGACGCCAGAGGCTCGCGGAGGCCGTGGAGACGATACCGGCGACCTTGAGCTTCATCTGCGTGCCTCCCGCGCCGATCGAGCCAAACGTCGCGGTCGAGTCCGAGTCCGAGGGACTCATTTCGGCCTCGTTCATGTCCGGCCACACGTCGCGGCCATTGAGCTTGAAGCCGAGCTTCTTACCCTTGATGCGGGCGGATTCGCGGACGGTGACCTGTGCGGGTTCGGGTGCCATGGTGGTGGGCCTTTCAGTTGGTGAGGTTTATCGGGGTGGTGGCTGTGATGGTGACGGCGGGTAGCTGGAATGTCTCGCCGGTCAGGTAGTAGGGCTGGGAGATCTCGGTCGGTGTCCAGTCGGTGCCGCCGAGGACGGTGAGGACCGCCGAGGTGAGCTCCTCGAGGGCGCGGATCTGGTCGGCGGCTTTCGCTTTGTGAGTGACGCATAGGATGCGCACGGCGAGGCGGTGGGCACGCGCGAAAGCGGGGGCGGCGGGGTCGAGCTCGATCCATGGGCTCGAGGGCGTGAGGATGATTTGCGGCGGTGAGGGCCGGTCCACGTCGTGGGCGAGGACTTGAGCGCCGTCGATCGCGTCGGCGAGGACGGCGGCGAGATCCTCACGGAGGGTGGTGAGCTGTGTCATCCGAACGCGACTCCGATCCATGGGGCGAGGATGGGCCTCGCGGCGATCATGGGGTCACGGGCGAGACGGACGCTACCGCCGAGGTCCGAGTATCCGGCGACGATGCCGCCGACCGCGTCGCGCGCCGCCCATAGCTCGGCGGCGACCTTGTGCACGGCGAGGGTGAGGATCTCGCCGGGCACGTCGCGCCCGCTTGTCGCCTTGTCCACGAGGTGGGTCGCGGATTGGAGGACGGGGGTGAGCTCGGCGTCGGTCGCGGTCGGGTTGTGCAAGTAGGCACGGAGCGCGTCGAGGGCCTCGGTCAGGGCGGCGGTAGCGTCCATGGTCACGCGCCGATCTTGAGCGGGAGGATGAGGTCAGGGCGCTCCGGCGCGATCGCCGAGTAGTAGTAGACGGACAGGTCGCGAGTCAGGTTCAGGATCTTGTCATCCTGCAGGTGCGCGAGGTTGCTCGAGTGCACGCGGATCGCGTCGGCGTTGAAGAAAGCACCGGCGACCTTTTCGCCACGGTTGCTGGTCGCCTTGAGGTCAGGGATGACCGAGATGTTACCGAGGGTACCGGCGAGGACATCGGAGGTGAGGGTACCGATCGTGCCGGTGCCGTGACCGGACACGGCCATGTAGGGGGTGCCGCTCGAGTTTTCGAGCGTGGCGAGCTTGAGGAACGTCGCGCGGTCCACGATGAGGCCGGAGATGCTCGAGCCGAGTTCCTGGTAGGCGGCGTTCACGTCGAGGAGCATCGCGACGATGTCGGCGTAGTTCAGGGCCGCGAGATCCTTGGAGATCGTGATCGCGTTCGTGGCGTCCTTGACCTGCGTTTCCCACGCGGTGTGGAAGTTGGTCGCGGCGTCCTTGGCGGCGGCGACGGTCATGGCTCGCACGGTCAGGTCGAGCATGTTCGCGCGTGCGCGCTGAATCTCTTGGAACGACAGGCTTGCGCCGCCGCCGAAAGTCTCGATAGTGGCGGTCTTGACCTTGGTCGAGACCTTACCGGTGGCGAGCTCGTCGCCTTCCTTGACCTGCTTGCCGACGGTGACCGTGTTTTCCTTGAGCTCGGTGTACTCCATGGTCATGCCCTCCATGGGCAGAGCACCGGTCGCGAAGTGGCGCGAGAGGGGGTTCGCGTCGGTGATGATCTGGGTCAGGTCGCGCATGAAAGTCGGCGTGGAGGCGAGGGCATCGTCGCCGAGGACGCCGCCCTGGTAGGCGCGGGTCATGATCGTGTTCATGGTCTCGATCGCGCGCTCGTCGCCGGAGGCGAGAGCCTTGATGTACTCTCCGGCGGTGCGCTTATCGGGCGCGGGCGCTGGCGCGGGCGCGTCGGCGAGGGCCGTGCGGCGGTCGAGGTCGGCGAGGTGGGCGCGGATTTCGGTGAGATCCTCGGCGGTGACCTCAGGGGTGGGGTTGCTCATGAGCGGGGTTCCTTTCGGGGTGGGTGTTGCCTCGCGAACGTTGGTGATCTTGGCGTCCTTGTAGGCGGGATTGAGGACAACGGAGAATTCCACGGCGCGGGCGCTCGTGATCGTGTTGACGGTCTGACCATCGACGGTGTCCTCGCGGGCGTCGATGAGCTCGAACCCGATGCTCATCGACTTGAGGACGCCGTCGCGGATGAGGGTGTAGACCTCGTCGCCGCGCTGGGTGTGGGAGATGCGTGCGGTGACCTCGAGGCCCTCGTCGGTGTCGCGCGTGCCTGTGATCGTGCCGATCGGCTCGGCGTGCTGGTACACGAGGACGGCGTCGGCGGCGTCGATCGCGCCGCGCTCGAAACGCTCGCGGTATCCCCACCCCATGTCATAAATGGGCCCGTAGGGAACGCCGATAGCGGTGAACTCGCGCGCCCCCTCGTCGAGGGAGCGGGTTTCGAGGGGCAGGGTCAGGGCGGCGGTCCTCATGAGACGGCCTCGCTTTCAGGTGTGGCGGCGGTGGGGGTGAGTGGTGGGAGGCCCTCGATGTCGCGGACCTCATCGATGGTCAGGAAACCGTTTTGGATTGCGAGGGCGTGGGCCTCGTATCGGGTTTTCGTGTCGGGTCTGAGGACGGCGTTGAGGTTGAATCGTGCGGACTGTCCTCGAGGGAGGAGGGCGGTGAGCTGGTCCTCGATGGGGCTGATGTAACCCATGAGGGTGTCGCGTAGCATGTCGAGTGACGCGGTTTCGAGGTTGTTGTAGGTCATGGACCCGCCCTCGATTGCGGTGGCGAGCTTGCCGGGCGGGATGCCAAACAGCCTTGCGACGCGGGAGACACCCCATTTCTGGGAGTCGAGCCACTGCAGTTCTGAGGGCTTTACGCCGATGGGCTGGTAGGTGAGGCCCTGTCCGAGTACTGCAGTTTTACCGGCGTTCTGCTTTTCCATCCATTCCGTGGCGGCGGCGTCGGCGGCGTCGCGCGTGAGGGGCTGGTCGGTGGAGAGGACGCCCGCCGGGGTTCCGCCCCTGGTAAACAGGTTGTCAGCGTAGCGCTGAACGTGGGCGAGGCCGGTGAGGCCCTGGTAGGCCGCTTGGATCGGTCCGAGTCCGAGGGGCTTGCCAGGTATCGACAGGTACCGGAGGTGTGCAATATCGCGCCGGTCAACTGCCCTGCCATCGACGGCGTAGTGGGTGACTTGCCCGGCGTCGATGGTGACGGTGACGCGCGCGGGGTCGATATTGATGACGGCGAGCACAGTGCCTTTATCGTCGCGGTCCACGCGCCAAAATGCGTTGCCGTGGAGGGCGAGGGCGGCGACGGTCTCGGTGATCCATTGACGCTGGGTGCGCCACGGGTCAGGGCGAGCCACGAGGGGCGAGTCGGTGGGGTGGTCGCCGCGCCACGTGTCGATCGTGAGTTGACCGGCGAGGGTCTGCAGGTAGGCGATCGCGCGATAGACCGCGTCGAGTCCGAGGATCTCGTCGATCGCGACGATGTCGGCGCGCGCCGGTGGCATAACGCGCGGCGACAGTGCGTGCACGTCGGCGCGGGGGTGGATCCCAAAGAGGCGAGCGATGTTCATGAGGCATATCGTGCGCGGGGGTGTCTACAAATCACGCAGATACCGGCGTCGCGCGAGGTTGTACGCCTTGTACGCGCGCCGCCCATCGTGGCACGCGCGCTCGTGGTCGGCGGCGGCTCGCCACGCCTCGATATGCGAGATTCTGGGGATAAAGTCACGCCACCCGCACGAGCAGACGGCGAGGAACGTGTAAGCGCCACGGTCAATAGTGAGCCTATATTGTGAGTTGCGCATCAGTGCCCCTTAGAACAGCTGTAGACGGTTACGGCGCGAGGAGGCGCGGTGTGCGGCGAGGGCGAGGGCGCGGATCGCGTCGATCGGCTTCGGTGATTTTGTCGCGCTAAATGCCATGGTCCCGGCGAGCGGGCGGGTGACGGCGTCCTCGAGGGCGGCGCGCGTCGCTGGGTCGCCGTCGTGGTGCACGGTCCCGGCTTTTGTCTTGTCGATGAGCCATTGACAGGCGGCGGCGTACTCGCGGGTTTTGACGACGGTGACGGGTATGCCCATTTCCTCGAGCTCGGCGAGGACGGTGCGCATCGGGCCGGTGCCGTCGGCGACGATGTCGGTGTATCCGGCGTGGTACATGCGCGAGATCGCGTCGGTGAGCCACATCGTGCCGGATTGGGCGGCGAGGCAAACCGCTTGTGTGTCCTCGCCGGATCGGTAGGCTCCGTAGATGGTCGCGCCGGATCCGTCGTTCGCGACATCGACGCCGACGGTGATGAGGCCGGGGCCGGGCGGGGCGAGCTGGTCGCTCGGCGTCGCGAGCGAGTCCCAAATAGCAAGGTCGATGACGCTCGCCTCGCCGGTGAGATCCTCGAGGTTTAGGTAGGAGCGTTTCCATGTCGCGAGGGGCTCGTCGCGTCCGAGGGTGAGGATCTTATCGAACGTCTGTGTATGCCCGATCGCGGGGTGGAAAGCGAGCGTGTCGCGCCCGTAGGGGTCGGCGGCGGCGAGGTCTGGGTCGGCGGACCACTCGAAATACGCTGTTCTCGAGTACTGGTCTTTTGTTGCGGCGCGGCCCTGAGTGATGAGGCGATTGAGGTACGCCGATCGCGCGGTGCCTTTGGTCGAGACGATCCATAGCTGGGAGTCGATGACCGTCGCGAAAGTGGGATTGATCGCGGCGGTGAGCGCGGTGCCCGATTCCTCGTCGAAAGCCCATGCCTCGTCGATCATGACCAAATTGAGTGAGTCACCGTGAACGGCGGTCGGTGTGGGCGCGAACGGCGAGAGGGTCGATCCTGTGCGCTTGTAGGTCAGTGCCTCGGCTCCCTTTGATGCGTACTTCTTGAAAGCGTGCGGGTGGTGGTCAACGTCGAGCGCTTGAATGATCTGGTCCCATCGCTTGCGCGCGTCTTTGCCGGTCTGTGCGGTCATCTGAATGACGTGGTCACGGTAGGCGAGGAGGCGGTCGGCGGCGACGGCGCGCATGAGCGCGGTCTTTCCAGATTGTCGCGGGACGGACACGATGACGGTGGTGTAGGCCCATTCGCCGGGCCGCTCGAGGTCGAGCTCGAGGGCCACGTCGGCAACGTACTTTTGCCACGGCATGAGGGGGGTGCCCATGACGTGGGCGGCGATGTGAGCGACGCGGTCGCCAAACGTGGGTCGATCCGGGTTGCGCTGGGTCGCGTACGCGGGCGGTGCAACGGGGGGCGTGGTCATGCGAGGGCCTTTGCGGTGAGGGCTTGAATCTGGGCGTCGAGGGCATCGAAATAGGGTTCTTGACCGGTGAGCGGCTCGGGTAGAGCGTCGAGGGTTTCCACGAGGAGTTTCGCGAGGTTCGCGGTAGCGACGGATACGCCCTTGGGGCCGCCGAGCATCCCCTTATCGACCGCGCGAGCCGTGGTCTCGAGGGTCGCGGCGATCGCGACGTACTTGCCGGTGATGAGGCCGTCCTTTCGGAGAGCCGTGAGCGCCGCGATGGTCTGCGATTCGACGGGACCGGCCACATGGACGGGGGTCGGTGACTCCATTCCTGGCAGTAGGCCGGTTTCGAGTGGTTCCATGGGTTTTTTCCTGTAGTTTCCTTTGATTTTCTGCCCTTTTCGACCCGTTTTCTGGCGTTATCGGGGGGAGACGGAAGGTGGGGGCGGGGCTTCCTGGGGGTAGGCGTCTCAAAAAAGCCCGGCGATGAGAGCCGAGCGGACCGGAGGGCGGGCCGTCTTGACCTGTCGAGCGCCGCGAGAGACGTTGCAATGCAGGTGGGAGAGCCGGAGCCCGTCGATGTCATCCCCACCGCCCAGCGACCGAGGGACCACGTGTTCCACTGATGCCGAGAGCGGATCGGGATACGTGCGACTCATATCGATCGGACCACGGCACACGTAGCACGTGCTGCCATGCGTGGCGGCGACCTGCCATTTGATCTGCGCCACCCTCCGGCCACCCCACCTGCTCACGGGTAGACCCGATCCATCGGCGACGGGCTGGGCGGCGTCGGGTACGATGCCGCGATCTCGTCGCGCATCTGCCGGGCGAGTGATGCGATCTGCAGAGACATACCGGCGAGACGGAATTGCGGCGAGCTCATCGAGTATGGGTTCTTCCCGTTGAGCTCCTCGTGGGCGCGCATCGCGGCGGCCTCGATGTCCACGGCGATGTCGGCAACGACGGCGCGAGAGTCAGGCAGCGGGGTCGGTCGCTTAGGCATTGATGAGTTCCTTAGCCTTGTCGTCGGTGAGGTTCAGGCGTGCCCACTGGTAGGGCTTGGCGTCTGGGTAGGTGGCTTTCATGTAGGCCACGTAAGCGGGTGGCCAGGCGTCCCCCGTTGCCCCGCGTTGCGCGTTCTCTTCGTCTTTGCGCCGCCGCTCTGCGGCGGCTTTCTCAGCTTCCTTAACGCTTTGCTGTCGCATGATCGCTTCGTATTTGCATCGGTTGCAGCGATCTGATGCGGCGTTGCCGTGCGTGCACTCGGTAGCTAGATAGGTCAGGTAGGACGGGCTGTAGTTCGTCACGTCGAGGTCTTTTCGATTATTGGTTGTCGTCGGAATAGGTGAGCTACCGGAAGGTTGGGGGGCGGCCTTGGCGGCCCCCTCTTCCTGTAAGGAGGGAAGGGGCGTACTCATGTCCACATGGGCTTCGAGCGGCTTCGGTCTGGCCGCGTTTCGGCGAAGTCGGTACATCTGGATACGGGCACGAGTCGCGGCGTTTCGGCGGCGGTCCTCAGCGTCCGACGCGCGGCGGAAGGCCAGCGCCCAATCAACTAGAGTCCGCTTGATAACCTTGATGACGCCCGCCGTCGGCGCGCCCATGCGGATGCCGCCGCGATGCCACTCGATGACGCCCGCGTCCTCTAGCCACTGGAGGCACCGCGAGGTGTGGCGAAGGCTGTAGCCCGCGCGCTTGGCGAGTTGGCGGGCCGTGGTCTGTGCGACGGCGGACAGGTCGGCGCGGGTATCGTGCGTGAGGATGGCGAGGGTATCGAGGACCGCCCTTGACGCGGCGAACTCACGGCCTCGGAGTGGTCCCCATCCGACGCGGGAGAGGGCGGCGAGAATCGAGGTGAGGGACTGACCAGCGTTGAGGATGCCGCGCGCCCTCGGCGCTGGCACGGTCGCCGGTTGGGCGGCGGCATCCTCGGTACGGGGGCCGCTGATCGCGGCGCGAGCGGCCGCGATAAAGTCAGCGCGATCAGCGTCCGACCATGCTGTGACGGCGCTCATGACTGGGTTTCCACCATGTAACGGATCGCCACGGTCACATAGCAATGAAGCAGCTTAATTTTCTGGGCGCGATCTTTCGGGCGCATACGCTTAGCGCCTGTGACCTGCATTTTGGCAGCATCGTCGGCGAGCTGAATACTAAGCGCTTGCGCTTTGCGCAGGAGCGAACGAACGATCGCAGCATCGGAATGACTAATCACGGCACTCTCCGTTCGCTCGAGCGTCCAACTGATCGGCGATCTGGCGCAGGATGATCGCAAGATCAGCGGGAGGGATACGCGAGTGCTTCACGTCAGCGAACGAACAATCGAGAGGGATGTAGATTAATGCCCCCATGGACGCTGCGAGCTGATCGAGCGACGCCAGGAGGCCTGGAGAAACGTTGTCTTCAAGGCGCTCACTCATGGGAAGCACCCTCGCGTTCGTGGAGGTCGCGACGATAAAGCCACACACCAAACGCGACAAACGTCGCAAGCGCGGAAGCAATCGCTCCTCGAGGCCACGCGCCGATAGCGCATAACACAATTGTCACAAAATAGGTGATCAGCATGGCAATGGCTGCCAAGAACTGAATCCAGTCGATGCGGTAACTCATGAGCGGGCCTCTCGGTCTAGCGTCGATGCGGTGAGGTGGATCGGGACTCCCGCGTCCGCTAAGCGATCCAGGTCATTGAGGGACCAGCGGCGCGAGCCGAGGAGCTTCTTTGAGAGGACGGACTGTTGGACACCAATGGCTGCGGCCATGGTCTCTTGGTTAAGGCCAGCCGCGCGCATGTATCGGGTCACTTCAAGGGTGACGAAGTCCTGAGCGAGAGTCATATGGCTTTTCTAGTTCATTTCGGACTAGCAATCAACAGAAAAGGCCAACTAATTAGTGCACAGCGGTCACACTCTTATGCCATTTTGGACTATCATGAGCACATGAGCGCACTAACTAGCTTCTCCCCATCGTCCACAATCACTACGCGCGATGTCGTCGCAGCGAACGTCCGTGCCGAGGCGGCACGGGCAGGCTTTAATCAGGTGCGACTAGGTAAAAGACTCGGCATATCACAGGGCGCAATCACAAAGCGCTGGCGCGGTGAACGCCCCTGGCAGCTTGAAGAATTGGACAACTTAGCCACGGCGCTAGGTGTCTCGGTCGTCGATTTGGTAACTCCGACCGGCCGGGAAATGCGCCTCCGACAGGACTCGAACCTGCAACCTCGGGATTAGAAGGCCCTTGCTCTATCCATTGAGCTACGGAGGCATGGCGCGGTGCGCCGCCTGTAAGACTACCGGAGGTTAGCGCGCCTTTCCACCAGCGCGCCCAAGCAGGAAGGCGAGCAGCGGGAAGAGGAGCACAGACATCGCGCCCGCGACGACAAGCAGGGAGGCGAGCCACGAGGGCAGGACGCCCGTTGAGACGCCCAGCTCGGTAACGGCGACGATGATGGGCAGGTCGGTCGCGCCGTACAGGCCAATACGCACTGCGTCCGTCCAGCCGACGCGCTCGATCGATCCGTAGAACCGTTCCATCAGGACGATGGGTGCGCCGCGCACCACGAGAATCGCGCCAACGAAGGCGACGAGCAGGAACGGGTAGCCCGCGACGGCGCTCAGTGAAATGTTCATGCCCGAGGTGACGAAGAACAGCGGAATGAGGAACGAGAAGCCAAGCGTACGCAGCTCCCCTTCGACCATCGTGAAGTTGCCGGGGGCCAGTGCGCGCACGATGATACCGGCCGCGAACGCGCCGAGTACCATGTCCAGCTCCATGACCGCAGACAGGGCCATGAGACCGGTGAGGACAACCATGACGACGCGCATAAGCGTCTTTTGCGAGGTCTGCGCGCCGTGGAGGATCGTCCGCCCGATCGCGGGGTGTTTGAGGATAAAGCGCGTCGGAATGGCAACGGCAACGACCGATCCCACCGCGAACACAAGAAGAATGATCGCTGACGCCCAGGGGCTGCGTGCCGACAGCAGCAGTGACATCGCGATGATCGGCGCGAGTTCACCGACAGCGCCGTGGCCGAGGACCGCCTTGCCGATGGTGGTTCCCATGACACCGGCCTCCATGAGGATGGGCAGCAGGGTGCCGAGCGCTGTCGAGGTCAGCGCGATGGCCAGGGCGAGGTACGTCGCGGTAGCGACCCCCGTTGTGCCCGAGGCGGCCACCGCCACCCAGGAGACGGCCAGGCCGATGCCGAAGCATGCCAGCCAGGTGAGCAGCGAGCGCCTACCTGCCCGCCCGTGCACCTCTTGTACGTCGATTTCGGTGCCCGCGATGAGGAAGAGCATGCCCATGCCGACCTCGCGGAAGAGGGAGATCGGCTCGGTGACGGATGCCAGTCCGAGAACATGTGGACCAATAATCACACCAAGGATGAGCAGCCAGACGACGTCCGGTACACGCTTGTGGGTGAGCGACGAGAGCAGGGGCGCGACGGCTGCGGCAGCGGCGATCAGGAAGAGGGAGACGATGGCGTCCTCGGTACCTCCGGTTGCGGATGCTGCGACGAGGCCGTGGCCCACTCCCCCGTTCATTGTAAGGATGGTCGTCGGCAGAATCATGTGCGTCCCTTCTCGGGCTCTCTCATTGGGCGCGGGCCGACGACCGCCGGAGCAGGCGACTCGCTCTCAGCGAATTGCGGGCATGACAAAGGCCCGGGACGCCAAGTCCCGGGCCCGTGTGTGGAAGCGAGGTCAGCCCTCGACGTCCAGGAGGCCGTTCTTGTAGGCCTTGGCCAGGCGGCGGGGCACGCGGATCTCACGGCCGGCAACCTTGACGGTGTTCAGCTCGGTAAGATCAGCCTTCCAGGTAGACCGGCGGGTGCGGGTGTTCGCACGGGACATCTTGCGCTTGGGAACTGCCATGTCTTACCGCTCCTCTTCTTTCTCGACGACTATTCTGATCGGTGCGCCACGCGGGCGCACGGCGACAACCCGACAAGACTACCACGAACAGCGCGCTGAAGCACATTGCGATACCTTCCGCACCTGCGATCCTGGTTACAGACGGACGGGTGCGAGCTCTCGGTAGACTGGGCGCATGTCCGTTCTTCGCACGCTCGCCTCCGGTACGCTCCTCACCCACGAGATTGAGATTAAGCGTTCCCGGTTTATTACGACGCTCGCCAGGACGGACACTCCCGAGGAGGCGCGCGAGCTCATCGATGCGGTCAAGTCCGAGAATCCTCAGGCGCGTCACAACTGCTCTGCCTACCTGATTGACCCGCCGGATGCCGCCCCTCTGCAGCATTCATCGGATGACGGTGAGCCCTCGGGCACGGCGGGCACACCCATGTTGGAGGCACTGCGCGCCTCCGATACCTGGAATGCGACGGCCGTTGTCACGCGTTACTTCGGGGGAATCCTCCTGGGCGGAGGTGGCCTCGTACGTGCTTACTCCACGTCCGTGTCCGAGACCGTAGCACAGGCTCCTATCGCCTACCTGGTTGGGCGCGACGTCCTCGAAACGCAGCTCAGCCCCGGGGACGCGGGCCGCATCGAAGCAGAGCTTCGCGCGCGAGGAGCCACGATCGTTGACACGACCTGGGGCGCGGACGTCACGCTGCGCATTGCGATCGATCCGAGCGACCGAGACGCAATTGACGCGTGCCTGGCCCAAGCATCGTCGGGTGTTGCAAAGTTTCGCTACGTGGAAACCCGTCGGGTTGAACTAGACGAGGTTCCGAGCGGGGTATGACAATTCAGGGGTACATCTGCCTATGGAAGGACCCCTCATGGCTCGCATTGCCTCCACCGTTGCCGATCTGATCGGCGGCACCCCCCTCGTCCGCATTAACCACGTGGCCGGCGACGGCGTCGACGTGGTTGCCAAGGTCGAGGCCTTCAACCCCGCATCCTCCGTGAAGGACCGTATCGCCCGCTCGATCATCGACGCAGCCGAGGCTGCGGGCGCCCTCGCCCCCGGCGGCACCATCGTCGAGGCCACCTCCGGCAACACGGGTATCGCCCTGTCAATGGTGGGTGCTGCTCGCGGCTACAAGGTCGTCATCGTCATGCCTGCCTCGATGTCCGTCGAGCGCCGCGCGATCGTGCGCGCCTTCGGCGCCGAGCTGGTCCTCACCGACCCGAAGGGTGGCGTCTCCGCCGCCGTCGCCGAGGCTGAGCGCATCGCTTCCGAGCGTCCCGGCGCCATCATCGCCTCCCAGTTCACCAACCCCGCCAACCCTGCCGCCCACGTGGCGCACACCGGCGAGGAGATTTGGGCCGACACCGACGGCCAGGTCGACGTGTTCGTCGCCGGCGTCGGCACAGGCGGCACGATCTCGGGCGTCGCGAAGGTCCTCAAGGAGAAGAACCCGAACGTCCGCGTCATCGCCGTTCAGCCCGCCGAGTCTCCCCTGCTGACCGGCGGCACCCCCGGCCCACACGGCATCCAGGGCCTCATGCCCAACTTCGTGCCCGAGACCTACGATGCTTCTCTGGTGGACGAGGTCATCTCGGTCGAGACCGCCAAGGCGCTCGAGTTCGCTCGCCGCGCGGCCGCCGAAGAGGGCTTGCTCGTGGGCATTTCCTCGGGCGCTGCCCTGGCTGGTACGGCCGCCGTCGCCGCCCGTCCCGAGCTGGTCGGCAAGAAGATTGTCACGCTCCTGCCCGACACGGGTGAGCGTTACCTCTCGACCGCGCTGTTCGCCGGCCTCGAGGACTGATCTGCCGCAGTTCACGCGCTAAGGTGGCCTCGGATGGAATATCCGGGGCCACCTGTGCGTTCCCGACCTAGACGACCATCCAGGAGGACCGAAGTGAAGCTCGCCGTACGCGCCCTGTCGAAGACCCTATCAAGCGCCCTACCCACCAAAGCGCTCGGGCTCTTCCGCGAGGACCTCGTGACGGCTCAGCGCCGCGATCCTGCGGCCACTTCCGCCCTGGAGATTGCCCTGACGTACCCGGGCGTGCATGCTCTCTGGACCCACCGCGTCTCCCATGCCCTGTGGACACATGGCGCCCGAACCCCCGCACGTGTCTTGTCTTCCATGGCCCGCGCCGTCACCGGCGTGGACATCCACCCCGAGGCCACCATCGGGCGACGGGTCTTCATCGACCACGCGACGGGTGTGGTCATCGGACAGACGGCCGAGGTCGGCAACGACGTCGTCATCTTCCACGGAGTCACTCTGGGCGGCGTCGCCATGACTCCGGGTAAGCGTCACCCCACCGTCGGAGATCACGTGATGATCGGCGCCGGCGCGAAGGTCCTGGGCCCCATCACCGTGGGCGCCGGCGTCAAGATCGGCGCGAACGCCGTCGTCGTCAAGGACGTGCCCTGCGGAACCGTCGCAATCGGCGTACCCGCACGCCTGCTCCCCAAGCCCGAGAAGGACACGCGCGACCGCGACCTCATCGTCGATCCGAACTACTTCTTCGAGGAGCCTGCCCTCTACATCTGAGGGATATTCGCCCTCGTCACCGGTGGTCTGTGAGAATCCGTTCAAGAGCCGTGACAAAGTGAGCGCCCTCACCTATAGTTGGTTTATGGAAGCTCGAACTCTGCATGCCCCACTGGACGCGTTGTCAGCGGCGAATCGCCCCCAGGGTATTGAGATCGCCACGCTCACGACATTCGACATCCCCGCGCTCGCGGTGCTCACCCTCGAGGCGTACGACGACGACGTCACGCCTGAGGCGCTCATGGAAACCTCCGAGGAACTACGCCTGACATTCGAGGGCGCATTCGGGGCGACCACGGAAGACTCGTTCATCGGCGCATGGGACGGGGGGACGCTCGTCGGGGCAATCCTCGTCGTGCGTGAATCCCCCTGGGATGATGCTCCCGACGGTCCTTTCGTGGTTGACCTGATCGTCGCCCCCGACTATCGCAGACGCGGCATCGCGACAGCCCTCGTCTCCGAGGTCGCCACGCGCTGCTCGCAGTGGGGATTCGACTCTCTCACCCTGCGCCTCGACAGGCGTCACGGCGGAGCCCGCGAACTTTACTCGGTCCTCGGATTCGAAGAGATCGCCTGACAAAGGGCGAGGAGTGCGAGCCCGACGGCCCGCACTCCCCTGACGCCCTTTCGCGCGCTCAGCGCTGGCAGGACGGGCACCAGAACAGGCGTCGGTTCTGCATGAGCGCCTCGCGGATCGGCGTCCCGCAACGCAGGCACGGCCGGTCCGTACGGTGATACACGTACCAGCGTGAGGCCTCCTCGTCCCCCTCGATGGGCGGATTGGGGGCCTCCTCGGGATCCATCGTATCCAGGCGTCCGGCGGCCAGGCCGCGGTTCATGAGGTCACAGATGAGGACCCAGAGCTCGCGCAGGCGCTTGATCGAAATGTTGGAACCCTTACGGTGCGGAGAAATGCCCGCAAGGAAGAGAGCATCGGCGCGGTAGATGTTGCCCACGCCCGCGATGATCGACTGGTCCATGACGATCTCGCCGATCGCGCGCTTCTTGGAGTGGGCGACCTGAGCGAAACGTTCCATGGCCTCGGCGTCCGAGCGCGCCCCGGCATCCAGGGGATCCGGGCCCAGCTTCGACTCCGCCTTGACGCGTTCCTCATCCGTGATGAGATCGCAGCGGTTCGGTCCGATCAGGTCGGCGACCGCGTGGTCGTTATACACGCGTAGGCGCACGGCGCCGACCGGCTCCGGCGGCTCCCATTCCCCCATCTTGGCCTCGCCGAAGCCCTCGCCCCAGCGAGTCTCAGAGTGGCCATTCCACTCCCCCTTCTCGACGTTGGGGATGCGGTGAGCAACGCCGTGACCCTCGTCGACGACGGTCTCATCGCCGTTGAAGCGCCACCAGCCATACAAGCCCAGGTGGATATGCACCCATCGGTCCGGCCAGGGGGCATCCTCGCCGAGGATTGGTTCCCCACTGCCAGCCGCGGCGCCCTCGAGGAGGGACACGCCGGTCTCGTACGTCTCGCCTTCGATGGGCGGGACGAACCCAATGAACATGTGCTTGCCGTGCACGCGCACCCGCTGCATGACCCACCCATCGAGGAGGGCCGCGGAGGAGGCAAAGCGCCCCTGCGGGGACGAGGCCGAGACGGTACCCCCGACGAAAAGCTCGTCGAGGGTACCGGCTAGGCGACGGACTGCATCGCCTT
>ERZ772957.782-NODE-782-length-23347-cov-3.969947_pt1 | contig 23347 bp, 20 predicted proteins | sample MGYA00580682_ERZ772957 | MGnify/ENA primary metagenome ERZ772957 (study PRJEB29015, sample SAMEA2737921) | human oral metagenome | biome: human oral; feature: human-associated habitat; material: dental | place: China | collected 2025 ...
GGACGCGCTTCCGGGTCCATTCGGCGGACCGGAGCCTGAACACCCGTATCGGATGCACCGCGACGGTCCTGGCCATGCCGCTCGACGCGGAGCTGCTGCTCCTGGAGTTTGGGGCCAACAAGGCGGGGGAGATCGCGGAGCTGTCCGAGCTCTTCCCTCCCACGACGGCCATGGTGACCCAGGTGGCGCCCGTCCATCTCGAGGGGTTCCGGTCCGTCGAGGGGGTCCTGCGGGCCAAGATGGAGATCGCCGGATCCGGGCGGCTGCGCCGCTTCCTCTACAACTTCGACAATCCCCTGCTTCGCGGGGCCGCCTCGGGCCTGTCGGGGCCCTCCGTCACCTCCGTGGGGATGGAGCATGGGGCGGATTTTCTCATCGAGGACCCCCATTTTGTCCTGGAGGGCGTCCTGCCCGTCCTTACCTTCCGTCTTCGGGGCGGCGGGGACGAGGCATGTGTCCATTCCGGCCTTTGGGGGCGGCATCTGGCCCTGCCCCTCGCCCTCGCCGCTGCGGCGGGATGCCGGCTGGGCATTCCCCTGGGGGAGGGGGCCGCGGCCCTCGAGGGGTTTCGCGGGATCGAGGGGCGCGGCAGGATCCTTCCCGCCGCGGGGCGGGAGGGATTTGTCGTTGACGACGCCTACAACGCCAATCCGCTCTCCATGCGCTCCTCCCTCGAGACCTTCCTGTCCCTTCGCTCCGTGGCGCCCAGGATGGCCGTGTTGGGGGAGATGCGGGAGATGGGGCCGGATGCGGCGCGATACCATCGCGAGCTGGAGTCCCTGATCGACGGGGTGGACGAGGTCGTGCTGGTGGGGGAGCTTTGGCGCGAGGCCCTGGAGGAGAGGCCGAACCGCCGTTTCGTCGGGGGCTGGAGGGAGGCTCTGGACGCCGCGAGGGCCGCCGAGTGGGCGGGGATCCTGGTGAAGGGCTCCAACAGCCTGGAGCTCGAGAGGGTCGTCGAGGGCCTTGTGGCGGAGCCCATTCCCTCCGACGGCCCCGGGGAGGCTTTGTGATGGGGCTTGCCGTATGGGGGGGCGGTTTTTTCCTCCTGGGCCTTCTCCTGCAGCATGTCTGGATTGGCGTCCAGCGGCGATGGAGCGTCGGGCAGGCTCAAAAGAGCTACGGGGTTGGAATCGACGTCGAGATCAAGGCCGCGACCCCCCCGATGGGGGGGTGCGTCTTTCTGCTCATGGCCCTGTTGGCGCTTCTCCTGACATGGGGGAGTGAGGCCCTCGTGTTCTGGTCCCTGCCAATGGCGGGGGGCGCCATCGGGCTGGTCGACGATGGGATGAAGTTTTTCCGCAGGTCCAGCGAGGGGTTTCGGAGCCTCGCCAAGCTGAAGGTCCAGCTCGTCGTGTGTGTTGCTTGGGTGCTCGTCGTCCACCTTCGCGGTGGTCTGGCCCTGTGGACCGGGATCCCGGGGCCGGTGTGGCTGGTCTTCCCCCTGGCGGTCCTTAGCGTCTCGGGAATGATGAACGCCGTGAACATCACGGATGGTCTGGATGGGCTGGCGGGAGGGTGTTTTTTGATCGCCCTCGGGGCCCTGGCCTTCCTGCTTCCAGCTGATGTTCTATCCGATGTTCCATCTGATGTTTTATCCGATGGTTCGGGCTTCAACGCGTTGGCGATGGTCCTGCTCTTTGCGATGGCTTCGAGCTTTCTGTTCTATAATATTCATCCGGCCCGGACCTTCATGGGAGATACGGGGGCGCATTTTCTGGGAGGGGCCCTTGCGGCCCTCTGCGTCATGAACGGCAGGCTGCTGGCCCTGATTCCGGTGGGATTCCTGTTCGGCGTCGAGCTGCTTTCCTCCGCGGTGCAGATCTTTACGATAAGGAAGCTGGGCAGGAGGGTTTTGCTGATGGCCCCGCTGCATCATCACTTCCAGCGCCTGGGATGGGACGAGACCTCGGTGACGATGCGGTTCTGGCTGGTCCAGGCCGTCGGGTCCCTGTGGCTTTCGGCGCTTTTCGTTACCCTGTTCGGCAGGTAGGGCCCTGTTCCGGTTCCCGACAGGGAAGGATATATGGGGGCGAAGGATTATAAGGGCCTCGGCCTTAAGGAGAAAGTGGTATGGATGGCGTGAATTTAGATGGCCTTAGTTTAGATGACTTGAACTTGAAGCGCTTGAATGTGAAGGGAAAGCGCATTACGGTCGTCGGGGCCGGGATCAGCGGCAGGGAGCCGGCGCTGATGGCCAAACGCCTTGGGGCGCGTGTTTTTGTGTCCGAGGCGGGGCCGGTCTCCGCGGCGGCCTTGGACCTCTTTGGGCGCAGCGGGATCGACTGGGAGGGGGAGGGGCATACGGAGAGGGCCTTCCAGGCCGATGCCCTGCTGCTGAGCTCGGGGATCCCGCCCCGGGCCGAGGTGGTGCAGGGCGCGAGGAGGCGGGGCATTCCCCTGATCGGGGAGCTGGACCTCGTCGCGCCGCATATCCGTGGAAAGCTCGTCGCCGTAACGGGAAGCAACGGGAAGAGCACGGTGACCTCCCTGATCGGGCACATGCTCCGAAGGGCGGGATGGGAGGTCGGCGTCGGTGGGAACCTGGGGACGGCGGCGTCGACCTTCACGGACCGGGACTTCGACGCTGTGGTGTTGGAGCTGAGCAGCTTCCAGTTGGCCCGGGCGTCCGTGCTCTCCGCGGCGGTGTCCGTCGTCACGAACCTGGCCCCGGACCATATCGACTGGCATGGCAGCTACGAGGCCTATGTCGAGGCCAAGGCCAGGGTGCTGTCCCTGCGGGCTCCCTCGGGTTGGGGGATCGTGCAGGACCAGGACGTGGAGGCCCTGGGCGCCGCCGGCGCCGAGCGGCTGCTGACCCTGAGCTGGAGCCGGACCCCCGTCCACCGTATGGCCGGGCACATCTTCATGGATGCCGACAGGGCCTGCCTGATGTGGGACGGGACGGAACGGACGCTCTTCCGCTACTCGGAGACCTCCCTGTTGGGGGGGCACAACCGCGAGAATGTCGCCATGAGCCTGGCCGTGCTGAGGATCCTGGGGGTAGACCTGCCCGCGCGGGTCCTGATGGAGGGGTTCGCCCCTCTGCCTCACCGCTGCGAGCACGCCGGGGCGGTCGATGGCGTCGTCTACGTCGATGACTCGAAGGGGACGAATGTCGCTGCGTCCGTGACGGCCATGACGTCCCTCGAGGGGCGCAAGATCGTCATCCTTGGTGGGCGCGGAAAGGGGGAGGACTACGCCCCTCTGGCCGAGGCCGTGGTGCGGGAGGCGGACGCGGCGGTCCTGCTGGGCGAGGAACGGGATGCCGTTGCCGACGCGCTGAGAAAGGCGGGGTTCTCTGCCATACGCATGGCGGAGGATATGGAGGAAGCGGTTCTGACGGCCAGGGAGCTGGCGCGTCCGGGGATGACGGTCCTCCTCTCCCCGGCGTGCACCAGCTGGGACATGTACGCGAACTACGGCGAGCGGGGCGACCACTTCCGTTCCATCGTCCGCGGACTGAAGGTTGGGCCGTGACCGTCTTCGACGACGGGGAGCGCCCGAGGGGCGGTGGACCGTGGCCGATCTGGGGTATCCCTCTGGTCCTCAGCCTGTGCGGGCTCGTCATGATCGCCTCCCTGTCACTGCGCAACAGCATGACGGGGGGGTCACCCTATGCCCAGATCGTGAAGCAGTGCGTTTTTTTTCTCTCTGGGCTGGTCCTGATGTTCGCCTGCGCTTTTTCCTCTCTGCGCCGCTTTCGTCGCTGGAGCGGCCTGTTGTGGTTTATCGCACTGCTCCTGCTCGTCGGCACCCTCATCCCAGGGCTAGGCGTCCGGGTTGGGGGGGCCCGGCGTTGGCTGGATCTGAGGCTGATGCGTTTTCAGCCGCTGGAGTTCCTGCTGCTCGCGGTCCCTCTCTTCCTGGCCGATCGGTTGGATCGGTCGAGAAGGGAGGGCTTTCAGGGGTTTCTGCGTCCGACGTTGATGGTGACGTTGTTGTCGATACTCCCCCTGCTGTTTCAGCCCAACCTGGGAGGCACCATCCTCGTGACGCTTATCTGCCTGATGATGCACGTCGAGAACAGGGGCTGGAGATATCCCCTGATGGGCGGGGCTTTCATGGTGGTGCTGTTCGTCTCCCTCGTCATGATCGAGCCCTACAGGATGAGGCGTTTTCTGGCCTTCTGGGACCCGTGGTCTGACCCCATGAACAAGGGGTTTCAGATCATCCAGGGGCTGGTCGCCTTCTGTAACGGAAGGCTTTTCGGGGTGGGGATAGGCAAGGGGCTCCAGGAGGACGAGTACCTGCCCGCGGCTCAGACGGACTATATCTTCCCGGCCATTGGCGAGGAGTTCGGGCTCGCGGGCACCCTGTTCCTCCTGTCCCTTTACGCGGTGTGGACTATCCGTGCGTACCGAATCTACCGGCGCTGTTCCAACCCGTTCCTTTCCGTCCTGACCCTGGGGCTGACGATGTCGATCATCGGGCCGATGTTCATCAACATCGGCGGGGTCACGAAGCTGATGCCCCTCACGGGCATCCCCCTTCCCTTCGTCAGCGCGGGGGGCAGCGCCATGCTCTTCATGTGGGCGAAGGTCGGGATCCTGATGCGCATCAACAAGATCTCGCTCGGTGAGGGGCGGCGAGAACGGGAGCCTGAGGGATGCTGAGGAGAAAACGGGTGCTGATCGCAGCGGGCGGAACGGGAGGGCACATCCTCCCCGCGGTGGTGTTCGGACGGTGGCTGGAGGCGCGTCATGAGGCGTCGGTCTCCTACCTTGCGGGGGGCCGCCCCCTGGAGAGGGAGATCTACGCCTATTTCGGGATAGAGCCTCAAATCCTCCCCATCGAGGGCTCTCCTCTGGGGGTGCGGTCGCCGGTTCGTATGCTGCTCCGTTCGTTCGCCCTCGTCAAATCCCTGGGAACGGCGGCTCGATGTATTTGCCGCGAGAAGCCCGATGTCTGCGTCCTCTTCGGCGGGTATGTCTCGTTGCCCCCTCTCCTGATCTGTAGAAATAGGAGAATACCCGTCGTCATCCACGAACAGAACGCCGTCGCAGGCCGGGTTACCCGCCTAGCTTCCCGGTGGGGTGCTGTCGTGGCCTCGGGATGGGGGGCGTGCGACGGGGTGCCGTCCTTCCTCCCCGTCGGAATCCCCGTGAGGCGGCCGGAGCGGCTTTTGCCCTCCCGTGCCCGGGAGAGGATGGCGCTGGAGCTCCCCGAAGGAGGACGGGTCGTCGGGGTAGCAGGCGGATCCCTCGGGAGCAGGGAGCTCGCGGAACGGGCGCTTGCCGCGGCCGCGTCTTTCGAGAAGAACGGCGACGACATCGTCTTCCTGTTCCTGGGGGACCCTCCGGAGTTCGCCGTTCCCCCAAACGTCCGTTTCGTGGGGAGGCAGTGGGACATGAACCCCTTCTATTCGCTGTGCGACGTCCTTATCTGCAGGGCGGGGGGCTCGACGCTCGCGGAGGCCCTGAGGTGGGGCATCCCCGCCGTGGCTGTCCCCTGGGAGAGGGCCGCCGGGGGGCATCAGGAACGCAATGCCCGCTGCTTCGAGGAGGCCGGCGGAGGCGTTGTCTGGAGGGAGGGCGAGCCCCTGGAAAGTGCGCTCCAGAAGCTGCTTGAGGGGCGGAGAAACGCTGCGGATGGGGCTCCGGATGCCTGCTCCGCACTTCGGGCGCTGCTTCCTCTTTAGGTTCAAAGGATATGTCGAAAAAGGCCGTTTGGTAAAATACTCCTGGCGTCCGGGATATCGCCGGAGGCCGTTTTGGCAAAAAACTGTGCCCGGCGGGAGAACCGTTCGGGCTTTATGAAATAGGAGCGTTTGGGATATCATGTCGGAACTCGCGGGGGCGAAACGGATTCATCTCATGGGGATCGGCGGAGCGGGAATGAGCTCCCTCGCCCGGTTGCTCTCGTCCATGGGGAACGCGGTCAGCGGATGCGACCTGCGGCATGAATCCTCTTACATAAAGGCATTGGAGGCTCTGGGGGTGTCGTGTATGGCCGGACATTCCCGGGAGCACCTGGAGAGGTTCGACCCGCAGCTGGTGATCTTCAGCAGTGCCGTGGATGGGAACTGCGAGGAGCTCGTTGCCGCCAGGTGCGAGGGCATCAGGACGGTCGGGCGCGGAGAGGCCCTGAGTTGGCTTTTCAACGAGGCTCGGGGGGTTGGCGTCGCGGGGACGCACGGAAAGACGACCACGACATCCATGATCGGCTTGGTCCTGGAACGGGCGGGGCTGTCCCCTACGCTCTACATAGGCGCCGAGGTTCAGGACATCGGGACGAACGCGCGTCTTGGAGGCAACCCCCTCTTCGTGGCCGAGCTGGACGAAAGCGACGGCTCGTTTGAATACTTTCATCCCTCCCTTGCGGTCGTGACCAACATTGACTGGGATCATGTGGATCATTTCGGGTCACGGGAGGATGTCGTGGAGGCCTTCGTCCGTTTTGCCGGGGGACTGAAACCCGGTGCGTCGCTCGTGGCCTGTGCCGAGGACGAGGGGGTTCAGGCCATGATGAAAAAGACCCAGGGGTCCAAGGCCCAGGGCCCCTTTCTCCGTTACGGATGGGGACGGGCCTGGGAGTGGGGGGCCTTCGACCTCCGGCACAAGCCGGGTGGGGGCGTCTCCTTTGCCGTGTGCCGCCGGGGCGAGGACCTGGGGCGCCTCGAGATGTCCGTATCCGGAGAGCACAACGTGTTGAACGCCCTGGCCGCCCTGGCCGCGTCCGACGCGCTGGGGGTTCCCTTCCGGACCGCGGCCGATACGCTCAGAACCTTCCGCGGCGCCGCGCGGCGGCTCCAGACCCTGGGGGTGCGGAACGGGGTTCTGGTCATCGACGACTATGCGCACCACCCTGCCGAGATAGCGGCCTCCCTCGGGGCCATGAGGAGGGTTCACGCTGGCCGCCGTCTCGTGGTCGTATTCCAGCCGCACCGGTACAGCCGCACCGCGGCCTTCCTGGAGCCCCTGGCCGCCGCGCTCCGGGAGGCGGACCTCGTGTTGCTGCTGCCCGTCTACGGGGCGGGGGAGGCCGTCGTCCCCTCGGTCTCGTCCCGGGGCATCGCGGACAGGCTGAGGGCCGAGGGGCGTCCCTGCCGCCTCTGCGAGGGGGAGGCGGACGCGCTCTCCGCACTGGGTTCCCTTTTGAGGGATGGGGATGTCCTTCTGACCCTGGGCGCCGGCAGCGTATCCCGCCTGGGCGGGCTTTTCCTGTCCGGCGAGGGGACGGGGGCCGAGGGGGAATGCGCCGTGCCTTTGCCGATAGAGGGGCTTGAATTATAATGGAGGGCAACATTATGGTGAGGTGGAGCCGCCTGGAGCGTACCCTATGATGAGCCGAGGGGAAATCGCGGACGCGCTGCAGGGGTTGCTGCGTTGTTCCGTGGAGCGGGACAGGCCCCTGTCGGGCCTCTCCACCCTGGGGGTTGGGGGATGGGCGGAGTGTTACGCCGAGCCAACGGAGCTAGAGGACTTCCTCGTCCTGCGTCGGTTTTCCCATCGGGAGGGGTTGCCCTTTCACGTCGTCGGGGGGGGGAGTAATGTCGTCTTCGCGGATGGACCGATTCCTGGCATCGTCGTCTCGACCCGCCGATGGAACGCCGTCCGGTGGCTGCCGCGGGAGGACCGCGTCGTGGCGGACGTGCAGGCGGGGCATGCCCTTGCTTCCTTGGTGGCTGCCTCGGCGAAGCGGGGCTTGACGGGGTTGGAGTTTGCCCTGGGGATCCCCGGGACCGTGGGGGGGGCTGTGGTCGGAAACGCGGGGGCCGGAGGACGGGGTGTCGGCGACAGTCTCGAGGAGGTGCTCTCCGCGGAGCCGGACGGGACCCTTCGCAGGTGGAGGACGGGGGAGTTCTCCTGTTCCTATCGCAGGTGTTCTCTCTCGGAGCCGGGGCGTTTGCTCCTATCCTGTAAAATAGTCCTCGGACTTGCCCCCAGGGGCGAGATCGAGGAGAACATGGAGCGCTTCCGATCCGCCCGGAGGATACAGCCCCATGGCGGCAGGAGCGCGGGGTGCAGCTTCAAGAACCCGGATGGTGAGAGTGCCGGACGTCTTCTGGACCGTTGCGGCTGTAAGGGGATGGCCGTGGGGGACGCCGTTGTGTCCGACAGTCACGCCAACTTTATCCTGAACCGTGGCCGTGCGACGGGAGGGGACGTCCTATCCCTGTTGCGGGCCTGCCGGCGCAGGGTGTTCGAGCGCACGGGGGTCTTGCTCGAGCCGGAGGTCCGGTTTCTGGGATGGCCGTATGCCTGGGATGGGGAGCCTGCGGCGAATATGGGGAACGAAATGGACGAGGGGAATGAAACGGCGCGCCGGGTCTGAACACCTATTCTCGAGCGATGGGTGCCGGTCGCCCCGGCCCTGTCCCCGCAGGGAAATTTTTTCTTGAGGGAGCGGTGTTTTGCGTCGGGTGAAGTTTCTTCTGTTCGTGATGTTCCTCGGCGGACTCTGGCGCCTCTACGAGTACAACGAGTGGATGTCGCTGAAGGGGTGCCGTATCGAGGCCGATAATCAGGCTCTGGAGAAGCGTTTTTGGGAGATTCTTCCGGCGCGGAGCGTGCGTTTCTGGCTCTTCTTCCTCCGGGATGCGAAAGGGGTGGGGGAGTTTTTGGAGCGTGCTCTGCCTGTAACCGTCTCCACCCGCATGGCCGGGCTTGGCCGCTTCGTCACCACGATGAAATGGCTGAAGCCATGGTTGAGGGTGCAGTGGCGCGGCAGGATGTGGTGTATCTCACGGGAGGGCCGCATGTGGGACGCCTCGGACTCGGGCGAATTGCCCGTGGGCCTGGAGGCAAAAGGCCCGGTCTGGTACCTGGCGTCATTGAGCGACGATATGCGGCCTATCTCCTCGGGGGTCTTCTCGTCCCCGGTGTCGATCGATGCCGTCGCCGCGTTTTTACAGGAATATCAAGATTACCCGTGGTTCGGCACCGTGAAGGAGATCGTCCTGGACCGCAGGGCCGGGGCCGAACTCTACCGTTTGACCCTCGAGAGGGGAAAACAGAAATTCGAGCTCTTGATACAACGGAGCAAATATGGCGGCCAGGAGCTGGGGGCCATGCTGGAGGATATCCTGGAGAAGCTTGCGAGGGAACCCGGCAATCACAGGATTGACGCTACTTATGAGGGGAAGATATTGTTGCGGAATCTACCCGGCGGGCCAAACGAAGGGAGTCTGAAGTAATTGCACAGGGAGACGGATATCTTAGTCGGACTTAGCGTTGGAACCACGAAGGTCACCGTTATCGTGGCGGGAAGGGACCCGCGCTATCAGGATTCCGTCCAGGTGATCGGCGTGGGGTGCTCCCCTTCACGCGGTATCTCAAAGGGCGTTATCGTCAACCTAAACGAGGCTACGGAGTCCGTCTTGAACGCGGTGCGGGACGCTGAGAACATCGTGGGGCAAAAGTTGTCGTCGGCCGTCGTCGCGTTCAACTCCCTGGAGGTGAACAGCGTCATGACGGAGGGCATGGTGGCGCTGGGCGGACGCGAGCCCAGCCGGGTCGAGATCCCGGACTTGGAGCGGGTGATCGAAGCCGCTCAGAGCCGGCTTTCCCTCTCCAAGAATACGCTCTCCGTGCACACGATCCCGGTCCGTTATTTCCTGGATGATCGCTCGGTCGACGAGCCTCTCAACATGACGGGGATGCGCCTCGAGATGGCACTTCAGACCGTTTCCGTCCCAAAGACCTACGTGCAGAACGTCATCACCTGCGTCGAGGATGCGAGGATACATGTGGAGGGCCTAGTTATCAAGCCCCTCGCCTCCTCCTTGGGGGCGCTGACGAACGAGGAGATGCGCATCGGCATCGTATCGTTGTCCATTGGGGGCGGTTCGACGGGCCTCGTCCTCTATCAGGCCGGCCGGCCCTTCAAGATCCAGAGCTTCCCCATCGGCGGGGACCACATCACAAACGACTTGGCCGGGGGGCTTCGGATCTCCCTGAAAAAAGCGGAGGAGCTCAAAAAGCGCCTTTTCACCGAGGATGAGGAGACGCTTCGGCGCGAGGGGATCGACGTCGGCCTGGCCCTTGACGTGATCTGTGCCAGGGTCGAGGAGCTGTTTGAGGATCATGTTCGGGAGGCGCTTCGGGAATATAAGCCTCAGCTCTTCCCCGGAGGGGTCGTCCTGTCTGGAGGCGTTGCCAGGACTCCCGGGATCGCGGAGATGCTCTCCGACATCCTGAAGATGCCGGCCCGCATCGCAAACCCCGGGGAGCTCTACTCCATGCCCCCTGGCCGCGAGGACCCCAGCTATGTCAGCGCGGCGGGGCTTCTGAGGTATCTTCTGTACCGCCGGCGTTACCCGCATCTTTTCATCGAACCGCCGCAGACGGAGCTGCTCCCGTTGCCGAGGGCTGGGGCTAGAGAGCCCGCGGAGATCTATCGAAGTCCGTCGTCAGGGCCGAAATGGAATATGAAAAATATGCTGGAGAAACTGAAGGAGAACCTCAAGGACCTGTTTTAACGGCCGAAGGGGGCCTGAACTATAAATTTTAGAATGATTTATGTTTTTTAACGAGGATGCAAGGGCCGGAACGACACGGGGGTCAGTTGTCGGATTCGAAGATCGGCAGGGAGGACTATCGATGGAGCAGACTCAAATGTTTCAGCTTACCGATTCCATAAAACAGCGGGAGAACATCATCGTCTTCGGGGTAGGCGGCGGTGGCGGCAACGCTTTGAACCACATCATCAACTCCGGTTTGGAGGGAGTGGAGTTCGTCGCGGCCAATACGGACGCCAAGGCGTTGGCCCTGAACAAGGCCCCAAACAAGATCGTGTTGGGGGAGAAACTGACCCGCGGCCTCGGAGCGGGGGCCAACCCCCAGGTGGGGATGGATGCCGCCAAGGAGTCCATGGATCGCATCAAGGAGTATATCGAGGGGGCGGACATGCTTTTCGTCACGGCGGGCATGGGAGGCGGAACGGGGACCGGAGCGGCTCCCGTCATCGCTGACGTCGCCCGTGAGATGGGCATCCTCGTCGTTGCCGTGGTGACCCTTCCCTTCAGCTTCGAGATGCAGAAGCGTTTCCTGACGGCACAGGACGGTATTGCCCGCCTGAAGGACAACGTCGACGCGCTGCTTGTCGTCGAGAATGACCGGCTCCTGGGGCTGGCCGACGAGAAGCTGCGACTGGTGGACGCCTATCAGATGGTGGACGAGGTCCTGCGGCAGGCCGTGCAGGGCGTGACGGACCTGATCGTGAAGCCGGGGGTCATCAACCTCGATTTTGCGGATATCAAGACGGTCATGCGCAACGCGGGTTCCGCGATCATGGGAATCGGCGTCGGGGAGGGGGAGAGCCGTGCCGAGCTGGCCGCCAAGGCGGCGATCAAATCCCCGCTCATGTCCATTCCGATGCAGGGCGCCAAGGGGATCCTGTTCAACGTGACGACGGGGTCCGACGTCACGCTTGCCGAGATGGCTCGTGCCGCCGAGGTCATCAAGGCTACGGCCGATCCCACTGCCGAGGTGATCTGGGGACACGTCATCGACGAGGAGGTTGGAGACGCCATTCGACTGACCCTCATCGCGACGGGATTCCCGGAGGGCAAGACCAAGCCGGCCCCAGTTGTGGAGAAGTTTAGGAAGGAGGCTCCCTCTCCGTCCGTGCGCACGATTTCCTCGCTCTTCAGCGCCAGGAAGAACGAGGGGAACGGCTTCGAGGAGACCCGGCTGCAGGCGCCGGGGGAGGAGGAGACGGATCTGTTTCGCGGGGTTCCGAAGACGGCCTACGACCAGCCCGCCATATACCGGAAGCGCCAGAAGGAGTAAGGATTTCCGGTCTCTCGACATATAGGGAGGGGGTGGACCATTGGCATCACGGGAAAGCAGGCGTTATAAACGGAGAGGGGTCTCGATATCCTTCGGGGATATCATGTTGCCGTTCGTGGGGATTGTGGCGATCGGCCTTTTGGTCGTGGCGGGAAAGCTGTTCTTCTTGAATGGGATTCGCCCGGAGCGAAGCCCCCTGCCCGTCGTCAGGGAGTTTCCTGACCAGGGCCCGGGGCCTGCTCGTGCAGCGGTCCCCTCACGCGAGCAGGGGGGTGTCCCATCCCCAGCTCCCAACGCAATTCCTGAAGGGACAGGGACAACTTTGACGTCGGCCTCCGTCCCTTCGGTGATGTCCACGGATGAGCCTTTCGATGGAAAATTGCCGGGGCAGCACAGGACCACTATAGCGATCGACGTCCTCGCCATCCCCTACGGGACCGAAACTTCCGATGCTCCCAAGACGGGAGGAAGTACTTCCTCGTCCAGTAAGGAGACTCCTAAGAAGGACGTGTCTAAGGAGTCTTCCAACATCAAGAAGGAAACGCCCAATGGGGGATCCGGGGGCTCTCAAAAGGCTGTGAGGCGCGTGGAGGTCGTCGTCTCGCCCACTCGAAAGACGGCTGTCCCCCAGCCCTCTGGGAGTCCGGCGCCAGATAAGCGCAAGCCCCCAGCCCCGGTCGTACCCAACCCCGTGCCCAGGCCCAGGCCGAGAAATTCCTCCTGGCACGTGCAGGTAGGGGCATTCTCGACCAAGGAGTCCGCTGTCGAGATCTCCCGGAAACTGTCGCAGTCCGGCTATAAGGTTTCCGTCTCGTCCGGGGTCCGGTTCCACAGGGTCGTTGTCCAGGCCGGCTCGTCGCGGCAGGAGGCGTTGACCCTCGCTTCGCGCCTCCAGAAGGAAGGATTTCCCGATGCGTTTTCCATCCCTCCAGCCTCTCCTTAGCGGAGGCATCCTGAGAAAGAAGGAGCGAGCATCATCATGATTCGTGAGGTTCAAGTCCTGGGGGCGGAGGACTTCGGTGATGTCGAGTCGCTTTTGGCCCTTGCGGCATCCCCGGGGATTCGTCCCGGTCTGGAGCGGGTTGGGCGCCTTCTGGAGCTCTTGGGGAATCCTCAGAACGACTATCCCGCCCTGCATGTGGTGGGGACGAACGGCAAGGGTTCGACCTGCGCCTTTCTGGAGTCTGTACTGCGGGCCGCGGGATACCGGACTGCCTTTTACAGCAGCCCTCACCTGGAGAGCCCCGGGGAACGTCTTTTGATTGCGGGGCGCCCTCTCGATGCGGACCGATGGATGGCCGCGGTTCAAAAGACTGTGGATGCCATGAGGGGAGACTCGTCGCTCGAGGCGGATCCCCCCTCTTATTTTGAGATCGTCACGGCGGCAGCCTTTTGCCTCGCATCGGAGGAGCGGGCGGATGTCGCGGTGGTCGAGGCGGGCCTGGGGGGGAGGGTGGATGCGACGAACCTGCTGGGCGACGTCGCCTGTTCCGTCGTCGCCTCCGTCTCCATGGATCACTCCGAATACCTGGGGGACACGCTCGAGAAGATCGCGGGGGAGAAATTTGCCGTCGTGCGCCCCGGTGTTCCGGCCTGCTACCTGGGAGACAATGCCGGGCTGATCCCGCTCTTCAAGTCCTTCTGCGGCAGGGCGGGAGCCCTGCCCCACGTCGTCTCCGAGGAGTTCGAACCGGTAAACGTCCGTGTGACGGACTGCGGTTGCTCCTTCGATTTCGTCGGCAAGAGCCTGTCCCTTCGGGATATCCATATTGGCCTTGTCGGACGTTATCAGGTGTCCAACGCGGCGCTTGCCCTGTCGGTTCTGGATCGGACGTGGGATCGCTTTCCCCGGCTCACCCCCGAGGGCGTTCGCAAGGGGATGGAGGCCGCCTTTTGGCCGGGCCGCCTGGAGGTGGTGCGGAAAGCCCCCCTCGTCCTCCTGGATGGAGGGCACAATGAGGACGGGGTCCGGAAGCTGGTGGAGAGCGTCCGGGAACTTTGGCCGGACCGCAGGGTCGGAGTTGTGTACGCGGCCATGCGGGACAAGGCGTATGGAGCCTGCCTTTCCCTGCTGCAGGGGCTGTCGCCGACGCTCTACGTCACGGCCGTCCCCGGGCTTTCGAGGAGCCTCGAACCCGCCGGGCTTCTGAAGGCGTCCGAGAGCCTTTCGTGGCGGAACACCCCGTGTCCCTTCGATTCCCCTCTCGACGCCGTGGAGGCCGCGGCGGCGGAGAATGAAGTCGTCCTTGTCTGCGGCAGCCTCTACCTGATCGGCTGGATTCGCCCCAGGCTGCAGGGGCTGAAAAATGAATGAAGCGGGAGAAGGATGGCGAAAAATGGATCTCTTGTCGAGACACCTGCAGTGTACCCCGGGTAACTTCGAGGTAACGGAGCGAGACGGACAGACGGTCCTGGAGTTCTTGCCGGGTGCCTCGTTTGCGGAGGTACGCCTGTTCATGAAGGGAAGGTTCCTGAATGCTACGGGTGGGAGGGCCGGACTCATCCGGGAGCGTCTGATCCCCTGGCTGGGAGAGCCCCTTCCGCTGGTGGCGCCTCATCAGGTCCATGGGGTCTCCATTCTCGAGGCCGCGCCGGAAAACGTCCTGCCCCTTACGCCTCAGGCCGACGGGGTCCTTTTGGCGAGTCCCGGCCTGGAGGCGTCGCTGCGTTTTGCAGACTGCGCCCCCGTGGTGGTCATGCCCTCCGAGGAATGGGCTGCTGCCGGGACCCCCTGGGTGCTCCTGATGCACTCCGGTTATAAGGGGACGGTGCAGAACATCGTTCGCTCTGGGCTCGACGAGGTTGCCAATCGTTTCGGGGCCGATGCCGTGCGCTCGGCCTCCGCCTGGGTGGGGCCCTGCATCGGCGGTGCCAATTATCCCCGAACGATGGAGGAATGGACGGCCCGGGGCCTTGAGGTCTTTCGTGCCGAGAACGTCTGTGAAATGGAGGGGCATTTCTATTTCGATATCGCGGGAGAGCTACGACTGCAGCTGATGGAGTCGGGAATGGACCAGGACCGCATCTTCGTTTCGTGTTTGGATACCTTCAAGAGCCGGGACATCTGTTATTCTTACAGAGGAGGGGATCGGGAGGACAGGATGTTCCTTCATGCCTGCCTGCGCGCGGTCTGAGGCGTTTTTTCCGTTCTTTTCGCTTGTCCTGATCTTTCAGAGAAGATTGTTTTGGGACTTGCCACAAAATCGCCTTCGACGGGGATAATAAGAAGAAACGGAAAAAGAAAAGGGGCACTTGGAGTATTCGAGGACCCTTTGTCTCTTACGAATCCTGGAGGACAACCGCGATGGAATCGGCGATCAAGAGGGTGGGCGTGATCGGTGTCGGCCATTTGGGACAGCATCATGCGCGGGTATATACGGAGCTTTTGGATGCACGCCTGGTCGGCGTTGCGGATCGGGACGAGGAGCGCGCGCATCTGATCGGCGAAAATCTTGGAGTCCCTGCCTATTCCACGATGGAGGAGTTGATCGGTCGGCAAGCCCCGGACGCGGTCTCGATCGTCGTTCCTACCAGCCTTCATTTCGATGTGGCCAGGACGGCGATGGAGGCGGGAATCCATGTCCTGGTGGAGAAGCCGGTGACGACCCGTCCCGATGAGGCCGAGGAGTTGCTGAAGCTTGCCGCGAAGAAGGACCTGGTCCTTCAGGTCGGTCATATCGAGCGGTTCAACAGCGCCGTGCGCTATATCTCCCAGACGGTCCACAGCCCCATCTATCTGGAGTCTAAACGAATAGGGCCTTTCTCCCCGCGCATCAACGACGTGGGGGTCGTCTTGGACCTGATGATCCACGACATCGATATCGTCCTTTCCCTTGTCTCGTCCCCCATAGCCCGGATTGCGGCGACGGGGCGGTGCGTCCATACGGACCACGAGGACATCGCCGATGCCCAGATAACCTTCGAGAACGGGGTCATGGCCCATATCCTGGTCAGCCGCGTCTCGGAGAAGAAGCAGCGGCAGCTGGACATCATGGAGCCCCAGCGCCACATCACGGTGAACTACGAGACGCAGACCGTCCAGATCAATCGATGCGTCCGGGACTCCAACGGTCAGACCGAGATTCTGGAGACGCCGATCTTCCCCAAGAGCGAGCCCCTCAAGCTGGAGCTGGCCCATTTTGTCGGCTGTGTCAGGGAGAGGCGCCAGCCCCTCGTGGGGATACGGGACGGCAAACGAGCCTTGGAGGTCGCCATCGAGGTACTTCGTCAAATCCACGAGCGCCCTGTCGTGCAGGGGGATATCGCACGCTTGGGAGCCGTTTCCTGAAGGGGCGGAGAGGACAGGGAGCCGCTTGCAGCGGATTGACTGGGTGGGACAAACAAAAAGGGAGCCCGCCAGGGCTCCATTTCTTTGTCTTGTCAGTTTGGAACTTAACCTAGAAAGGGTGGAGGATGGCTTAAAGCTTTTCGACGTTGGCTGCCTGGGGACCTTTCTCGCCGTTCACGATTTCAAAAGACACCTTCTGGCCTTCGGCAAGGGTTTTGAATCCGTCGCCAAGAATAGCGCTGTAGTGCACAAAAACATCCTTACCTTCGTCAGCCGTAATGAAACCATACCCCTTGCTCTCGTTGAACCACTTCACGGTACCCTGAGCCATCAAGAAAAGCCTCCTAAAACAGAAGAAATTACCGACCCTTGAGACGGTGTAGATACAGATTACAGTGATTGTGAGGATATGTCAAGAGCCAGGGAGCAGCTTGCCGGCGAACTGTTGTCATATCGTGGCAATGGCTTGCAAACTGCCTTTGATATACTTGAGGAGGAAAACATGGGACGGGGCTTTCGATGTCGAGGACAAAGACACTGTTTTGCCTAAAAGGAGGGCGCAATGCTTCTGGTGATGGACGTGGGCAACACCACGACGGTCGTGGGGATATTCGACGGGGAAAAACTGACGGCGCATTGGCGGCTTTCTTCCATTCTGCATACGTCCGACGAGCTGGGAATTTATCTGCTCACCCTGCTCGGGACCAAGGGGTTGGGGCCCGAGGGGATCGATGGAGCGGTGTTCGCGAGCGTCGTTCCCCCCCTCGACCTCCCCGTGAGCGAGGCGATACGGAACTTTCTGGGTGTCGAGGCGCTGAAGGTGGACGCCTTCACGGACATTGGCATGGAGATACGTTACGCCTCTCCGCGCGAGGTCGGGGCGGACCGCATCGTCAATGCCCTGGGCGGACGCACGAAGTATGGGGCGCCGCTCATCGTCGTCGACTACGGGACGGCCATCACCCTCGATGTCGTGTCCGTGGATGGGGCCTATCTGGGAGGCGTGATCGCTCCCGGCCTCGTATCGGGGATCTCGGCGCTCTTCGGCCGCACCGCCAAGCTGCCTCAGGTCGGAGTGGAGCTGCCGCCCTCGGTCATAGGGCGCAATACCAACGAGTCCATCCAGTCCGGGATCCTCTTCGGCAATGCGGGGCTGACGGATCGGCTTGTGGAGATGGTACGTTCCGAGCTCGGCGTCCAGGCCAGGGTGGTGGCCACGGGCGGACATGCGGAGCTCATGGCCGAGCTCTCCAGGACCATCGATCAGGTGGACCCCTGGCTCACCCTCGATGGCCTGCGCCTGATCCACGAGCGAGCCTCCGGGAAGAAGGCTTTGCCGTGACGGCGAGCACGTTTTTTGTCGGCGGACTGGCGCTTGCCAATCCGCTCTGCCTGGCGCCCCTGGCCGGGGTCACGGCGGCGCCGGTCAGGGAATTCTTTACGAGGCTGGGGGCCGCCCTGACCCACACGGAGATGGTGAGCTGCGCCGGATTGGTTCGGGCGAACCGCAAGACCTCGGATATGCTCGAGACCCTGCCGGGCGAGGGACCCGTGATCCTTCAGCTCTTTGGGGGAGAGGCGGACACGGTGGTGAGGGGGGCGGAGGTCGCCCTGGAGCTCGAGGGCGCGAGAGGGGGATCCGCCTTTGCCGGGCTGGGGCTCAACATGGCCTGCCCCATGCCCAAGGTGACCCGGCGGGGGGCGGGTGCAGCTTTGCTGAACGTCCCTTCCGAGGCGTTCGAGATGACGCGCCGGCTGAAGCGCCTGGGGCTCCCCATCTGGGTCAAGATGCGCCGGGTCAGCGAGGGAAAAAACGAGGATACGCTACGTTTTGTGGAGGGATTGCTCGATGCGGGGGCCGAGAACGTCTGTATCCATGGCCGGACGGCGGCTCAGCGCTACGAGGGGCGCTCGGACAGGACGGTCGTGGCGGAGGCGGCGCGGCGTTTCCCCGGAAGGATTGCCGCAAGCGGCGATGTGCGCACTCCCGAGGATGTTCGGGAATACCTGGATGCGGGATGTGCTGCCGTGATGCTGGCGCGGGGCGCTCTGGCGAATCCCTGGCTGTTCCCCGAATCGCTTCGCGCGCTGGGGTTCCCGATCCCCGGTGAGCTTATCGATCCAAGCCCGGAGTTGAGGGGCGAGGAGCTGTCGCGCCTCGGAGAGCGGGCCAGGGGGCTGTGCGGAGAGCGTCTGGCCGTGGTGCTGCTCAAGCGGCTGATGGGGGGAATGCTCAGGGGGATGAGCGGGGCGGCCGAGCTGCGCCGCCGCGCGGGCTGCGCCTCGGACCTGGACGCGCTGCTGGAGGTCTTCAGGGTCTGAATGGCTGTGGATTGAGTTCGGGCGCCGTCATTCTCCTTCATTCATCCTCATTCATCCTCATTCAGCATCCTTATTCAGCAGCCTTATTCAGGATGATATATCCCGCCGCCCCCATCGCTGTGTTCAGCCTCTCCCGAATCAGTCTCCTCCAGAAACAGGGGCATCCATCGTTTCCAGAGCCACAGGGAAAGGGAGCCCGTCAGGATGCCCAGGAGAAGCCCAAAAAAGATATAGTCCTCCCTTCCGTGCCCGAGAGCGTATCCCGCATATCCGGCCAGGGCGTAGCCGAACGCGATGACGGAGGTCATGGATAGAATCGTGATGAAAAGCCTCATGTCGTTCTCCTCGAAATTCGACGTTTAAGGGATAATGTATCATAAAAACATAAAAACGACGCGGCGGGTATTCGAGCCGAAACCGATTTGAATTGCGAGGAGATGGTAGGGTGAACGATCGTTTGCCTATTTTGGACTTGTCCCGGGCCTATGCGGAGATACGGGACGAGGTGCGGGGGGCTCTCGAGCGCGTGTTCGAGGCTCAGTCCTTCATCCTGGGGCGCGAGGTCCGCACGTTCGAGGAGCATGTCGAGAGCTACCTGGAGCTTCCCGAGGGCTCGGCGATCGGCTGCGCCTCGGGGACGGACGCGCTGATCCTGGCCCTGATGGCCCTGGGTGTCGGGCCGGGGGACGAGGTCGTCACGACCCCATACAGCTTCTTTGCCACGGCGGGGGCCGTCGTGCGCCTTGGGGCCAGGCCCGTGTTTGCGGATATCGACCCCGCGACCGGGAACATCGACCTGGCCGAGGCCGAGCGCAGGTTGACCCCGAGGACAAAGGCTTTTCTGCCCGTGCACCTGTTCGGTCAGACCGTGCCCCTGGAGGGCATCTCGGAGCTCTGTGCCAAGCGGGGCGTGGCGATCGTGGAGGATGCCGCTCAGGCCTTCGGCGCCTGGCGTCGGGTGGAGAACCGTATTGCACGGGCCGGTACCACGGGGGACGTAGGGTGCTACTCCTTTTTCCCCACGAAGAACCTGGGGGGCTGCGGCGACGGCGGAATGGTCGTAACGCGCGACGCGGAACGGGCAGAACGGCTGCGGCGCCTGCGGGTCCACGGCGAGGGGCGCACCTACTTTCACGAGGAGGTCGGGCTGAACAGCCGGCTCGACGCCCTCCAGGCGGCGGTCCTAGATGTGAAGCTGCCCCACCTGGAGCGCTGGAATGCCGACCGGCGCCTCTGCGCCGACCGGTATCGTCTGTTCTTCGAGTCCCGTGGGCTGACGGATCGGGTGGTGCTCCCCGAGGAGCTCTCCGGTAACCATCATATCTATCATCAATATGTGGTGCGCGTTCCGGATCGGGACAGGTTGATGGCGCACCTCGATGGGCTGGGGCTGACGACGCGCGTTTATTATCCCCTGCCGCTGCACCTCCAGCCATGCTTCGCCTTTCTTGGAGGACGGCCTGGGGATTGTCCGCAGGCGGAGCGCCTGTCGCAGGAGGCCCTGGCGCTCCCGATCTTCCCCGGCCTCGAGGCGGAGGAACAGGAGCGTCTGGTGGAGGCGGTCGCCGTTTTTATGGCTTAGCCCAAAGATAGAGAGGCAGCTTGCGGCAGCCGGGCCGGACGGTCGAACGGAGGGGCGTGCCGGTGTGGTTTCTGCGGATGCGCTTTACACGGCCCGCGGCTATACTGACTAGGCTTGTATACTCTTGATGTACCAAGGAGGGAATCCGCCTCATGTATTATCCTTTTTTCGATCCCACGATGCTCCACCCCACGATGCTCCTTTTGATCCCGGCGTTGCTCCTGTCCTTCTGGGCCCAGATGCGCGTAAAGAGCACCTTTGACCGCTTCAGCCAGGTCCGGGCACGGGGCGGTGTCACGGGCGCCCAGGCGGCGCGGATGCTGCTGGATCGTTTTGGGCTGTCCTCAGTGCCGGTCAACCACGTCGAAGGGGACCTGACCGACCACTACGACCCCAGGGACCGGACGCTCAGTCTTTCGGACGCGGTCTACTCCAGCTCCAGCATCGCCGCCATCGGAATCGCCGCCCATGAAGTGGGGCACGCCATCCAACACAGCGAGGGATACGCGCCCTTGATGTTCCGCAACCGGGTGGCGCCTGCGGTAGGGCTGGTCTCCAACATGGCCATCCCCCTTTTCATCATCGGCTTCATGATGCGTGGCCAGTTCCTGATGAATTTGGGCATCGTCCTCTTTTTGGGCGCAACCATCTTCCACCTGGTGACGCTGCCGGTGGAGTACAACGCGAGCTCGCGCGCCATCACGATCCTGAACGGGACGGGAGCCCTGGCCCCGGATGAGCTGAACGGCGCCAGGAGCGTCCTGAACGCCGCTGCCTGGACCTACGTCGCTGCCGCCCTGATGGCCGTGCTGCATCTGGTGCGCCTTCTGATCCTGAGGGGTTCCTCTCAGGACCGCTGATTCAACAAGTATGAAACGCAGCTTCGTCTTGTCGTCAAAATGCAGCGATGGGGCACCCGTCGAGGGGTGCTCCTTTTTCTTTCGATTTTTGGGGCGTTGGGGAGGACATCGTGCGCGGGATTGAGGGAGCGCTTCACGTACTGGCCCGGGTGAGGGAGGGGCGCTTCGCCTCGGAGGTCCTGCGGGATTCCGGCTCGGCGATGACCCCCGGGGATCTGTCCCTGGCCGCTTCGTTGGTCTACATCGTTCTGCGGCGGGAGGAGATGTGGCGGCACATCGTCGGGGGGTTCCTGCGGTCCGGGGATTCCCGGAGCCGGGGCGGCGGGGGCCGCGGCGTTCTTCTCAGCCGGGGGCTGGACCTGCTCGGGGGGCAGGGCGGGAGCCACGGCGGGAGGGTTCTCGACCTGGGCGGGCAGGACGCCGAAGCCCTCACCGCCACCGTTGCGGGTGCTCACGGTCGCCTCGGCGTGGAAGGTCTTGTCACCCAGGGACAGCGTGGCCGAGTCCGTCCAGCTGCCGGGGCCGGAGAACTTCATGGGGACGTAGACGCGGGCGAACTGGCCCGCGGGGACGGTCACGGACCCGGAGACCTCGGTCTCGCTGCAGCTGGTGACCGTGGCGGTGGCCGCCTTGGCGGTGTCGTACTTGGGGTCGCCCCACTTGGTCCGGCCCTCGTAGGACCAGGACAGGAGCCCTTCCTTGCTGGCCTTGTCGCAGTCAAAGGCCTGGTCGGCGTTGGTGGTCTTGTCCGTCCAGTTGAAGGTCTTGGAGGTCTCGCTGCCAGCCATCTCGGGGGTCAGGCCGGGGGTCTGGACGACGACGCTGCCCGGGCGGGTGCCGTCCTCCCCGGGGGCGAGGGCCCAGCCGAACTTGCCCATGGCCGTGGGAAGGCCCTCGCAGTCGGGCCCGCACTCGCCGACCGGGACCGGGGGGGTGTTAATGGGCTCGCCGTTGGCGCTGAACTTCAGGGTCTCGGTGGAGTTGGGCGTAATGGAGGCGTCAATGGTGGCCTCCACCCAGCCCGAGATCTCGACCTTCTCCTTGCCCTTGACGTAGTCGGACAGCTTGACGGACAGGTAGCCGCCGTCGCTCTTCTCGTAGGTCATAGTGGCCACGACCGGCTTGCTGGCGTCATCGGAGACCGGCTTGGTGTCATCGGAGGTTTCGTTGCCCTGTGTGGTCGAGCTTCCCTCGTTGGCCGAGCGCTCCTGCGCGGCGGTGCCTTCCGGCTTCTTCTCCCTGAGGTTCCAGGTGGTTCCCAGGTCGAAGTGGAGGCTCTCAGGCGCCTTGATCTTGTACTCCTGGCCCTCGCAGTGGCCGCTGGACAGGTTGTAGGTGTACTGCAGCTTGACCCGGTTCCAGGCGGTGACCTTGTTTGTCTCGGACACCGGCTTGTCGTCCTTGAAGACGGTGACGGAGGTGGGGACCTCGGTGGTGGGGGTGCAGGAAGTGGAGTCCGCGGGTTCGGGGTCGGCGGCGCTCGCCGCCGGCGTCAGCGCCGAGGTCGGGACGACCACGGCCGCGGCGAGCGCGAGCACGGACAGGGCTCGCGTCAAGGTTGGGCAGGACATAAGGGGACTCTCCAGGCAAATCGTGGGTGGCGGTCCCTCCCCCCTGGCGGAGGGTGCGGACCGGGGTCTACCGGGCGCACAGGCCTCTCGGGGCAGGGTCCCAGGGGACCTACCGTGATTTCAGGACGGTTACATCGTAACGCCAATGTGACCAGTAGACGAGACCTAACCGCAAGCAGTTCCGTTGGGCGCGTCACCCTGCCTGGGCGTCCTGGGGGTCCTGGGCGTCGACCCTGACCTGCCAGCGGCCCCCGACGTCCTGCCCGGCGCCGGGCACCCGGACCATGCCCTCCTGGCCGATGGTGGACAGCAGGCGCCCGGCGCGGTCGTAGACCCGGGCGCGGCCCATGGCCCGGCCCCCCTGGGAGGTGGGGGAGTCCTGGACCACCAGCAGCCAGTCGTTGGCGTCCACGTCCCGGTGGAACCACTGGGCGTGGTCCAGGGTCGCCAGGCTCATGCCCCGGGTGCGCCAGGACAGCCCCCGGCTGCGCAGGGCCGGCTCCAGCATGACCTGGTCGCAGACGTAGGTCAGCAGCGCCCGGTGGACCGTCTGCGTGGCACTGTCGGGTACCTTCCCGCGGGCGCGCAGCCACAGCTGCTGGCGGTCCCGCCGCACCGCGTCCGGACGCAGGTAGATACCGCCCTGCACGTGGCGTACGTCAAAGGCCGCGGTGCGCCCCAGGAACCTGGCCGCCGGGTGATTGACGGAGCGGAAGATCTCAATGGCGCTGGGCAGGTCCTCGGGCGGGGGCACCACCGGGGGCGGGATCTGGACGTCCTCGCCCTCCTGGGGAAGCTGGTAGGAGGAGATCATGGCCAGCAGGACCTCACCGTCCTGGACGGCGGTGGTACGGCGCTGGGAGAAGGAGCGTCCGTCGTGGAGCCGTTCCACGTGGAACTCGATCGGCTCCTTGAGCCTGCCGCCGCGCAGGAAGTAGGCGTGCAGCGAGTGCGGCTCGCGCACCGGCAGCAGGGCCCCGGCCCGGGCC
>ERZ772957.785-NODE-785-length-23307-cov-5.916222_pt1 | contig 23307 bp, 26 predicted proteins | sample MGYA00580682_ERZ772957 | MGnify/ENA primary metagenome ERZ772957 (study PRJEB29015, sample SAMEA2737921) | human oral metagenome | biome: human oral; feature: human-associated habitat; material: dental | place: China | collected 2025 ...
AACGACCGTCGCTCCCGAGGGCGCGCCAAATCCCGCAGCCCGCAGGGTTGCATGAATGTTTTTTAGCCCCCTTTGGGCCAAGGTACCGCGGGCGCAGCCCGCAACCCGCCCGGCCTTGAGGCCAAACGACCGTCGCTCCCGAGGGCGCGCCAAATCCCGCAGCCCGCAGGGTTGCATGATTGTTTTTTAGACCCCTTTTGGGCCAAGGTGCCGCGAGCGTAGCCCGCAAATTGCCCGGCCTTGAGGCCAAACGACCGTCGCCCCCAAGGGTGCGCCAAATCCCGCAGCCCGCAGGGTTGCATGAATGTTTTTTTACCCCTCTTTCGGCCAAGGTACCGCGGATACATTCCGCAACTTGCCCGGCCTTAAGGCCAAACGACCGTCGCCCCCAAGGGCGCGCCAAATCCCGCAGCCTGCAGGGTTGCATAACTACTTTTTAACCCCATTATGGATAACGAATTCCTGAGAATAGAAGAAGAGATCGTGAAGGTCCTTCGCACCGTTTTTGACCCCGAAATACCCGTCAATATTTACGACCTGGGGCTAGTCTACCGCGTCGAAGTCGACGACGATAAGGATGTGACGATCGACATGACCTTCACCGCGCCCAGTTGCCCAGCCGCCGACTTTATCTTGGACGATGTGCAGCAAAAAGTGGAGGGCATCGCTGGCGTGCATGGCGTGACGATCAATCTTGTCTTTGAGCCCGAGTGGAACAAGGACATGATGACCGACGAGGCTAAGCTCGAGCTGGGCCTGTTCTAATCCTGCCCCTCCGCCGACCTTCCCTCTGTGAAGAAGATCTACTTTGCCTCCGACGCCCACCTCGGCAACCGTTACGCGGCCGATCCCATGGCCGACGAGAAGCGGCTCGTCCGCTGGATGGACCGCATAGCCCCGGATGCCGCGGCCATCTACTTTCTGGGTGACATGTTCGACTATTGGTACGAGTATCGCTACGTCGTGCCCCGCGGCCATGTGCGTTTTCTTGGCAAACTGGCCGAGCTGCACGACGCCGGCGTGGAAATCCACCTCTTCATCGGCAACCATGACATTTGGATGTTCGATTACCTGCCCGCCGAAGTGGGCGCTGTCATCCATCGTGGCCCGTTGAGTGTGGAGCTGCTCGGTCGTCGATTTTTCCTCGCTCACGGCGATGAGGTGGGCCACCAGCCCCGCAAATACCGCTTCATTCAGCGCATCTTTCGCAATCGACTCTGTCAGGTGCTCTATGCCTCGATCCACCCTCGGTGGACATTCGGTTTTGCCCGGGGATGGTCGCTCAGCAGCCGTCGCAAAGGCCTCGCCGATACCCGTCGCACAGCCGCACAGGAACGCAACACGCGCTCGCTCGACGCCTTTGCCCGCACTTACTTGGAGTCCCATCCCGATACGGATTTCTTCCTCTTCGGCCATCTCCATCTCATGCTCGACCGCCAGCTCACGCCCCACACCCGCATGATTGTCCTCGGCGACTGGATGCAGTATTTCTCTTACGCCGTCTGGGACGGCCTCGAGCTTCGTTTGCTTCAAGACGAAGGCTGACCGCGCTCCCGATCACTTTTCCCTTGGTGAGAAGTGATCTTTCGGGACATTTACCCCGTTTTTCGCCCTGTCGGGATTATCGTTCGAAAAACTGGACCAATTTTTCGCCGTGAGGAGAGGTCGGATAGCGATCCTCGCTCGGTTTTGCACCCCGACGGAGGGTGTCAATGGGATCAAGGGAGAGTTTTTCGAGGGGCAACTTTTTGCAATGGAAACGGAGGCGTCTTACGGCCCCCGTTTTTAGATCCGTACGCATGTCTTTACTTTGCGCCCATATTTACAGCAGACAGATTTTCAAATAGCAATAATGATAAAAGTCACATTCCCGGATCACTCCGTAAAAGAATTTGCAGAGGGAACGACCTCCATGCAGATAGCCGAAAGCATCAGCCCCAGACTGGCCAAAGAGGTGCTCGCGGCCAAAGTCAACGGCACCGTTTGGGACCTCACACGACCTCTCAACGAAGACGCCCAAGTTGAACTCCTCAAATGGGAGGACGAAGGCGGTAAACACACTTATTGGCACTCCAGCGCACACCTTATGGCCGAAGCCCTCCAGCAACTCTATCCCGACGTTAAGTTCGGTATCGGCCCCGCCATAGAAAACGGCTTCTACTACGATGTCGATCTGGGCGACCGCACCATCACAGACGAAGACTTCTCACGCATCGAAGCTCGCATGCAGGAATTGGCTGCACGCGCCGAACCGATTGTCCGCCGGAGCATCTCTAAGGCTGACGCCATGAAGATGTTTGGCGACCGTGGCGAGGTGTACAAGACGGAACTAATCAGCGAGCTGGAAGACGGTAAGATTTCCACCTATACGCAAGGCTCTTTCACCGACCTCTGCCGTGGCCCGCACGTTCCGGATACGTCGTACATCAAAGCGGTCAAAATCACCAGCGTGGCCGGAGCCTATTGGCGCGGTGACGAGAAACGCAAGCAACTCGTGCGTCTCTACGGCATTACTTTCCCGAAAAAGAAGATGCTCGACGACTACCTTACCATGCTCGAGGAGGCTAAGAAGCGCGACCATCGTAAGGTCGGCCGCGAACTAGAGCTGTTCACCTTCTCACCTGCCGTAGGTGCCGGTCTGCCTCTGTGGCTCCCTCGTGGCACACAGCTCCGACTCAAACTGGAGGAGTTTCTCAAGCAGATCCAGAAGAAGTATGGTTACAAGCAGGTTATGACGCCGCATATCGGTAGCAAACACCTCTACGTAACCTCTGGTCACTACGCCAAATACGGCAAGGACTCTTTCCAGCCTATCCACACGCCGCAGGAGGGTGAAGAGTTCCTTCTCAAGCCCATGAATTGCCCGCACCACTGCGAGATATACAAATCTTTCCCTCGTTCTTACCGTGATCTGCCTTTGCGCCTGGCTGAGTTCGGCACGGTTTACCGTTACGAACAGAGCGGCGAATTGCACGGCCTGACGCGCGTCCGCGGCTTCACGCAAGATGACGCCCATATCTTCTGCCGCCCCGATCAGCTCAAGGACGAGTTCCTCAAGGTGATGGACATCATCTTTATCATCTTCAAGGCACTTGATTTCGAGAGTTTCGAGGCGCAGATCTCCCTCCGTGACCCCAACAACAAAGAGAAATACATCGGCTCCGATGAGAACTGGGAAAAAGCTGAACGTGCCATTATCGAAGCCTGTGAAGAGAAAGGTCTTCCAGCCAAAGTAGAGCTTGGCGAGGCCGCTTTCTACGGTCCCAAACTCGATTTCATGGTCAAGGATGCTATTGGACGCCGTTGGCAACTGGGTACCATCCAAGTCGACTATAATCTTCCCGAACGATTCGAGTTGGAGTACACAGGCGAGGACAACCAGAAGCATCGCCCAGTGATGATCCACCGTGCGCCCTTCGGCTCCATCGAACGCTTTGTTGCCGTATTGATCGAGCATACCGGCGGAAAGTTTCCCCTCTGGCTTACCCCTGACCAAGTCGTCGTACTTCCCGTAGGCGAGCGCTACAATGACTATGCTCATCGCGTGGCCAAAGAGCTGGAGCAGCATGACATCCGTGTCCTCGTAGACGACCGTAACGAGAAAATCGGACGTAAGATTCGTGACAACGAGCTCAAACGTATCCCCTACATGCTTGTCGTCGGAGAGAAGGAGCAGGAAAGCAATTCCGTATCTGTCAGGAAACAAGGCGAGGGCGATAAAGGAGTAATGGAAATTTCTACATTTGCCGCGCTTTTAACAGACGAGGTCAACGACATGATGCATCGCTGGGAAAAAGAACAGATAAATTGATTTCACCGTACAATTAAAAAGGAGGATATATTACTCATTTGGATACGAGAGGTAAGATGAGAAACGACAAACTGAAGGACCAATACCGGATCAACGACCGGATTCGCGTACCTGAAGTTCGTTTGGTCGGCGAGAATGTGACTAACGGAGTCTATCCGATAGAAAAAGCATTACAGATAGCAGAGAGCCACGAGATGGATCTGGTGGAGATCTCTCCCAACGCCGATCCCCCGGTGTGTAGAATCACCGACTATCAGAAGTTTCTTTATCAGCAGAAAAAGCGGCAGAAAGAGCAAAAAGCTAAGTCGGTCAGAGTCGTCGTGAAGGAGATCCGCTTCGGACCGCAGACTGACGATCACGATTATAACTTCAAGCTCCGCCACGCCAAAGAGTTTTTGGACGAGGGTGCCAAGGTCAAGGCCTACGTGTTTTTCAAAGGCCGCTCGATCCTGTTTAAGGAGCAGGGAGAGGTGCTGCTGCTGCGATTTGCTAACGATCTGGAAGAGTATGCCAAGCTGGATCAGATGCCTGTCTTAGAGGGTAAGCGCATGACCATCATGCTTTCGCCTAAGAAGAGCGTATCGAGCAAGGCCGCTGCCGCTAAACAGCAGGCCGCTGCGGTGCCGAAAGCCGCCAAGAACGCCGATGACACCCAGCCCACTGAATCCGCTGACTCCGACGAGGAAGAATGATATATACATCGATATACAGTATTAATTAAGAGTAGATTATGCCAAAGTTGAAGACTAATTCCGGTGCCAAAAAGAGGTTCGCCCTTACCGGAACAGGGAAGATCAAAAGAAAACATGCCTTCAAAAGTCACATACTGACTAAGAAGACGAAAAAGCAAAAGCGCAACCTGACCGCCACCGGTCTCGTGGATCGCGCCAATGTTCGTAGCGTGAAGGAAATGCTTTGCATGAAGTAAGTTGATCCGCAAAACAGAGAGGACAGAATATCATTTTACTAACCGAATGAATCAGCGCCAAAGATCATCGCTTGCAGAAGGGATGACGCTGACATTCAAAAACAAGAACTTATGCCAAGATCAGTAAATCATGTTGCTTCGAGAGCAAAAAGAAAACGGATTCTGAAACTTACGCGCGGCTACTATGGCGCCCGTAAGAACGTGTGGACGGTAGCTAAAAACACGTGGGAGAAAGGTCTGACCTACGCCTTCCGCGACCGTCGAAACAAGAAGCGCAACTTCCGCGCCCTGTGGATTCAGCGTATCAACGCTGCGGCACGCCTCGAGGGGCTGTCGTACTCCCGACTGATGGGTGGGTTGCGTGAGGCCGGTATCGAAATCAACCGCAAAGTGTTGGCCGACCTTGCCGTCAATCACCCCGAGGCGTTCAAGGCCGTTGTTGCCAAGATCGCGAAGTGACGATGAAAAGATAATGTGAGAAAATAGATCGTTGGAAGAGCTCGGCCCGATGAAGGTCGGGCTCTTTCTGTTTATTGTCACCACTCTGCGCACCCCATCCAAGCCCTTAACCGCCTGCCCTATGGACATCCTTATCGTTGCCATTGTGACGTTCGCTATCAACCTGTTACTGGGACGGTGGCGCGTACGCTATCGGAAATTCAGCCCCATGTGGTGGGTGCTGATACATGCCTCGATCCCCATCGTTATCCCCCTGCGTATAGGACTCGGCGTACCGTTATGGACGATACCCGTTTTTATTACCCTGGGTGTGGCGGGCCAAGCGTTAGGAGCGAGGCTCAGATGGTGATCCTCGGCGGGGCACGCTTTACGATTCACAACACGATCGGGAGGACGTCCAAATCCTCTCTTCTCCCAATCACCCGGGAGCACAACTCCCATAAATTCCCGTTATGAAAAAGACATTTTTACTGATGATCGTCGCTTCCGCGTGTGTAGCGACGGAAATGGCCTGCATGTCGCGCGAGGCGAAAGATCCTGTGGCGCAGACTGATGCGAAACGTGGCGAGACACACATTGACACAGCGCCGTCGATCGCCACACCTGCCCCCGAACCCGTTCGCCCGAAGGTAACGACCGAAACAACCTGGTCCGAAATCGTTGCCATACCCCAGTTCAAGGGCTTCGGCCAGTACATTTTGGCTCGCGAGCGCATCGGATACAAGCCCCACATGAAGTTAGCCGATGTGGCCAAGACATTGCCCTTCCACCGTAACGTTGACGCCAATCAGGCTGCCGATTGCATTAACAAAATGATCGAGCGCGTCGATGCCGGCCGGATGAGCTACCACAGCATTGGGCAGGACGTCGGTCTCTTCTTCTTCCGCGGTCGGCCCGGCGCCCCGTTTGCCATTATCAGTGCCGGCGGCGGGTTCTACTACGTCGGATCCATCCATGAGGGCTTCCCGTTGGCGATGGCACTCAGCGACTTAGGCTATAACGCCTTCGTGCTTCAGTATCGCACCGGCGGGTTTCAGATCGCTTGCAAAGATTTGGCTCGCGGCATCGATTACGTTTTCAAGCACGCCGACGAATGGAAGGTCGACACCGCCGACTATTCCCTTTGGGGCGCCTCGGCGGGGGCTGAAATGGCCGCTGCGCTCGGTTCGCACGGCACACGGCACTATGTCCCGAGCATTGTTCGGCCTCGCCCGGCCGCGGTCATCCTCTGCTATACCGAGCACGCCGATTACACCCGTCACGACCCGCCCACTTACGCCGTTGTTGGCGCTGACGATCGTGTCACGAAGGCTTCCGCCATGCGTCGCCGCGTAGCTAACCTCAAGGCCGCCGGCATCGACGCCGAGGTGCACGTTTACCCCAACCTTGTTCACGGTTTCGGTATGGGCATTGGCACTACCGCCGAAGGGTGGCATATGGGAGCTGTCAAGTTTTGGGAGAAATACATCAAAAAGGACCGCGTAAAGTGACAAAATGACATTCCTTGACCACCAGATAAACCTTTTCGCAGCCTTATTGCCGTACGCAGGCGTAAAATGAAGCGCAAAGGAGGCGAGTCGTCCGACGCGACTCTATCTCATAACGAAAGACCGGGCAGCTTTGTGCTTTCCGGTCTTTTTTTAATCTAAAATATCGGTGTTTTTTATCTTCATCGAGAAGATTTATACCCTAAATCCATCGAAAAATCACTTCCACGAGTAGATTTTGATCATCAGTCTGTCATAAATTCGATTCCGAGAAAAGAAGAGTATCGAGAATCTACCAAGAATCTGCTTCCATGAAAAGAAAATGACGAAGCACCTATCGAGGATTTGCTTCACGTATACTTTTTCTACCTCAAATTAGACCAAGATATGCTTCCCAAATTCACTTTACACTCAAAACCTATCAAAGATTTGCTTCTCTGACACACACCGAATCTAAAACTTGATGGGAATTTGCTTCATTGACACTCTTGGATGGGAATCCTTGCCGGGTTTTTCGTGTCTTTTGGCTCTTGGATAAGAATCCTCGGCGAGTCTTTCGTATCTTTTGGCTCTTGGATGTGAATCCTCGGCGGGTTTTTCGTATCTTTTGGCTATCGGATAGGGATCCTTGATGGGTTTTTTGTATCTTTTGGCTCTCGGATAAGAATTCCCGCCGGGTTTTTGCTTTTGAGAGTGCGTTATAAGTCTGATCCATATAAAGATAGGCTGATCTTTTATCGTGATGACGCTGCTTTGCATGGGTTTAGCTATGTGGTTGCCTCTCGGAACGGATCTTCTTTTCTTTCCTTGATGAAAGAAAAGAAGCAAAAGAAAATCAAGGCGATGATCACCATCTATTGTTGCCTTGTACATGTAGTTAATGGGCGGTGTTTCATTCGCTTGTTAGTAGAAGAAGGTATCCTCACCGGTTTTTTGCTTTTGAGAGGGAGTCCTAAGTCTGACTGGTATAAAGATAGGCTGATCTTTTATCGTGATAGCGCTGCTTTGCATGAGTTTGGCCATGTGGTTGCCTCTCGGAACGGTTCTTCTTTTCTTTCCTTGATGAAAGAAAAGAATCAAAAGAAAATCAAGGCGATGATCGCCATCTATTTTTGCCTTGTACATGTAGTTAATGGGCGATGTTTGGTACGATTGGGGGAGGGGAAGGCCATCTTCGCCGAGGGGCTGCTTTTCTGTACTTTATATATGAGAAAAAAGCGCCTCTATTTTTTTTCGATTGTGCTTGGTGTTTGTTTCAAAAACATGTTCTAACTTTGGGGCCATGAAACGAAGGAAATCGTTGCCCATATGAGGCTTATAAGTCATAGCGGGTAGCAGATTCTCTTCTAAATGTAAATTGTAATACTAAATATAAACAGGAAAAAGATGGCAAGAACGATTGAAGTTAAGAGAGTGGGCATGAAAAAGTACGACAACTCTCTTCATGTACGTTATCACAGCGAGATCTATGGCATTGTAAAACAATATGATCTGACCAAGATTGGCCTTACGATCGCTTTGATGGATGAATGGAATGGCGACATCAATTTAGAGGGCGACATTAACAAAGAGGCAGGCATGAATGTGAACACAGAGCGCATGCTTAAGAAAGACGAAGAGCGCGGCAAGCTGATCACGTTCATTTTTAATGCTATTCGGAATGCGCGGCAGTCTCCCGACGACAACGAATCCGATGCGGCTATGACGCTGTACACCGTGATCCGCTCTTACGACGGTCTGCAACAGGAAGCGCACGAGCGCAAGTCTGCCGATATCTTTGGCTTAGTGACGGACTTACGGAAAACCGAGAATGCGCCGTTTGTTACAGCCCTTCATTTGACAAACGCCGTGAATAAATTGGAGACGGTGAACAAAGCGTACGACGAATTTGTCGCAAAACGGGCAAAAGATCGTACCGCGGCCGCCGAACTGCCTCCGGCTCGAGTAGTCCGCCCGAAGACAGACGAGGTTTTTGACCACATTGTCTTTGCGATACAGAGCGCTTACACCTTTGGCACCGCGCCTGTAGAAAAGGAGCTGATTACGAAGATGGTAGCCGAGATGAATCAGCGTACCCGAGAGATCGAGGAGGCTTATCACCGCAGTTTGGCGGAGAAAAAGGCCAATCGGAAGAAAGATCCCAGTCAGCCGAAGGATCCTAAACCGAAAAAGCCCAAGAAAAAGGACAATGATCCGGATATCCATCTGCCTGAGAAAGAAGAACCTAAGAAGCCTGAGGATGGCAAGGACAAAAAGCCTGAAGGAGGCGGCGGGTCTACTGGTGGCGGAACAGAAGGCGGCGGCGGAGGCGGCCCCGAAATTCATCTTCCGAAAGAATAGATGCACAAACTGGGCAGTTCGGGGAATCGTTTGTAATGCCCTAACTGCCTTTTGATGAGATAGATAATGACTGGGCGCACGGCGAAGGGAAACCTTGCTTCGTGCGCCTTTCATTTTGTCTATCTGTAGCGAAATCTTGGCATTGTTTTTATTCGTAAAGTGTTCGTATAGAGGATATTTAGCGAATGCATCCTTCGTTTATATTTTTTCATAGGCGTTTATCCTGAATTTCTTCTTCCTTTTTTATCCTTGATGAGAGAAAAGGACGGGAAGTGGATTAAGAGATCAAGAGTGTTAGCCAAAATGGCCGGGTATCCAGTAAAAAAGGAGTAAAATAACGCCAAAATGTCAGGGATTTCGGATGGATGGGCTTGATGTTAGGCAAACTTCCCCGCCTCAGAAGAGGTCTTTTTTCTTATTGATGAGAGAAAGGAAGGGATAGAGGATCAGGGCATTATGAGTGTCGCTATCTTTGCCGGGTAAATTCTGAGTTGGTGTCCTGTTTATCAGATATTTAGTGAGTACTTTCTTCGGAAAATCTCTTTTTAGGGTAAACGGGGCGAGACATCGATTAGAATTTCTTTCTGTCATGTATAACTGATTATTAATCAACCGCTAATAGCTTCATCTTTTCCCATTCCTGACAATATGTCCAAACTGATAATCACCCTGATTATGATTACGAGCTTTACCGCGGTAGTCGGCCAGCGGATCAAGGTCGCATGCGTGGGCAACAGCGTAACCTATGGCTATGGTTTGCCGAACCCTGCCACCGACGCTTATCCCGCGCAGCTGCAAAAGCTGCTCGGCGATGCGTTCGACGTGCGCAACTTCGGTCGTAATAGCGCCACCCTCATGCATGGCAGTGGCACGACCTACCGTCTTCAGAACGAGTGTAAACGCGCCCTTGCTTTTTCCCCTGATTACGTCGTTATTGACCTCGGACTGAACGATGTAGATCCGATGAATTGGACACCTAACGACACGGCCTTTACTCGCGACTACCGTGAGCTGATCGACGCCTTCCGTCGGGTCAACCCCCGGTGTCGTATTTGGATTTGCCACATGACGCCGATCGCGTATGACTATCCGAACTATTTCCACGGCCTGCGCGAGCGCTACGCCATGATTCGACAGAAAATTGCGGATGTGGCCCGCGAAACAGGCGCCTCACTGATCGACCTTCGCGAGCCGTTCCGCCATCGCCTTGACCTACTTTTTGACGGCCTCCATCCGAACGCCGAGGGCGCGCGCTTGTTGGCCGCGACCATTGGCGAGGCTCTGACCGGGAGGCACGGCGGGTTGCGCATGCCTGCCATGTACACCGATCACATGGTGCTCCAGCGCGGTCGACCGATCAAGATCGAGGGCACGGCCGACGCCGGTGAGACCGTCACCGTGCGCATAGCCGATCGCACGCACTCGGCGCAGGCCGCAGCCGACGGACGCTGGCTCGTCACGCTCGACGCCATGCCCGCCGCCACCGGCCTCACGCTTGAAGTGGCCACCCCGAAGCGCAAACTCCGCTTTGACGACGTAGCCGTGGGCGACGTTTGGCTCTGCTCCGGACAGTCGAACATGACCTACCCCACGGACAGCGTCGTGCCGGCCGAGCGTGCCGTATTGCGCGCCTTCGCGAAGACCCTTCCCGCCGTACGTCTCTTCCTCATGCAGCCCTCGCGGATCCCCTTCGCCGAGGAATGGGAGGCGCCGATGCTCGACAGCCTCAACCGCTTGGAATATTTCCTGCCCGCGCGTTGGGAGCAGTGCGACGAGTCCACGGCCGGCCATTTTTCAGCCATAGCGATGACCTTCGCTAAGCGGATTCAGGAGACGGAGAACGTCCCTATTGGCCTCATCCTCAATGCTGTCGATGGCTCACCGCTCGAGGCTTGGATCGATCGCGAGACCTTAGAAGCCGACGGCCCGGAGATGCTCAGCGACTTCGCGTCGAACGTGCTCATTCATCCTTGGGTACGCAGCCGCACCGCGTTCAACCTACGGCGTGCAACATCGAATCGACAACGCCACCCGTACGCGCCCACGTACCTCTTTGAGACCGGCGTTTGGCCCCTTGCGCAGCTGCCCGTCCGCGGCGTGTTGTGGTATCAAGGCGAGTCGAATGCGCACGATGCGGCGGGTTACGCGCGCTTCTTCCCGTTACTCGTCAGCAGTTGGCGGCGTTACTTCAGCGACGCCACATTACCGTTCTATTTTGTCCAAATTTCCACCACCGACAAGCCCGATTGGGGTCGTTTTCGCGACATGCAGCGCCGACTGCCCGAGCGCGTCCCCGCCTGTTACATGGCCATCAGCAGCGACCGTGGCGATTCGATCGACATCCATTTCCCGCATAAGATCGACGTCGGGGAACGGCTAGCGCGACAGGCCCTTTATCACAGCTACGGTCACACGGACGTGATCGCCGACGGTCCGATCGTCGAACGCGCCGTGCAACACGATGGCCGAGTGACGGTTTATTTCCGATCGGCCGCGGGCCTCATAACGTCTGACCGTCAGCCAGTTCGCACGGTCGAGTTGGCTGATGCTGAAGGCCCGTTTCACCCCGCTACAGCCGAGATTATCGGGGACAGGCTGAGCGCTTACTCACCACACGTCCCCCATCCGCATCGCGTGCGCTACGGTTGGGCGTCATTCAATCGGGCCAACCTAACGAACGGCGCAGGGCTGCCCGCTTCGACCTTTTCCGTCGATGTCGAACAGGAGGGCAAGCCATGAAGAAAGCGCAAAAAGGTGCGGTGCCGCGGTCGGAACGCAAGCCGCGCATGCATCGCGTATCATTTTTGATGAACGAAGAAGAATATCGGGCTGTCACGCATCATTTAGCGAGATACAAGATTAAAAACCGTTCGAATTGGCTTCGCATGACGATTCTCACCCACGTTTTTCGCGTTATGGGCGAGGATTATCCGACACTCTTCAATGAAAACGAAATGCGCCGATGACCTTACAGCCTTTTAATGACGAATACTTCATGCGCCGTGCCCTCGACGAGGCACGTCAGGCTGCCGCAGAGGGGGAAGTGCCCGTCGGAGCGGTCGTCGTTTGCGGCGATCGCGTCATCGCCCGTGCCCACAACCAAACGGAGCGCCTCAACGACCCGACTGCACATGCCGAGATGCTGGCGATCACCGCCGCCACCGGGGCTATGGGGGCAAAATATTTGCCTGAATGTCGTCTCTACGTTACCGTCGAGCCCTGCGTCATGTGTGCTGGTGCCATCGGCTGGGCACAATTAGGCGCCGTCGTCTACGGTGCGCCAGACACTAAACGAGGCTTCACTGTTTACGCTCCGCAGGCGTTCCATCCGCGAACGGAGGTGCGCGGCGGCGTGATGGAGGCGGAATGCGCCGCCGAGATGACAGCTTTCTTCCGTGCTAAGCGGTGAGGTGTTATGGTGCGCTTGCGGGGGTGTACCGGTGTGGCTGCCCAGAGCAAATAAAAGAGGGTAGGACGTCGTGGTCTTACCCTCTTCTCATTGTGTGTTACCGGACCCGCTGTTCGGCTGGGATCCGCACTGAATGCGGCATACGTTTGGCGTATCCTATGCGCAGCAAGATCGTCGGATACTCGCCCGGGAGACCGAGCGTGTCGGCCAACTCATGGGTGAGTTCCGGAAGCTCGTTCGGCGGGTTGAGGTACGCATGGACGAGGCCCATCGCCGTCGACGTGAGCAAGAGGCGCTCCAACGTCCGACCCAGTGCCACCCATTGCTCCACGGTATTGTCGCGGGTGGTGAGCAAGATCAAGTGGGAGGCCGAGGCGATCTTTTTGCGGTCGGCGCGGTTCTGCGATCGCTCGTTAAGTGCACCGGCGATCACGTTTTCGGAGATGAAGCGCGGCAGATTAGGGGCGCCGAAGACGTCGTAACTCAGTCCGTCGTGCTGAGCGTCGCGGTGCTTTTTGTTGTAACGCATCCAGCTGCGGAGTTCGGCTTTGAATGCGTCGTCCTGCATTTGCAGGCTGTTGCCGCGGTAAATCAGTTCGGCGATAGCGTTAAAAGCGGGCGTGCCGCGCTCGTAGAAATGGACGCTGACCGAAGGCGCAACTTCGATGGCCCGCAGTCGGTCGATGTCTGCCGCGGGGATCGTGTGCCCATCGTACACCCGGCGATTAGTCTGCCGGAGGGCGATTTGTGCGAAGAGCAGCGACGGCGTTACGTCGGCGTGGCGATCAAGCCGGATGCAGATCGTACCGTCTTCCGCAACGGTCACCGTCGTGCGGTAGCCCTTATGCGAGGCGGCTATGCAGAGGTTTTCCGCCGCGCAACCGAGGCTGACGAACAACTCCCGATTGTCCGGATCGACTACGGGCAATGCCCGGCTGTAGTCGGGGCAGATGTCGATCTCCGTCTTGCCGATTCGGAACAGCCACGGCTGCGTGTTATGTCCCGACGGGGCTTTGACGGCCTGCTCGATCAGGAACAGGAGGTCAGGGTTTTGTGTGAACAAGTCATTCATTGCAGTCTAAAGTCAATAGGTGAAATCGAGCATGCCATTTCATTTTCCGTTTTTCACTCCCTTGAGGTAGTGGTCCAACGCCTTGACGTATTGATGGAGGGCTTCCGTGCCCTCGGGTGTGATACGGCAGGTGGTACGTGGAATTTTTCCCCTGAAACCTTTCTCTATAGCGATGTAACCCGCTTGCGAGAGCTTCTCCAACTGCACACTCAGGTTGCCGGCCGTCGCGCCCGTCTCCTTGCGCAGGTAGGTGAAGTCGGCACTTTCTACGCCGATCAGGATGGACATCACGCCCAGCCGAAGTTCGCTGTGGAGCAGCGGATTCAGTCCGGGGAGCATGCCTTCTTTGCGCGACGGTTCAAGATGTGTCCGGGGATAATACCCATCGCCACGAAAGCCAAGGCGAAGGTCAGCAGGTGCAAGTCTATGTCCGTGAGATGGAGGAGCGCGAAGCTGAGCAACAGCGCGACGATGCCGCCGATAGTGAGTGGCCGGAAGCGCGTGACTAACCCCGTGATAACGCTGCCCTGACCCATCATCAGCGTGATGAGGAACAGGATTGTGGCCTGTATTGCACCGAGGAACGACAGGCAGGAAACGATGAAGCCGCTCCAGCCCATGACAATCCAGATGTACGACACCACTTTGTCGACATACGTGCGGACCTCCGGCGGCCGGCGCTTCTGAAATAGCTGCCACGGCAGCCCGATGGCGGGGATCAGGAACCAGAGGTACTGCATCCGAGGGTCGTTCGTGAACTTCAAGCCGGCCCAGACCGCCAGCGTGGCCAGTATCGTGGCGTAGCCCCAAACGAGTATCGGTGTGCCTGCGCCACGCTCCATCTTGCGCTGCGTGTTGCGGATCATCTCCGCGATCAGCGCCATACTCTCTTCTTCATTCAGCGGGACGTCCCGCAAGACTTTCTTCTCTTCTTCTTTCATTGTCATGATTCATTTTTCGTTTTTCACCCGATCCATCCGCCGCGTGTCGTCGGACGAGGCGCGCTCCACGGTGCGCGACTTGACGGATTTGCCCGAACGCAGCGTGTAATGCAACCCGACTGTGAGGCGTCGCCCGGCTGATCCGCCGGAGACGGACGTGCGCTCGTCGAAGCGCTCGGTGTGCGAGAAGTACGTCACGCCGCGGTCGAAGATGTTGCTCACGCCAAGGGTGACGGTCAGCCGACGGTCGGCGAACTGCTTCTTGAGTGCGACGTCGAACGTGTGGCGTGGCTCGATGCCGGAGTTGGCCGAATAGAGCCGACTCGACGCGTTGTAGGTCAGCTCCGCGTACGCGTCGCGGGGGAGGGTGACGCCGAGCGTGAGGCGAGCAAAGCCGAGCCAGTGCGTCGCCCACGGATCGGAGGAGGTGGCGCGTAGATCTTGCCGCACACCGACGAGGTTAGCGTTGAGTTCCCAACCGCGGACGGGTCGGAGGGGCGCGCTCAGGGCGACGAACCAGTGGTTCTCGCGGTCGTGATTCTCGGGCCGCACGATGCGCACCTCGGGCGCCGAAGCGTCGGTGTGCGCCTCCTCGCGGACAAGGTCGCGGTGGAGGTTGCCGCCGACGGTCAGCGTGTAGCGGTAGTGCCAGACGGCCGTCAGGCTGAGGCGCCGGATGTAGGTCGGGCGGAGCGCCGGGTTGCCCTCGATGTAGGCGAAGTCCGACGAGCGGACGCGCCGCGGATTGAGGTAGCGGAAGTTGGGCCGCTCCACGTTGCGGGCGTACTGCGCGACGAGCATGAAGAGGCGCATCGGGTCGAAGGCGTACGTCGCGGTGGCGTTCTCGAAGAGGTCGGCGTAGGCGCGTCGCATGCCCTCGCGACCGGCCGTGTGTGTCCACTCCGCGCGCAGTCCGGCGGTGAAGCTGAGGCGACCGAGCTCGAGGGCGACCGAGGCGTAGCCGGCCGCGATCTGCTCGGTGTAATCTGTCAGGAAACCCGGGTCGGACGCCGGGCCTTCACGTCGGACAGAGTCGCGCATGCGGTTGCGGGTGTACTTCGCGCCGGCGGAGAGCCGCATGCCCGACCGGAAGACGCGCACGGCGGAGGCGTCGATGGCCAGCACACGGTAGCGCGAGGCGGTGAGGTCGCGGTTTGTCCAGCCCGCTGTCGAATGCTCGTCCGTCTCACCGCCGAGGCTGCGGTCGGTGTAGTCGGCCACGAGCTTGAGCCGCGACCCGATCGTGTCCGTGCGGTGCGTCACGTTCACGGCTGCCGCCGCTAAGCGGTCCGTCTCCTCACGGTCGTAGTGACCCGATATGGACCGCAACCTGCCATGTTGACTGATCACGGTCTCCACCTCCGACGGCTCCGTCTCTCGTCCGCGCGACAGCTCCGCCTCGGCGCCGATGGACGTCCGTGGGTTGGCGTCGAAGATCGCCCCCACGCGCCCCGTGACGTTGCGTCTCCGGCCGTCCGTCACCGACTGGGACGCGAATGAGCCGGCTTCGCGGTTCACATAAAAACGCTCGGCCGACTGCCGCCTGATACCTTTATATATAGGGTCGCTCGCGATGGAGGCGTGCCACGTCCAGCGGCCGGCGTGCGCCCGGACGGAAGCCGAGGGCCGGACGCCGCCGTACTGCCGGCCGAAGTCTGCCTCGGCTGACACATTGGCATCCATGCCCCGCTCACGCCGCCGACGCAGCACAATCCGCACGACACCGCCCCGCACGTCCGCGCCATACGACGCATCGGCCTGGGGCAAGACCTCCACACGCGCCACATCGGCCGCCCGCAGCGTACGCAGGTAAGCCGTCAGTGCACGCCCCGAGAGTCGCAGCTCACGGTCGTCCACATAGACCCGCGCGCCGGCCGCGCCATTGACTGACACGCCGTCGTCCGTCACCCAGACGCCCGGCGCTGTGCGAAGCAGCTCCGCACCATCGCGACCGGCCATCGCCGGCGCATCGCCGACGTGCACCACGAAGCGATCCGCCTCACGCACGATCCGCTCGACCTGCACCGTCACCTCGCCGAGGCCCACGGACACCTCAGTCATGACGAGTGACAATTCGTCACCCGTACGGCCGCGCGCCGCGATCAGCGTGTCCAACGGCCGATAGGCCACATGCCGCACACGCAGCGTGTAAGGCCCATCCGGTGCAGAGAGTCGGAATCGTCCGGCCGTGTCGGTCACGTCGGCCGCCAGCTGTCGGTCGCCGCGGAAGACTGTCACCGTGGCAGGCTCCACCGCTCGGCCCTCGGCGTCCGTCACCCGACCGCGAACCTCCTGTGCCCGCGCCCCATCGGCGAGCATCGCCGCCGCCAGCGCCACTATATATAAGGTATAACGCATCGTTTTTTCGTTCTCGAGGTTGCACCCCTCTCTTCTCTATTCTCTACCCTCTACTCTCTACTCTCTACCCTCTACCCTCTACTCATTTGCCCATCATCTCGGCCGGGTTCACGAGGCGCGCCTTCAGAAGAACGCCATGATCAGCGACCCTCACCTTCTGCTTCATGTAGCAAGGCTCAGTGGGCACGCCGTCCGCATTGCGATCGAGCTTCTTGTTGCCGTTCAGGTCTTGAAAGACGTAGATGTCGCACATGCCCACGGGCACGTTCTCCAGCACGACCGCCTGCAGCTCGTCGGCCGTCGGATCCACCATGGCGTAGACCGTGCGCTTGCTGTCTTTCGGGTCGACGGCCGAGGCCATCAGCTTGCCGCCGCCAGTGCGTACGCCCGAGAGGAGCAGGTTCACGTTCACCTTGTCCGACATAGGCAGGGGCCTACTTTGCGCCACCATCGCGGCGCCCGTCATCATGCAAAACACGCCTGCGAGGCAGGCCATTCTCAGTGTTTTCATCTTGTTTATCTCCTATTTTAATGGTGTTTGAATCGTCATCGAATCGGCTCGATGACGGAGGCAAATGTATGGAGGTTTGTTTTATAAACCTCTCTTTTTGGTGAACTATTTTTTCTCACAGATCAGCAGGATGTGGCTGGCGTGTGAGCAAGAGATAGCTGGCGCGTGAGTATGAAGAAGCTGGTGTGCGAGCAAGATGGAGCTGGTGCATGAGCAAGAGATAGCTGGCGCGCGAGCAAGATGAAGCTGGTGCGTGAGCATGAAGAAGCTGGCGTGCGAGCAAGATGAAGCTGGCGTGTGAGCAAGATGAAGCTGGCGCGCGAGCAAGATGAAGCTGGCGCGTGAGCAAGATGAAGCTGGCGTGTGAGCAAGAGATAGCTGGTGCGTGAGCTTCTGATTGTTGAAGAAAAGGGGAAAGCAACTACTTTCACGGCGTTTTTCATATCTATAATAACATGGCAAAAGCAAAGAATTTAGTGTCCGGCGAATTGACGGACGAGAACATTGGTAAAGTGAATACGCATCTCAGTGACATTGAGACACTGATGCCTTTTTTGATTGCGCTTCCGGCGGATGAAAAGAGGAAGATGAACCCGATGGGGAAGCAGAGTATTGAGTTTGTGAATACGGCTTTGACCGGTGCAAAGCGCTTCTCTCAGTATCTGTTGCCGACCTTCAAAAAGGACGAGTTTGCAAAGGATGTGAAGCTGATTCATGATTTGCGGGACATCCGTGCGGGGGTCGTTTCGCTGTTGGAGAAGATCGACGATACTATTTATGGTACGGCTGTCGACGCGATGCAGTCTGCCAATGAAGTGTACAGTTATTTGAAGACAGCATCCGAAAAGGACGCGGCGCTCAAGGAGTTTGTTGGAGAGATGAGCAAACGTTACGATCGTCCGAATAAGAAGTCGAAGGACAATCCGAAGCAGCCTGCCGATCCCAACAAGCCTGCCGACCCGAAGAAGCCTGCCGACCCGAAGCAACCCGCTGACCCGAAGAAGCCGGACACGCCGAAGAAACCGAAAGACGACGAACCCGATATCCACCTGCCGGAGGAATAAGGAGGCCCGTTTAGTCGGCGGTCGCAGCCGCCTGAAGCCATCTTAAAGTGCCAATGGCCACAACTGGAGATGATCCGGGGAGGCTGTTGGCACTTTCTTTGCTCAACAACGCCTCGTTTCACACATCACCCCATGCCTAACGATTATGACGTGAGCCGCACCCTCCGCCGGTGGTACGACACGCACCGCCGCGCGCTCCCCTGGCGCGACACCCGCGACCCCTACCGCATCTGGATCTCCGAGGTCATCCTCCAGCAGACCCGCGTGGCGCAGGGGATGGACTATTACCACCGCTTCCTCGAGCGCTTCCCCGACGTCCGCGCCTTGGCCGACGCCTCGGAGCAGGACGTCCTCCGGCTCTGGCAGGGCCTCGGCTACTACTCCCGCGCCCGCAACCTCCACGCCGCCGCCCGCGACGTCCGCGATCGCTTCGCCGGACGCTTCCCCACGGATTACGCCGCCGTCCGCTCCCTCAGCGGCATCGGCGACTACACGGCCGCCGCCATCGTCTCCTTCGCCACCGGGGCGCCGTACGCCGCTGTCGACGGGAATGTGTTGCGCGTCATTGGCCGACTCTTCGCTATCGATACGCCCACCGACACCTCCGCCGGCCGACGCCTCTACAACGATCTGGCCCGCAGCCTCCTCCCGCCCGATCATGCCGGTGAACACAACCAAGCCATCATGGAGTTCGGCGCCCTGCAGTGCGTCCCCCGCAACCCCGATTGCAGCGTCTGCCCACTCGCCGCGCGTTGCGCCGCCCATGCCGCCGGCACGCCCGAACGCTTCCCCGTCAAGCAGCACCGCACGAAGACGGTCGACCGTTACTTTCATTATTTCTACGTCACCATGGGCGACGATCTCTTTCTCCACCGCCGGCCCGCGGGCGACATCTGGCAGGGCCTCTTCGAGCTTCCGCTCATCGAGACACGCGCCCCCGCCGACCTCGACGCGCTCATGGGTACGGACGACTTCCGCGCGCTCTTCGCCGACACGGGCAACACGCAGTTTGCGCTTGTCGCCGCCGACGTCCGCCACGTGCTCACCCACCGCGTCCTCCACGCCACCTGCTACCTCGCCCGCATCCAACGCCCCTCTGAGGCCCTCCTTCGCCTCACCCACACCTTGCGCGCCGAGCTGGATCGCTATCCCCTCCCGCGGCTCATGACGCTCCTCATCGATCGTGTCGACAGCCGCGGCCGGTGACCCCTTCCGGCTTTGTGCGATCCTATTCTTAGCCATACTTTTGGCGCACTTAAACGATAAAAAGACTGATAACTATGTCACTGAACAAAGTCATCCTCATTGGAAACGTGGGGCGCGAACCCGACGTCCGCTACTTTGACAGCGGGAACGCCGTAGCCAACTTCACGCTGGCTACCAACGAACGCGGATACCGCCTGGCCAACGGCACAGAGATCCCGGAGCGCACCGAATGGCACAACATCGTCGCCGGCCGCGATCGCGCACTCTTCGTAGAGCGCCACGTCCACAAGGGATCGCTCGTGTACGTCGAAGGCAAGATCCGCACCCGCAGCTACGACGATGCCTCGGGCAACAAGCGCTACATCACAGAGATCTACGCCGATCGCATTGAGTTCTTTTCCCTCGGTGGACGCCGTCCGCAGGATGCCGAACACGCGGGCGACTCGTCCGTCGCCACGCAGCCGGCCGACGCCGCAGCCGAAGTGCATGCCTTCGCCGCCAAGTCCGAACCTACACCGACGACTTCCGCCTCCGATCTCGAGCCGATCTCTCCCGCCGACGCTGATCCTGTGGACGATCTGCCCTTCTAACCTTAGCCCCCTCATTCCTTGGATTCAGACTATTTCCCGCCCCTTTCGCTGCAAATAGCAGCCCCCGGATGGACGGTTCCGGACGCCATCCTTTGTTGTGTCATCCTCTGTATACTCCTGATTCTCGCTTGCGCAATCGCTGCGGGTGGGCGAGCACTCTTTGCGCTCACGCTGGAAGAGTTGAGTGAGGTGCGTGAGGAGAAGAATCCTGCCGATCGTTTCCTCCATTTATTGTCTGACCGCCCGCAGCAGACGCGTTTCTCACTGGCCGCCGTCCAGTCGCTTGTGACGTTAGCCATTGGCACCGTCGGATTGTACGGCGTGGCGTTGCTGTGGCCGGATGCCTTACGGTCGGCAGTCGGATGCGTGTCGGTGATCCTTGTTGGTAGCCTTTTGATGTGCCTTTGCTGCGGACTTGTGCCGAGATGGTTGCTCCGGAACGGTCATCTACGCGTGGCGCGGACCATCGCACCCGTATTGAAGTTCATCGATTTTCTCTGTTCGCCCATCAGTCGCCGATTAGCCGTAGCCCCGTCGAACGCCATGCATCGCAACGAGGTGGCAACTGGCGAACCCGCCACGATCCTCTCCAAAGAGTCGGCCGATGAGCACGAAATGCTCGAGGAGATCGGGCAGTTTTACAACAAGACCGCCGACGAGATCATGGTCTCCCGCATGGACATGAAAGCGATCAGCGCCCATTGCACGTTTCAGGAGGCCCTCGACCTAATTATCCGCAGCGGCTTCTCGCGCATCCCCATCTATGAAGAGTCGGACGACAACATCACCGGCATTTTGTACGCCAAGGACCTTCTACCCTACATCCGCGATCCGCAAGACTTCAACTGGCAGAAATTGATCCGCCCCGCCTACTTCGTTCCGGAAACGAAGAAGATCGAAGACCTCCTCGAAGAGTTCCGAACCAACAAAGTGCACATTGCCATCGTCGTCGACGAGTTCGGTTGCGCCTCTGGACTCGTAACGATGGAGGATATTATCGAGGAGATTGTGGGCGACATCAGTGATGAGTACGACACGGAGCAAAAACCCTTCTTCCGACTGCCTGACGGTAGCTACATTTTCGAGGGGAAAACGCAACTCAACGATTTCTTTCGCGAAACCGACATCGACGAGGAAGAGTTTGGCGATTTGACTGAGGACGTTGAGACGCTTACCGGCTTGCTACTCAAAATCAAGGGTACGCTGCCCCGCCGTCGTGAGACGATTGACTATGGGCACTACCGTTTTCGCGTGCTTGAGGCCAACGAACGTCGTGTGCTCAAGGTAAAATTCTATCGCCTCCCCTTGTCACCTGCTGAGAACGCGAAAGCGTGATGCACAAGGGGGCTCCACATCCCATTCTCTCTCAAGAAAAACAAGCGCAGAATGAACTTAGCAGTACACCAGACCGGAAACAAGAAAATCGCCGAGATACAGGCTTCCGACATCGTCATACATAGCACGGAAGATGCCTTGAACCTAATGGGCGACCTCTATTATCAGGGTTACGACGGACTCATTCTGCATGAGGAGCAAGTCACCCCCGCATTCTTCGACTTGAAAACGAAAATGGCTGGTGAGATCCTTCAGAAATTCTCGAACTATCGTTTCCCATTGGTCTTGATTGGCGACTTTTCCAAGTTCCCAAGCCAGAGTTTGCAGGATTTTATCCGAGAAAGCAACAAGGGACGACAAGTGAACTTCGTTCGTACCCTTCCGGAGGCCCTCCAACTACTGTCCAAGCCATGAAGTCGCGGCCGACTACTCTTGTCACCCTCTGTGCAGTCCTTTTTTCCCTCTTCACGGCCTGCAATGCACCCATGCCAAAGCCCCGCGGCATGCTGCGCATCGACTTACCCACGCCACGATACGCCGAATTTTCCGCGCCAGGCCGTCCCTACACCTTTCGATTCTCCCGCCTTGCCAATGTGGAGCTTCCCCTCGTCGGTGAAGCTGACGACCGACTCAACATTACCTACCCTAAGTGGGGCGTAACGATCTATTGCAGCGGGGCAGCCATTACCTCGGCCACCTTAGCCGCCGCCACCGACGAATGTCGGGAACTCATCCGCCGGAGTGTCCGTGACGCGCGCGCCGTAACCGAACAAGCCTACGAGGATCCCGACGCACGCGTCTACGGCGTCCTTTTCCACATCGAGGGAGATTCGCCCGCGCCCATCCGCTTCATGCTCACCGACAGTGCAGCCCACTTTTTTCAGGGCGCGCTCTATTACTCCGACCGTGTGAGCCCCGACTCTGTCGCGCCGCTGACTGATTACCTCCTTAGAGACGTCGCCGTGCTGATCCAAACCTTTCGCTGGAAATAAGTGCTCCTCGCCCGTGCCATTGCTTGAAATTCATACGCGGTCGGAGTGCCGATGGGGACTGTGGCGCATAGATGAAACTTGGTTGGAGCTGCTCGACGGGCTGGAGCGACGTGATGCCTATCGAGATTTTCTCAAAAATGTCCGTGCGGAGGGTCGTCGCACGGAGTGGTTAGCCGTGCGCGCGCTTTTGCGAGCCCTACTCGGCTATGAACCGACCGTCAACTACCGCCCCGAAGGCTATCCCGAGGTCGATGGATGGCACGTCAGCTTCTCGCATACGAGACACTACGCCGCAGCCATCTGTTCCCGCGATGCGGTCGTCGGTATTGACATCGAACGGTTTCGTCCGCGTATCGTCGGACTGCGTAACCGCTTCCTGGATAGGGGTGAACTGGCGCTCATCGGCGGCCCGAACACGGATGATGTCCGTCGGCTGACGGTCTGCTGGAGTGCTAAGGAGGCGGCATTCAAAATGCTCCGCTTGGGGTCGTCTGACTGGCTCCGAGGAGTGCGTCTTGTAGCCTACGATTCGGCTTCTCACCTGCTTCAATTCCGTGAAACGCTCACGCCCAATAAGTACCTCTTAAATACGTATTTCTCTCTCGCCTCGGATTACGTCCTCACGTGGGGTAGGAGGGGGTAACGTGGTGTGTTTTTGGGGATACATGGAATAGGTATGCCCAAAACCCGGTACGTTTTCTACTTCCCTCATGTACCCGGTTATCTTCCCCGGCCTCGGTAGAGGCCTTGATTTTCTTTTGTCTTCTTTTCTTTCATCAAGGAAAGAAAAGAAGATAGGGGTAT
>ERZ772957.788-NODE-788-length-23293-cov-11.240597_pt1 | contig 23293 bp, 23 predicted proteins | sample MGYA00580682_ERZ772957 | MGnify/ENA primary metagenome ERZ772957 (study PRJEB29015, sample SAMEA2737921) | human oral metagenome | biome: human oral; feature: human-associated habitat; material: dental | place: China | collected 2025 ...
GTCAGGGGGAGGCAGGCCGCCAGGCCGGCCGTCGCCCCCATGATCGCCAGTGCCGCGTACGTGACGAGATAGAGCCACCGGATCGAGGCGGTGGGCGCCCCGATCGCCTTGAGCGCCCCGATCTGTCCGAGGTCCTCTTCGAGGGCGGCCAGAAGGGCGAAGCGCAGAGCCAGGAGCACGACGACGGCGAGTACGCCGGCAACGAGCAGCACCGCTGCGGCCAGCACGAACGTGCTCACGCCGCTCAGGAGGCGGAAGACCGTGGAGTCGACCATGATGCCGTCGGCGGGCAGGCCCGAGGCGGTGTAGGCGGCCTTGAGCTCCGTGTTCGTCACGCCGTCGGCGCCCAGCAACTCGATGTAGTCCTCGGCCTCCAGATAAGGGGAGACGGCTTCGTAGTCGGCTGCGGAGACCACCAGCCGCTTGGACGTCGTCAAAGAGGAATTCATCTGCGCGTCGCGGACGAAGCCCGCCACCGTCAGGTCGAGCTCGACGTCGCCGGCTCTCACGCGCACCGGGTCCCCCACCGCTGCCGTTCCCTGAGCCTGGTAGTACACGGGCAGCCAGATCTCCCCGGGCGCCGGGTCGACGCGCCGCCCCGAGGGGTCGACGAGCAGGTCGAAGCGCTCGGGTGAGGTGACCAGTGCCGGCTCCAGGACGGAGTTGGCCTGGCTGACGCCGTCGATCCACAGCTGGGAGCCCGGCACGGGCAGGGTCGCCATCACCATGTGGTCGGCGACGGCCGGCTCGTCGGCCGCCCAGGCGTCGACCCGGCTCTCCAGGTCCGCTCGGCAGTCCGCGTCGCAGCTCGAGTCGGAGCCGGATCGTTCGGAGTGGATCTGGACGACATCGGGCGGGTTTGCCTGCTTCCACAGGGACTCGGTGGCGTCCATGGTGCGGGCGATGAGGGCCGATCCCGCGGCCGACAGCGCCGCGCAGATCGTGATGAGGATGACGAGCGTGGTCGTCACGGTGCGGGAGCGGCGCAGTTCAGCGCGCCCGAGCCGCAGGAGCAGCCAAAAGAGCCGGAGAAGAAGCAGGAAACTGCGGCGCAGACGCAGCCGTCGGACGCGCCGCCGAGCGATGCGCCCGCGCAAGCGTCGAACGCTCCCGCGAACAACAGCGGCCTCAGCGGCCGCGACTCGGAAACGGCGAAGCGCGTTTCCGTGCCGCCCGTGTTCCTCTCGGGCAGCGCAGCCGCCTACCCCGAGAGTTTGCGTGCTGAGGGCGCGGAAGGCTCCGTGACCTTGAGCCTCGTCGTCGGCACGGACGGCAGCGTTGAAAGTGCGACCGTCGTCTCCTCGTCGGGCTACCCCGCGATGGACGCCGCCGCCCAAGCTGCCGCCTACACCTATCGCTTCACACCTGCTGAAAACGCCTACGGTGAACCCGTACGCGCCTCCGGCTCGAAGACGATCCGTTTCCATATCAACGGCGCAGATTGACAAGAGGGGAAAGAGAGGAATTACAAGCAGCATCTAAAATTCGGTGAAGGTGCAAGCTGGCAGATTACCGAGGTCGAAGACTGGGATTGATGGATTTTTCCATAAGAAAAGCGTCGAGAGATTCTCGGCGCTTTTCTTGTTCGTGCGAATTGTTTATCGTATGCTTGGAGGAGTCGTAAAAATATACGAAGCGTTATTGCAGGCTTTTCAAGACCTCCCGCGGCGATTCAGCGGGCTGCGAAATGAAGGCAGGCAATCTTGTCGTTACAGTTCTTGTTCCACCAAGGAATCACGGAGAGGAGTCCGAACAAGCCCCAGCGGCAGCGGAATCCCTCGTAGAGGGTTCGCTCCTTAAGGAAGGTGATGGCAGGATGGAGGTTCTCTATCTCCTTGCCGCTTTTTACGCCCCATTGAAAGGGCGCTTTCTGCGTATCTACGGAATCGTGGCGCTTTTGCTGACCGATGAGAAAAGGCGGCATGATTTCGATGAACATGGAAGCATCGGCAAAGGCCTCGGCGAGCATGGCGAAGAGACTGCGCATCTCTTGTTCGCTGAAGTACATGGCCGCGCCTTCCAGAAGAATGAGGACGGGACGACCTTCGTGCTCGATTTTTTCGAGCCAGCCAGAATTGAAGACGGAGGCGGCGAGATTGTGAATGCGCGCGCCTTCTTCTGCGAGTAAGTTCTGGCGCAGTTCCATGACATCAGGCAGGTCGAGGTTGTACCAATCGATCTGTCCATTGTCGATGCGGTAGAAGCGGGTGTCGAGACCGCAGGCGAGATTGATGCATACCGCATCGGGATGCTTTTCGATGAATGCCTTCGTTTCATGGTCGAGGATGTAACTGCGCACGGCGACTCCCGTTTGCGAGTGCTTGGCGCGGGCGAACTTGGCGAAGTCGTAGTCGATTTGCTCGACGAGCCGCACGGCGAAATCGTCTCGGATCAGGGCGTCTGAGCGCTTCGTTTCTTCTGCTCGCGCCCACAGGGGAATGAGCAAGGTTTCCGCTACACCGCTGAGCTTTGTTTTCATGAAAGCCCTCCTTATGAATAATTGATATAGAATCTCAACATCTATGAGAATATTATGCTGTTTGTTCATCTATGTCAAGAGGGCGTTTATGAGCGATAGATGGGATACATAGCGCACTTTCTCTGCGCACTACTTATAGGGCAGCATAAAAGCTATTACCTATACAGATGCGATTCTATGAGTATCTGGTATGTTTTTAGAATAAAATGACGTTTTATATGTAAAAATAGACGATTTTATAAAATAAATAACAAAAAGATTGAAAATAGGAAATCTTGATGATAGAATAAAATCGTAGCAGAGGAGGTGCCTATGTACTATACAGAAATCATAAAAATCATAGAATCAGGAATGCGAAAGGATCCGGTCAAAGTCGCCAGTTATTCCCGTCTCCTTGCAAAGAAGATGGAGGCTGACGGGGAAAACAGGGGGAGCATACGTATTCTGTCTGCATTGAATCGTGTGGGCGGAAGTCAGGCAGTTATGGACACATTGATAACGTTGCCAGTAGATCAGGAAAGCCGCCTCGATATTGCGGAGATTGACTATGCGCCATCTGTTGATCATATTATTCTCAGCAAATCGGTTCAGGCAGCGTTGGATGACTTCAGGAATACAATCCAAAGTAAAAATAAAATGATATCCATGGGGTTGAATCTCCGGACAACACTGATCCTTTACGGACCTCCTGGCTGTGGGAAGACAAGCGCAGCAAAATACCTTGCTTCGGAGTTAAAGCTTCCTCTTGTCACAGCACGATTTGACACGCTCATATCATCACTGCTCGGGAATACGGCGAAGAACATTCATCGCATTTTTTCATACGCAAAAAAACAGCCATGCATTCTATTCCTTGATGAATTTGATGCGATTGCAAAGGCCAGAGATGACGTACATGAGCTCGGCGAGCTCAAACGGGTGGTGAACAGTCTCCTACAGAACATCGATGATTTCTCGCAGGAGGGCATACTCCTCGCGGCGACGAATCACGCAGGTATGCTCGATAAAGCAGTTTGGCGGCGGTTTCAGACCGTCATTGAACTTCCTGTGCCGGAGCGTGATGAAATCCGCAGATTTATCAGGCAATTTTCTGAGATTGTGGATGATTCGAATATTACCGATTCACAGTGGAAACACATACTGGGAACAATGGCAGGACTCTCATATTCGGACATCAAGGATATCGTTCAAAACATGCTGAAAAAGGCTGTGCTTCATCAAAAAGAAGAGATCGGAATACTGGATTACATTATGGAAGTATTTCTGTTCAAAAATCATGGGAACTATAGCCAGGATGATATGATACAGTATCTGAACGAGCATGGTGTGACACAGAAAGTGATCGGTGCTCACTTTGGAATTTCGGAGAGGCAGGTTAGAAACTACCTGGGGAAAGGAGTGTGTAAACATGGAGAGACGACTCCCAATTAAGTTCTTTGAAAAAAGAAAAAGAGACGAACAGCGTACGGAAGGCGGTGGCAGTGCGACGATGCCGCCATGGGTATTGCAAGGTGAAGCGCTTACGCGCCGTTCCAGGCAGCTTGTGTCAAATATGTCGCGGGTTGGGGCCACCTTTGCAGCACATAAACGGGAAAGGCGAAAGCTCCCAATGGTCGTTGCGACTACGATTGTAGAGGACGCGATTGCAAAGTCACATCGTGGACAGGTAGTCGCCCTTCTCGACAGCGATCAAAAGGCCAATGTCATCGGTATTACATCGGCTGTGCTGGGTAATGAACTTTCGTCCCCCGATACAGCAGAGGCTGACAAAGAGTCGACGAAGCCGAAAGAAACGCGGCGGCTTCTATCCGTAGTAACTACAGAAGAGCTCATCTTGAAAATCAAGTACACACTGCAGGATACACAAAATTTTGCCAAGCTGATTTCAACGATTGCAGAAATTGAGCCGTTTACAGCGCAACGTGTCGATTATAACCCAAACAATCACCTGTATCGTATCAGTCTGATCGATTATCGGGATTCGGATAAAAACACCCTGGTACAAAAAATGTTCAAGGAACAATGTGGCGCACATGGGATAAAAATTGAACGGGAGATCAGATACGCTGCGGATATGAATCTGTACCGTGTATCGCTCGACAGCGCTATCGATATGGAGACAGTGCTTGGCTTTGAGGGCATATTCTCGATCGAAGAGGCGATCCCGATTCGCATGGATATGGATTCCATTGACGATACGCTCGTACCGATAGCAAAACAGCCAATAGAAGGTGAAACATATCCTGTTGTCGGTGTTCTTGACAGTGGAATCGAAAAGAACAGATATCTGTCACCATGGATTTTAATGGGAGGGGAGGCATATTATGAAGCCCTCTATCAGGATAGAGGGCACGGCTCCATGGTGGCGTCCGTCCTGGAATACAGCGATGAGCTCAATGGTACGAACGATACTGCAACAACCGGTGTCATGATGATGGAGGCGGTCGTTATCCCTGATCTTCGGAAAGAAACTGTTTATCCGGAGGATATTATTGATAACGTCAGAGATGCCATTGAACGGCACAGGGACATCAAGATCTGGACGATGTCCGTCGGTACAGTTGAAGAGTGTGCTGAAAAGACGTTTTCACAATATGGTATGGCATTGGACAATATTGCTGATGAGAACAATGTACTCATTATCAAGTCTGCCGGCAACAGCACGGCTTTTTTGCGAGGCGGGGAACATGAGCGCATAACAAAGATGGCGGATTCCGTCAGAGCAATCGTTGTTGGCTCCATTGCGGGAGAGAAAGGACAATATGATCTCGCTGAGGTGGATACACCGTCACCGTTTACAAGATGCGGACCGGGCCCCGCTTATGTCATCAAACCGGATCTTGTCGCCTACGGAGGCAATGCGGGAATACGTCCGGATGGCACTGCTACAACGACGGGGGTGAGAGTTCTCAATCGTACTGGAGTTGTTGCGCGTGCAACAGGGACGAGTTTTTCCACGCCGTGGATTGCACGCATTGCGGCAGATCTGAATCATCTCTTGGCGGGGGATTTCGACCCGTTGCTCATCAAAGCAATCATGGTTCATAATGCTGGTTATCCCGCAGGACAACGCATGAAAATGGAAGACAAAATAAATTCCATGGGGTTCGGAATGCCGCCTGGAACGCGGAATATGCTGTATAACACAGAACATGAGATCACGCTGATCTTACGGGATTCACTTCTTAAAAGTCAGTTTATCAACATTTTGGAGTTCCCCTTTCCGAAGAGTTTGGTTAGTGATGATGGCTTCTATCGAGGTCAGATTACGCTTACTGTAGTCAGTGTACCAACTCTGCGTGCATCGGAAGGACCAGAATACTGCCAGTCGGACATCAGTGTAGGATTTGGAACGATGACGGGCATCAAGCAACGTGATATCACGAAAAGAACAGTCATAAACCCCTTTGGCGCGGAAAATGGAGCAAACCTACTGAGGGAAGACTATTACAGTAGAAAAGTGCTTGGTGCGACAGAGGAGAAAATATTCGCAAGAGAAAGGACACTGTTACGGTATGGAAAGAAGTTTCACCCGATCAAGAAATATGCGATTGATCTCGATGAAATGAAACCCGGAGAAAGGAAAAAACTGCTTGGAAAAGATCACAAGTGGTATATGAAGATAGAGATGCTTTGCCGCGAAGCGATCGAACGAGAATTCAGAGAAAATGGAGAAAAATTAGAGCAGGAGTTTTGCATTCTGCTCACGATCCGAGATCCCGAGGGAAAAGCACCCGTATATAATGAAGTAACGCAGCAGCTTCAAGATGGAGGATTTGTATATTCAGATGTGAAACTTAAGAATGAGATCTCACAGTATGTTGTTTGATGAGATGTTAGAACCTATACTCAAACTTCGCAGATGAATCATCTTTGGCGGCTCTGAAGCCTCATATCAGCAGTATCTCGATTTTGGGGCGCGTATATGATGTTATGAACTGGAAAGCGTTCTGCGTAGAGCGGCAGGAGGAGGATTACATCGCTCTTCTTGACATCGTTTCGCTTGATCTCGGATGCGTAGTTCAGCAGTTCGATAGAGGCATCTGTAGAGGCATCTGTTCGATTGCGGCGCGTGATGTAGATGTTGTCCTTGCGATCCATAAAATCGAGGATTTCCGCATAGTGCGTAGAAAAAATCAGGCACGGTTGATACGCTCCTTTTTGAAGATGTTCGTAATCATACGCACGAGCTCTTTGTTTATATGGTTCTCAAGCTCATCCACAATGAGGTAGCCGCCTGTATACTGAAATAAAAAAGCACTGCCATTTTTGACAGTGCTTTATTCTCGCATGGAGCGGGCAATGGGAGTCGAACCCACCTCTAAAGCTTGGGAAGTCGCTGTCCAGCTTTTAGAGGGTGATATGCCTGTCCGAAGAGAATCCTTGAAACCCTTGTTACATAAGCGTTTCAAGGATTTTTCTTTTTGAAAAATGGTCGCTGTCGCACGCATTGTTTTCAGTTTTTGTGTGCTATTTTTCGATGTTTTTACGCCGATAAGGTGTAAATAAGGTGTAAAAAGCGTTTGAGTGAAAGCTCTATGAAGAACTTTTTTCAGCAGTAGACGCTATTGGATGGAATGGAGAAAATGTTCTACAAATTTCAGGCTGGAGTATACAGTAATTATGAATCATGTCTTTGTAGTAACTATGGAACGCTTTCTGCATATCTGATTCTTGATGTTTGCTTTCTTGGGGCTTTTTGAACATAGACACCTTTTCCATATCTACAGATAATCCATAAAACGCCTTTACATTTGCGGCACTGTCTTCAGGGTGCAAAGTGCTTTGGGCTTTATTGTTTTTGACATAAAAGAGAGGATCATATATTTCTTTTATAGCAGTTGTAATCCTTTTGATATCCATATCTGGGATGTGATCTGGATCGCTTTCTTTCCATATCCCGTAGAGTTCCTTTAGGTCATTGTTGATTGTGTAATCTAAATCCGTGATACGGAGCTCTCTTGCGAGGGCTAGGCGCAGTTTGTCGTTTAGGGCGTTCCCTTCGTGTCTCTTTTTCACTGAATCAATAGATGTTTGAGCAATCGTTGATGTTGTGTCTTTGAAAAACACACGAATAAACTCTTTGATCACATCTTGGTTATCATTATATGTATGTGGAGGCGCTATATCAATATATTCCTGCGGGGCTTTTGTCGGATAGAAAAAGTTGAATAATGATAGGAGGACGATCGTTGCAGCGTCCTGTGCAGTTGGGAGATATTCTGTGCCTGCAACATCTCCCATCAATTCGATCATCCTAACATCGTATGAAAGGGGAGGAACTGGCTGATCGGTGATATATATGTAGTGCATATAGGGCTCGTGTTTTGTGTCCTTGAATATACGATCTGCTTTACAGCGGATCTCTTTTTTTGTCGATACTTTTTTCAATATTTCCAGGTCATCGTTTCCTTCACGTCTCGATATATTGACCAGAACACCTTGATGCTCAGCAATAATGGTATCGCAAGAATCTAGTTTGTCGTATAAAACTGCTATCGGAATTTCACTATAGATCAAACGACCAGAGCGTGTGTCTTCTTCGTTGCGACACTCCTCGGTGTCGATTGGAAAAAGGAATGTAGAATCAAATATTTTTGTTAGAAAATTACGGATAATAGGCATATCTTTACAACGAATAATAGTGACGTTTATTCTAGAGCTAGTTGCTGCATTTATATACTCCTGCCCCCAATATATGTTTGCAAGCATATCGTGTAACCGCTCTAAGGAAATGAGATTCCCGTTTGACAAATACCACAACAATCTTAAAGTGGAGATGTGTTTATTTTTGAGAAATACATCCTTCATATTATTTGTGAGGGAAAAAATATACTGAAGTGGACTCCATCCTGGAAGCTCAGCATGTGCTGTAGGCTTTAATGCGTAAAAAGAAGCGCATTGTGCTTGATTGAAATTCATTTCTGTACGCGTCATGATTTCTGAGGATACATTATGACAAAGATGCTGCCAATAAAAGTTGATAAACTTACTAGGCAATAATCGAAGAGCATCAATTTGATAGGCACGGGTTGGAGGGACTGGAGGATAATAGACCGCTATATTGTTGATTTTATTGTGATGCCAATACAAAATAGCAGATAACTCCTCTTTGGTCGGTTGAGGAAACATAGTTGCTAAATTGTGGTATGGTAAATCATTTTTCAGTATGTCGTATCATAGTGTTCCATGAGTTTCGCCATATGCTCATCTATCAACAGTTGGTTGCGAACGAGCGCTCAGTTTGGTATCCTGCGCCCGCTCATTTCTGGTCAAGCTCCTGCACCCGTAAGTACAGCAGCTTGACACAGCATCCTCGTTCGGGAAAGAATCCTTCTTCGTGACTTTGCGGAAGCTGGAGTTCATGCTCTCGATTGCGTTCGTCGTATACATGACCTTGCGCACGGCGCTGCCGTAAGAAAACAGTTGCTCGACATGCGTGAAGTTGTTCTGCCATACGGCGACAGCCCTGGGATAGCCAGCCCAATCCTTCTGGAACTGTTCGAATCGCTCGCGTGCCTGACTAGCATTCACCGCGCCGTATATAGCTTTGAGATCCTTCGTGAAACGACTCCAATCTTTGCGCGGAATATACCGGATGGAGTTACGAACCAGATGTACGATGCATCGTTGCAAGACCACCTGTGGGAAGATTGCTCGTGCACCGTCTTCCAGACCTGTCACGCCGTCCATGGAGAGAAAGCCGATGACTTCCAAGCCGCGCGACTTGAGTTCGTCAAAAACCTGCATCCATGCATGTTTGCTCTCGACTTCGTTGATCCAAAGCCCGAGCACATCCTTGCGCCCATCCATATCGTAAGCCAGGACGACGTGCACCGCCGTTTGTTGGATGCCGCGCTCCGTGCGCAGTGAGACGTACAGGTAATCGACGAACACGAACGGATAGAATGGCTTCAACGGACGGTTTCTCCATTCCTTCACTTGCTCCATGATGCAGTCCGTGATATGGGAAATCTGTTCATGCGACATCTTAAAACCATAGATGTCTTCGACGGTGGCGGCGATGTCGCACTAGCTCATGTCGCGTTCGTACAGGGCGAGAACCTTGCCTTCGATGGAAGAGACATCACGCTAGTGCTTCTTGACGATCTGCGGCTCGAAGGAGCCTTGACGGTCGAGTGGTACACGGATGGGGACTTCTCCCAAGGTCGTCTTGAGGGTCTTTTCGGAGTATCCGTTGCGAGCATTGCCACTGGAATCCGTGCGTTCATGGTTGGCATAGCCGAGATGGTTTTGCATCTCCCCTTTGGCGCTGCTTCGAAGATGGGCGCGAAGATGCGTTTGACGACATCTTGGATTTCCTGTGCGTCTTGGGATTGGTAGGTTTCCATGATCTGCTTGGCGATATTGTCTGCCGGAGTGGGAATCATTTTGCGTTTTGCCATGTTGGAAAAGCCCTCCTAGTAGATGCTCGAACCGAGCTTGAAATAAATCAACAAACTTGGCATTTACACAAACTATTATACACTCCCTAAGAAAAGCGTCGAGAGATTCTCGGCGCTTTTCTTGTTCGTGCGAATTGTTTATAGTATAATTGAAGCGGGAGGAATCATTTGTGAAGACGGTGAACCGCAATTATAAGGATTCTTTATTTCGGGATATATTCAACAACGAGGAACGTTTGGCAGAAATCTATACGGGATTGCTGAATGACCCTATAAGTCCGCATGATATACAGCTTACGACTTTGGATTGGACGTTTTTCACAGGCATACGGAACGATGTGAGCTTTATCGCCAAGGAGAAGCATATTGTTTTATTGGAGCATCAGAGCACGCGCAATGAAAATATGCCGCTACGCTTGCTCATGTACATTGCAGAGCTTTATCGCCGCTATGTAGATGCGGACGCAATTTACAGACAAACGCGCATCTTGCTGCCTGCACCTAAATTTTATGTCTTCTATAACGGTGAGAAGGAAATGCCTGCACAGTGGCCGCTTCGTCTTTCCGACGCTTTCGACGGGAATGAAGGTAATCTCGAGCTCGTTGCCGAGGTTATCAATATCAATGAAGCGCCGCATCGGCTGATTTTTGAAAAATGTCGAGCCTTGAAGGCATACAGCGTGTTTGTTGCTCAATTTCGCGGCTATGTAAGAAATGGAAAAAGTTTAGAAGAAGCTGTAAGTTTGGCTGTCCGATATTGTGTGGAGAACGATTATCTGGGGGATTATTTCAGACAAAGGCAAAAGGAGGAGGTATTCGATATGATGAATTTTGTATGGGATCAAGAGCGTGCTCTGGAAATCCGCGCGGAAGAGGCAGCGGCAGAGGCAGCGAAAGAGGCAATGCAAGAGGGTATGGCGAAGGGCATGGCGCAGGGCGTGGCAGAGGCGCAGCAGATGATCTTGCAGGTATTCCCGCTCCTTCGTAAAAATGTGCCGTTATCAGAAATTTCGCAGAGGACGGGCTGCACGATGGAATATTTGCAGCAGCTGAAAGCGGCGATGCAGTGAGGGCGATATATACTGTACCCAAGAATGTGGACATGCAGAAAGAGGAAAAATCTGCCTCAATATGACGACTTTCGTTTTATCCGTGCATAAGACTACAAACGCGCAAACGTCCCGATGTGGATGTTTGCGCGTTTTAGGTTTACAAAGGCAAGTTTCGCAAGATATTTAATAGGTGTAATTATTGACATTACAATAATGGTCGTGTTACAATAAGCGTGTGAGAAATATAGGATGAAAGAGGCGGTGATGATGACGGCTCAAGAATGTCTGGAAGTACTGCGTGGCATCCGCGACTGTGCGTTTGCTACGATCGACCGTACGGGAGCGCCTGCGGTGCGCGTGATCGATGTGATGCTCGTGGAAGAGGGCCGGCTTTACTTTTGCACGGCGCGCGGCAAGGATTTTTACGCCGAGCTCATGGCGAATCCCGCCGTCGCCGTCACGGGACTCAATAAGGATTGGCAGACGGTGCGGCTTATGGGGCGCGCCGAAAGGCTGGCAGACAGCGAGCAGCGGGCGATGATCGACCGCATCTTTACGGAAAATCCCTCGATGAACGATGTCTATCCGGGGGAGGCGCGCTACATCCTCGAAGCTTTTGTCATCGCTGAAGGCAGGCTTGAGTTCTTCGACCTCGGTAAGAAGCCGATTTATCGCGAGAGCCTTTCTTTCGGCAAGGCGGTGAAAAAAGAAAAGGGCTTTTTCATCACGGAAGCCTGTATCGGCTGTGGCACGTGCGCGGCGGTCTGTCCGCAGCAGTGCATCGCAGAGGGCGAACCGTACGAGATCGGCGCCGCCCACTGCCTGCACTGCGGACTTTGCTTTGAAAGCTGCCCGGCAGAAGCCATCGAGAGGCTGGGCAGCGGGGTGTAGTGACTAAGGAGGGATCCCATGCCGGCGGAAATGATACGACTTTTTCAGGAGCGCAGTGACTTTTTTCTGCAGCTCACGTTGGAGCATATCGCCATATCGCTTGTGGCGATCGTGCTTGCCATCGTGCTCGGCGGGGCTTTGGGCATTTTGATCGCGGAGATCGACCGCGCGGCGCAGCCGACGCTGCTCGTCGTCAACTTTCTCTACACGATACCGTCGATCGCGATGTTCGGCTTCTTGCTGCCTTTTTCGGGCATCGGCAATACGACGGCGATCATCGCCCTGACGCTCTATGCGCTCTTGCCGATGGTGAAGAATACGCATACGGGTCTCAAGAGCGTCGATCCGCTCTTGATCGAGGCGGCGGTCGGCATGGGCTCGACGCGCCTGCAGGTTCTGCGGCGCATCTCTTTGCCGCTCGCCGTGCCCATGATCCTCGCGGGCGTGCGCAACATGACGACGATGACGATCGCGCTCGCGGGCATCGCCTCCTTCATCGGCGCGGGCGGACTCGGCATCGCCATCTACCGCGGCATCACGACGAACAATGCGGCGCTCGCGTTCGACGGCTCGCTGCTCATCGCCTTTCTGGCGCTTTTTGCGGATACCGTTCTCGCGCGCGTGGAAAAGCGTGCCTTTCGCCGTCGAAGCGCCGGGAAAAGCCGCTCGTGGCGCAAGCTGGCGGTGCTTTCGCTCGCGCTCGTTGTGGCGGGCGGCGCCTATGCGTTTTTTGCGAGCACGCGCACGGCTGTCATCCGCATCGCGACGAAGCCGATGACGGAGCAGTTGATTCTCGGCGAAATGCTCAAGCTCGTTATCGAGCAGGACGGACGCCTGCAGGTCGCCTTGACGCCGGGTGTGGGCGGCGGCACGTCGAACATCATGCCCGCGATGGAGAACGGCGACTTCGACATCTATCCCGAGTATACGGGCACGGGCTGGCTGCAGGTCTTGAAGCGCACGGATGCTTATGATGAATCGCGTTTCGAGGAACTCAAGGAGGAGTATCGCAAACGGTATCAGATGGAATGGCTCGGCATGACGGGTTTCAACGATACGTTTGGTATCGCCGTGCGCCGCGATCTCGCCGAACGGTATCGCTTGAAGACGTATTCCGACCTTGCGCGCCGCGCGCCGCAGATGAATTTTGGCGCCGAGTACGATTTCTTCGGGCGTGAGGACGGCTTCCCGGCGCTGTGCCGCGCCTATGGCATGAGCTTCGGCTCTACCGTCGACATCGACATCGGTCTCAAGTATCAGGCGCTCGATGAAGGAAAGCTCGATTCGATGATCGTCTTTACGACGGACGGGCGGCTTTCCAAGGTCAACGGCGTCGTTCTGGAAGATGACAAGAGCTTCTTCACATCGTACGAATGCGGCATGGTCGTGCGCGAGGCGGTGCTCACCGCGCATCCGGAGCTTCGCGAACTGCTCGCGCATTTCGACGGGCTGATTTCGGAGGCGGAGATGGCGCGCATGAACAATGATGTCGAGTCGGGCGGCGAGGAGCCGCGTGCCGTCGCACGCCGCTTCTTAGCGGAGAAGGGGGTGCTTCGATGAGCGCGGTCATTACGTTTCACGATGTAAAAAAAGCCTATGCAGATGCGGAGGCCATCTGCAATTTGAGCCTTTCGATTGAAGCGGGCGAGTTCATCACGGTGCTCGGCGCCTCGGGCGGCGGCAAGACGACGTTCCTCAAGATGATCAACGGCCTTGTGGAGCCGACGGCGGGTGAGATCACGGTGCTCGGCGAAAGCATCAAGCGGGCGGATCTCGTGCAGCTGCGCCGCAAGATCGGCTATGCCATCCAGGGCAGCGTGCTCTTTCCGCATCTGACGGTCGAGGAGAACATCGCCTATGTGCCGAATCTCTGGAACAAGAGCGACAAGGCGCGCACGCGCGAGGCAGTCGCGAAGTGGATGGCGATCGTTGGTCTTGCCGCCGACCTCGGCGAGCGCTATCCGGCGGAGCTTTCGGGCGGCCAGCAGCAGCGCGTCGGCATCGCGCGCGCTTTGGCGGCGTCGCCCGAGCTTCTCCTGATGGACGAGCCCTTCGGCGCCGTCGACGCGCTGCTGCGCCGCCAGCTGCAGGACGAGATCCTGGCGATCCATGCGCGCGGCGATCTGACGATCGTCTTCGTCACGCACGATGTCGAAGAGGCGCTGCGGCTCGGCACGCGCGTTCTCATATTGAAGGAAGGGCGCATTGAGCAATTCGCCGCGCCCGCAGAAATCCGCGAGCAGCCTGCGACGGACTTCGTGCGGCGGCTCGTGGCAAATGTGTAGAGCAGGAAGGGATATGCAACGGGCGCTGCCGCTGAAGCGGCGGCGCTTTTCCATAAGGAGGGAAAACGTATGGCAGCAGAGAATAAGAAGGTACAGATCGAGCGCTTGCGGCAGGAGCTTTCGCGGGCGCAGGCGCTCGTCGTCGGTGCAGGTGCGGGGCTTTCCACCGCTGCGGGCTATGATTACGACGGCGAGCGCTTTCAAAAGCATTTCGGGGATTTCATCGAACGGTAGCACTTTTAATGTATTCAAGGCTGAGGACTTGGCGATTTATCGCAGACTGTTTCATCTGTGAAGGAAAAATCAGCCCATGGACGGAAAATGTCCATGGGCTGTGTTAAAATATGTATAGAGAATGATTGAGTTATGATGCAGAAAAAGCAAAGGAGGCAGCTTTATGTATGGAGCGATTTTGGGCGATATGATCGGTGCGCCGTATGAATTTGACCGCGGCGACAAGACGAAGGACTTTCCGCTGTTTGGCGCAGGCTCGCACTTTACGGACGATACGGTGATGACCATTGCCGTCGCCGAGGCGCTGCTGGAGGTGGGAGAGGACGCCGAGGAGGCGGCCGTCTGCGCGGCGGTTGTCCGTGCCATGCAGCGCTGGGGCAGACGCTACTCGCGTGCCGGCTACGGCGGTCTCTTCCGACGCTGGCTGGCGAGCGAGGCACCGGAGCCATACGGCAGCTTCGGCAACGGCTCGGCGATGCGCGTTTCTGCTGCGGGCTGGCTCTACGATACGCTCGAAAGAACGCGCGAGATCGCAAGGCAGACCGCCGTCGTCACGCATGACCACCCCGAGGGCGTCAAGGGTGCCGAGGCGACGGCGAGTGCGATTTTTCTCGCGCGCGAGGGAAAGGCCAAGGCGGCGATCAAGGACTACATCGTGCAGGAGTTCGGCTACGATTTGTCGCGCACGCTCGATGCGATCCGCCCGGGCTACTCGATGGATGCCACATGCCAGGGCTCCGTGCCCGAGGCGATCATCGCGTTCCTCGAAGGTTCGGACTTCGAGGACGCCGTGCGCGGCGCCGTATCTCTCGGCGGTGACACGGATACGATCGCCTGCATTGCGGGAGGCATTGCCGAAGCCTTCTACGGCGTGCCCGAAGCGCTGAAATCGAAATGCCGCCGCCGTCTGCCGCAGGAGATGCTCGCGGTGCTCGATGTGTTTGACGAGGAGCGGCAGGGGTGAGCGTGTTGGATGGGGATGAAGAAGGTAGGGTTTCAGCAGGCTGAAATCGATTTTTGAAAGGGAGAGTGAACCTCGTGCGTAAACTTTTTTCTGCAATCGCTGTGTTTGCATTGTTTTCGACGATGAGCGCAGTGTCCGCTTCCGTTCCCGATGAGGAAGTGTCGCTCGGCGGCATCCCTTATGGGGCGTCGGTGGATTATGTGCGCGGCATATACGGCGCACCGTCGAAGGTGTCGACGACGAGTCAGCATCCGCTTTGGCGGGGCTGGGTCGACACATATCATTATGGAGCGAGCGTGGATGTCATTTTTTGCAACGCAGCAATGGTGCACACGGACTGCAAGGGAAATAACGGCTGGGCCACACCTGCGGGCATCACGGTCGGTATGACGAAGGAAACGGTGCTGCGCCTCTATGGCGAGCCGGACAGTCAAGGGAAAGGGAGTTCCTTTTATCAGAGCGAATCCAATGGCAATCTTGGCATCAAGTTCCTGTTCAATGGGGCAGGAACGATTACGAGCATCCATGTAGGCGCTTTCGATTGAAAAAGTGCTGGAAGCACAGGTGAAGAAAAGCCCTCGATGATTTTCGTCGAGGGCTTTTCTTCACCTGTGAATTTTACTGGCTTGTGTTCCATGATATTTTTTCGTGCGGTACGAGAAATGAATTGCAAAATCGCTTGTTGGTGCGCTTGTGTTATATTAGCAGAGTATTCTGTTAACTATATCTGATTTTTAAGATTTGATGAAGGATTTCAGGATGCCTATGCAGAATATATACACAATAACACAATATATACATATACAACAATATGTACAATGCAATATGGAACGAGCGTGAGGTTTTACGTTACACGGGTGTGTTGCCCGTTTAACCCGTGCGGAAAATTCGCAAGATTGGAGGCAATAGAAATGAAGTTGTTTCGTCCAATGGCCTGTATGTTGGCCGTCTTCCTCGTTTTCCCTCTTGTCGGCTGCAAAGGTGCCGTCTCTAAAGTGTTCAGCGCTTTCAAGAAAGAAGTGAAAGAAGAGATCGTGGAGGAGGGAATAAAATACGCCGCTGGAGCTGTTGTCGGCGACAATCAAGGGAAATCCTCATCGCCCTCGGGAAAAAATTCGTCGAAATCAAATCTAGGCAAGGCAGGAGGCGCGGCAGTTGTGGGAGGAGCCGCGGCTGTGGGCGGAGCGGTAAGCTCTCAATTCACTGGCGACAGCGATTTGACCCTGGGGAAGGTGAGCATCGGCTATAGCCGGGATGATGTGTACTCCTTGATGGGGAAGGAGCGGAAGATCACTGATCCTGGGAACACGGGGAATCTGCGCTATCAATATCCGGAGATGGAAGTTGTTATTACTCGGGGCAAAGTCACGGGCTTTGTATCCAATACGGCGGAAGTGACTACGCCCAGGGGCATACGGCAGGGGGACAGCTTGCAAAAGGTATTGGATGCCTATGGAGAGCCGTATGCTAAGTCGGATTTTGAAGGTTTGACTTTGTACGAATATAAAATGCGATCTTTGGATTACAATGAATGCCTCATGCGCTTTGCCGTGAAGAATGGTAGAGTCGACTACATCAGTGCTAGAGTGTTAGACTAATGGACAAGAGGTGCTTTTATGGAAATGCAACGTGGTATGCGAGGAAAACTGTCTCAGTATTTTTCGCCAGAGATGGATATTGAGGTGGAGTTGAATATCACGGGGACTGCGGTCTACGACTGCGCAGCCTTTGGCTTGGATGCATCAGATAAACTTTCCGATGACCGCTATATGGTTTTTTATAATCAGGTAAAATCTCCGGAAGGTGCTGTATCTTACCGAGAAATATCTGGTGGAGCAGCTTTTACGCTGAATCTTGGCAATCTTCCGGCAAGCGTCAATAAAGTGGTATTTACCGTCAGCATTGACGGCGCCGGTACCATGGGAGAGATCGCTCGTCATCGCGTTTTCATAAAGCAACACGGCAGAGAAATCTTAACGGCGAATCTATTAGGGCGTGATTTTCAGTCGGAAAGGGCCATTGTTTCTTTGGAGGTCTATAGAAAGAGCGAGTGGCGTTTTCAACTGGTGGCTAGAGGATTTAACGGGGGACTGGGAGACTTATTGCGCTCCTTTGGTGGGCAGGAGATTGAGGGTGATGCGACTCCAAAGGCAAAAATAGTCGCGAAAAAGAAATCTCCGTCTCAGCTGACGTCCGCCAAACAATCCCAAAAAGCGGAAAAAGTGTCTCTGAAAAAAGGTCAGAAAGTTTCTCTGACAAAAAATGACAATAATTCTCCCATCATTGTGGAAAATGGTTGGATGGCCAAGGGAAAGGATTATGATTTGAAGGCGTTGGTGCGCTATCGAGATGGAAGGCTTATCTATGTGGGAGCAGCCAATGATGACGAAGTCCTGTCCACTCCAGAGGAGGCCGTTCGACATGGGGGCGATGTGAAAAATGCCGGGGGCATGGAGCGTATTGAGATAAAATGGCATAAGGAGATTGCCTCCGTGGCAGTCAGTTCTTATTCAGCGTTGGAGAATGGAACAGGCTCTTTCCGAGAATACGGGGTTTTTGTACGGATAACTAATGGCAAGCAAATAGTGGAAATCCCCGCTGCCAGTACGAGTGCTAAATATGACAGCTACACATTGTGTTTTGGCGAGATACTTTATGGTAAAGATGGCGATCTGACGGTGTCGGCTCTGGAAAAATACAGTGCCTCTCGCTCGGAGCGACGCATTGGCTACCAAGCCGATCAGGTGGTCATGGACATCGGCCCCAAGGGAAAAATAAAGGGGAGTGTTTTTTCACTTCTAGGTAAGATATTTTCGTAAAAACAAGCTGTGAAAATGAAGTGAAGTGGAAAACTAAAATTGAGTATATAGGGGGAAAGATTACGCGTGTTATGTAGGTATTTTGATTGAAACAGCCTTGAAAGCACAGGTGAAGAAAAGTCCTCGATGATTTTCGTCGAGGGCTTTTCTTCACCTGTGAATTTTACCGGCTTGTGTTCCATGATATTTTTTCGTGCGGTACGAGAAAATATTTTTCGTGCTATTGTCTGCACGTAAATGGAACGAAAGAATTTTTCGTATCATTTGCGTGCGGCAGGAAAAATTTTTGTGCGATACGATTTTCGGCAGCGGGCGCGGTACGAAGTACGGCAGACGCTGATTTTTCTCCTCGCATGGTTGACGCGACGTGCTTCCTGTAGTAATCTACCAACGAAGAGAAAAAGTTGCAGGCTGAGGAGGTGCTGCCTTGGTTCGCGTGGAAAATCTTGTCAAGGAGTTTCGTCATACGGATGCGGCAGGAAAGGCGGCGGTGAAGCGTGCCGTGGACGGGCTTTCGTTCGCGGTCGCACGCGGGGAAATCTTCGGGCTTTTAGGGCCGAACGGCGCGGGCAAGACGACGACGATCCGCATGTTGACGATGCTCACGCAGCCGACGGCGGGCGGTATTTTCTACGAGGGGAAGCCGCTTTTGGGAAACGAGGCGGCGGTCAAGGAGCTCATCGGCGTCGTGCCGCAGCAGGTGAACTTCGACCAAGACTTGACGGCGGGCGAAAACCTTGAGCTTCATGCGCGCCTGCACCATATGGGGGCGGCAGAGCGGCGCGCGCGCATCTCTGAGCTGCTCGGCTTCGTCGAGCTTGAGGACGTGCGGCGCGACCCCGTGCGGCGGCTTTCGGGCGGCATGAAGCGCAGGCTCCTCATCGCGCGCGCCCTCGTGCATCGACCGCGCATCCTCTTCCTCGACGAGCCGACGGTCGCACTCGATCCGCAGGTGCGGCGGCGCATCTGGGAGCTGATCCGCCGCATGGCGCAGGATGGCGTGACGGTGCTTTTGACGACGCATTACATCGAGGAGGCGGAGAGCCTGTGCGCGCGCGTCGCCATCATGAACCGCGGCAGGCTCGCGGCACTCGACGCACCCGCCGCGCTGACGCAAAGGCTCGGCAGCTTCGTTGTCGAGTGTGACGGCGAGGCGGGGCGCGAGTACCGCTACTTCGCCGCACGCGCCGAGGCCGCAGCCTTTGCGGCGTCGCTCGACGGCGCGGCGGGCATACGGCGCTCGAACCTGGAGGACGCCTTCATCGAGCTGACGGGGCGAAAGGAGGGGATCTAGTGCTCTACGATATTTGGACGGTCTTCTGGCGCGATTGGATCGTCCTGAAGCGCCGTCTGGCGAAGTTCATCCTGAGTCGCATGGTCGCGCCGCTCCTCTACCTCGTCGCCTTCGGCTGGGGGCTGGGCAGGAGCATCTCGGTTTCCTCGGGAACGTATCTCGATTTCCTCGTGCCGGGCATCCTCGCACTGAACTCTATGAACATCAGCTTCAACAGTGTGATACCCGTGCATGCCGAGCGCATCTATCACAAGAGCCTTGAGGAGTATCTCGTCGCGCCGATCCGCCCTGCGGCGTTCGTCATCGGCAAGGTGCTCGCGGCGGTGCTGCGAGGCCTCATTTCGTCTGCTATCATCCTCGTGCTCGCGCATCTTTTCGGCGCGAATCTCGCTCTTTCGCCGCTCTTTTTGCTCGTGCTCGTGCTGAACTGCGTGATCTTCGCCGAGATCGGCTTCATCGCGGCGATGAAGATCGAGACGTACGAGGAGATGGGGCAGGTCAATACGTATGTACTCTTGCCGATGTCGTTCCTCTGCGGCACGTTCTTCTCGACGCAGGCTCTGCCCGCTCTCGTGCGCATCTTCATCGAGCTTTTGCCGCTCACGCATACGAGCGTGCTGCTGCGCGCGCTTGCGGGCGGCGAGGCGGCAGCGCCGCTTTCTCTCGCCGTGCTCGGCGCCTATGCGCTCCTTTGCTTCTGGCTCGCACACCGCTCTTTTTCACAGCTGACGCGCTAGGCGCGAGCATTCTCCTGCTTTTTCAGAAAGGGGCATCCCTTTGTTCAAGACCATTCTGCACCATCGCGCGCGCTCGGCGGAAGACTGCGGCCATTTGTGCTGCACGCGAATCGAAGATTTCGCCGTATCCTTCGGGCGCGTGGAAATCTTCTCTGGCGTGAACCTCCACGTCCACTGCGGCCAGCTGACGGCGCTCATCGGGCCGAACGGCGCGGGCAAGTCGACGCTCCTTCGCGCCATCCTGGGCGAGGTGGCGCACAAGGGGAGACTCACTTACACGGATGCGGCGGGAAAGCGCGCGGGGCAGCCCGTTATCGGCTATGTGCCGCAGTATCTGCGATTCGACGTGAGCTCGCCGACGAGCGTCATGGACATCTTCATGGCGTGCCTCTCGCATCGCCCCGTCTGGCTGTTCCCGGCGAAGAAGCTGCGAGCGCGCGTCTTGAAGAGTCTCGCGCGCGTGCGCGCCGAGCATCTGATCGACCGGCGGCTCGGCGCGCTTTCGGGCGGCGAGCTGCAGCGCGTGCTGCTCGCTCTCGCGCTCGACCCCGTGCCCGACCTGCTGCTCTTGGATGAGCCTGTTTCGGGCGTCGATCAAAACGGCCTGGAGCTTTTCTACAACATCGTCGCTGAGCTGCGCGCGCAGGAGGATATGGCGATCATCCTGATCTCGCACGACTTGAACCTCGTCGCGAAGTACGCCGACCAGGTCGTGCTGCTCGACCATGCCGTCGTCACGAGCGGCACGCCCGAGGAGGTATTCGGCGACGCGCGCACGAAGAAGATCTTCGGCATGCTCGCGGGTGCATCGCCGCAGTCGGAAGCGGCAGAAAAGCAGGGAAAGGGGGCGGCGGACTGATGGATATGATCTATGCCGCTCTCGGCGCACTGCCCTTCGACTGGCTGCAGCACGGCTTCATGAAGAATGCCTTCCTCGCCGTCCTGCTCGTGACGCCGCTCTTCGGCCTTTTGAGCACGATGGTCGTGTCGAACCGCATGGCGTTCTTCTCGGACTCTCTGGGGCACGGCGCCTTTACGGGGCTTGCCATCGGCGTCTTGCTCGGCTTTTTCTCGCCGCTCCTCTCACTCGTCGTCTTTTCCGTCGTCTTCGCTCTCCTTATCACCTACATCAAGAGCCGCAGCAGCGCCTCGACGGACACGATCATCGGCGTCTTTTCCTCGACGGGCATCGCGCTCGGCCTCATGCTCATGAGCCGCGGCGGCGGCTTCAACAAGTTCTCTTCCTATCTCATCGGTGATCTGCTCTCGATCTCGCCCGAGGAGATTCGCTCGCTCCTTTTTGTCTTTCTCGGCGTCGTTCTCGTCTGGGCACTGATCTTCAACTCCTTGCTCGTGCTCTCGATCAACGCCTCGTTTGCGAGGAGCCGCGGCATCGGCGCATTTTTCACGGAAGCGCTCTTCGCCTCCGTGCTCGCCGTCGTCGTCGCCGTCAGCATCCAGTGGGTCGGGCTCCTCATCATCAACTCGCTGCTCGTGCTGCCCGCCGCCGCCGCGCGCAACATCGCGCAGAACGTCAAGAGCTACCACCTGCTCTCCGTCGCCATCGCGCTCTTTTCGGGCGTTGCGGGGCTCGTGCTCGCCTACTACTGCAACATGGCGGCGGGCGCGAGCATCGTCGTCGTCGCGGCTGCCGTCTTCTTCCTTACGCTCGCTCTGAAGCCGTACTTCGTGCGCTGAGGAGCTTTTCACCGTCGTTTTATGATGCGGTCTGCCGCTCCGGGGAGGCACTTTTCTTGCAGTTTTACACCTATGCATACATCGTACAGCACAGTCAGTTCAACGATCTCGTGCGCTACGTCCTGTCCTTTCTCGCGCTCGCTGCGCTGCTCTTCGCCATTATCAAATATCTGCGCAACCGCCTCGTCACGCGCTACCGCGACCTCATCGTCATCCTCTTCCTCGCCGTCGCTTTTCTGGGCGGCGCGCAGTGGAACAGTCTCAGCCAGACGCGCAGCGACATGGAGCAGATCTCGCGCATGGCGGGATTCCTCCAGAGCCTCAGCGAGGAAATGGCAGTGCCCGTCGAGGAAATCTGCACGAACAGCACGCATCTGAAGCAGGGGATGCTCGTCAAGGTGCAGGAGGATTACTACGAAGTGACGTTCAATGCGGACTTCACGTCGTTCAAGTACGAAAAGACGCATTTATTGACGCGCGACGTCCATCTGGTCGACGAGGAGCGGCAGGAGGTTTTGCAATGATCATCTATTCCATGGTACTCGTAAAGCTCGCGCTCGGTCTCCTGTGCCTCGTGCTGCAGATCAACCTCCTCGGCAAGGGCAATCTCGCGCCGAATTCCGCGACGGATCAGGTGCAGAACTACGTCCTGGGCGGCATCATCGGCGGCGTCATCTACAACGACAGCATTTCCGTCTTGGAATTTATCCTCGTGCTCATCGCCTGAACGATGCTCGTCCTGATTTTGAAATACATGAAGTCGAACAGCAGCACGATCAAATCCTTCGTCGACGGGCGCCCCGTTCGCCTCATCGAGCGCGGCAAGATCGACGTCGAAGAGTGCATGCGCCACGGGCTTCTGGCGCACGACATCCATCTGAAGCTGCGCATGGCGGGCGTCTACTTCGTCAAGGACGTCAAGCGCGCCGTCTTAGAGCCGAACGGTCAGCTCACGGTCATCCAGTACGGCGAGCAGAACGCACGCTACCCCGTCGTCCTCGACGGGCAGGTCGACGACGACGCTTTGGAGCTCGTCGACAAGGACAGGATCTGGCTCGACGCGGCGCTCAGGGAGATGGGTTACGAGCTCAAGGACGTCTATATCGGTGAGTACAGAGAAGGCGCCCTCACGGTGTATCCGTATGAAGCGCAGGAATGAGCTAGGCTGTCGGGCGAAGCTGAGAAGATGAACGCGCAGCATCTGCACTACGACGACGTGCCGCTCTTTGGCATCTATGCGAAGAAGGCGTAACCTATAATTATATCTGTTGCACTTTTCCCGCTTGCTTTTCTCCCCTATCTATGCTAAAATTTTTCACGGTGTCTATAACGCACGCGCGCCGATATCTGCCCTGTGCTCCTTTGGGAGTGGTGCAGAAGATGAGGGGCGCGGAGGAAAAAACAGGAGGTGCACCAATTATGGCAGTAGTTTCT
>ERZ772957.789-NODE-789-length-23291-cov-4.731494_pt1 | contig 23291 bp, 22 predicted proteins | sample MGYA00580682_ERZ772957 | MGnify/ENA primary metagenome ERZ772957 (study PRJEB29015, sample SAMEA2737921) | human oral metagenome | biome: human oral; feature: human-associated habitat; material: dental | place: China | collected 2025 ...
GATTTTAGCGCTCTGTACGCTGCTAGAAGTATTCAAATTTGAAAAAATGTATCGCAATCAATGTATTGAATAGTCCGTTTAAGCTAAGCAGAAAGGTACATTCAATCTATCAAATACGGGAAAGTGAAGAACAAATAATGTTAGATGAGTTGTTAGAGATTCACTTCAGCGGAATTATCCGCAGTCGGAAATTTGCCTTATGACTGGTCTTAGTCAGGAAGAAGTGGAAGGTCTTAACTAATTGGTACTGAGCCGTGCGATAATCAGTTATTAGACCGATACGGGCACCCATTGCCGGTGCATCCTTTACATTTTCTGTGTGCTGAGCGGTTATTTTTTTATATTTTCCATTACACCGACAAAGGCTCTTGAGCTAAAGCTTCCTCCTCAGTGCGACCGCATTTATATGTAATTTCTCCGTTTTCTATAAACAGCCAGGTCTTTTCTTTATCGGCCGCCCAACACCAATAATCTTTTCTAAAGATAGAGTCTATGTCCAATTCATCTTTGGAAGAAAATTTTAGTTCTTCAAGATAGTAACGGTCTACTATTTTCTGCCATTGACTTCGATCTATGCGCCCATAGAATTTTTTAAGCGCTTCTGCATTGCATCTAAAAGCCGTTTTCTAAACACATACTTTGCTACAACATTTGCATCTTCGCTTAAACACAGTTCCCATCAACGTATATCCATCAATGCCATTGCCATTTTTTCCAGTTTTTCAATGAATTTTTTGGGATTCTTGAATAATTCATATCCTTCTTTTGTCAGCGTGCAGTCAACCCAATCGGGAAAAGAGTTTGTGAGCACAACTTTGTCGGTATCGCTGTAAACGTATATCCTTATCGGTTCATCTCTAAAAGCCCAAATAGTATAGCGGTACAGCACATGGTTCCCTTCGTGTACACTCTTTTCCGGCAAAATACTTCCTGAACATTGATGTTCATTTGTATCGCCGGCATAGGCATCCATGGTTTTGCCGAATACGTGCAAGATTGACGGAATACGTGTCGACGACACCAGAAAACCTTTTGCATCATAGACAAAAATATTTTTATCGCTATCTTGATATCGAGCAAGCACCTCTTTTAACGAAGACGGCTGCGATAGTATCTTATATGCTTCCCCGAACAGCTCCCATGCAAACACATCCGGCATATTCTCACCTTTTGGAGCATTGGGTATATATGCAATGTGAGTATCGGTATAGATAAGAAGGCGTATGTCGGTAGAATATCGATTGACTATTTCATATCGGTACGCTATCTCGGCGTTTTCCGGCGCCTGTGTAAAAGCGGCGCTGTCGGCAGCAACGGCTGCGCTCTCCGTCAATAAATAATTAAAAGCTTCACAGTCTGTCTTTTCCGTTAGCGCACACACCAGTTCGTTTTTTGCATCGTACACTTTTACAGAAGGAACATCTTCATCAGCAGCAAAAGCCAATACAGCGCACAGCAAAAAAGCTGCACAGAAAAATATGCGTCTCATTCTTTTGATCATACAATTCTCCTTACTTTTTGCAAATGCTATTCCGTGTTTAACCGGTCGTTAAAGCTTTTGCAGCCGATCTTTAAATTCCGCTAAAAAATCGGTGCTGACTTTTGCCCGTATTATTCTGCGAACTTCATACGCGGGGTCAATATCTACATCGCCGCTTTTGCTTAGATCTTTTGCGCTCAAGTTTTTAAGGAACCCTATTTCGGCAGCTTGATTTAAGTATCGATTTAATTCTTTATAGAGCTTTGTTTGATCGGTTTTTTCTTTAAAATAAATGGAAAGCATCCCGCGGATTTCGCTTGCTTTCAGCACTAAGATTGAAGATGTGTTTTGAGAAACATCGAATTGTTCCAAAGCCTCTCTCAACAGTACGCACAGCAGTGATAACTCAAATGACAGCGGATAATGCCGGATTAGCCTGACAGATTTAGAATCCCCTTCTTCGCTCTCTTTTTGCTCTAAAAATGCGTAGCCGTCAGCAGGTTCAATAAAAAGGCTGATACCGATTTGGTCAAAATATGCGGCAATTTCACGCTGGTATTGCTGCAAGAGCTTCCATGTATCAGGTTCTTCATTTTCGTAAATAGCCCCTTGTAACAATTTTATGCAGACCGCCGCCCACTGTGCCGTCATCATTCAGCCTCCTATGACTGCTCCTTTTTTAACGGTCAGTATATCCTATTTCTGAAAGATTGACTATTAAAAACCCACAACAAAAGAACGGGACATAATAGTATACAGTAGCAGCTTTTGAACTGCAGCAGAACAAAACATTAAAAGCGCAAGGTAGCGGAATCGTCAAAAATTTGGTATAATAACATATTAATGATAACTGAAGAGATCCGGCAAATAGCCGAAAAAATTAGAGAAGCGCTTGACCCGGAACGGATTTATTTGTTCGGCTCCTACGCACGCAATCAAGAGACCGAAACGAGCGACTATGATTTTTACGTCGTAGTAGATGAGCGGGAAGAAAGCGAAACACCGTTACTTTTATGCGATAAAGCTTATTTTGCAATTTTTGATATTCAGGCAAAGCCGTGCGATGTTATCGTAAATTATAAAGAGCATTTTGAAAAACGAAAGCTCTACCCGACGCTGGAAAAAACGATTGCAAAAGAGGGGGTAGTGTTATATGAAAAAGGAGCTTGAAGGTACAATAAAAGAATGGCTGCGCTTTGTTGAAATGGATCAAAATACGGCGCACCATCTTTTTGAAACCATGCATCCAAAGCCTCTGGAAATTATTTGTTTCCATTGTCAGCAAGCTGCTGAAAAAGCAATTAAAGCTTTATTTGTATTAAAGGAAATTGAAATCGTTAAAATCCACGATTTGGGAATGTTGATTAAAATGATACAAACGGAGATAGCGTTTCCTGATACGATAAAAATTTCCGCCATCAGTTTAACAAAATATGCGGCAACTTTTCGGTACCCGCAATCTCCCGACTTTGACGAAGCGCTTACAAGAAAAGCGCTCGCTGATATGGAAACCGTTATAACATGGTGCAAAGAACAAATTGTATTAGCCGGTTATGAGATAGAATAAAAATACAAATGCAATACGAACCGCCGTTTAAAATTACCTCAAAAGCGATCAATCTTATTTCTCAGATAGCTGCCGCAATGGAGCGGTTGAAGATCAGATTTGAACATTTCGATAGCGTACGTTTGCGGAAAATCAATAGGATGAAAACAATACAGGGTTCGCTTGCGATCGAAGGGAATACACTAACGGAAGAACAGGTTACGGCTCTCATTGAAGGAAAACATATCATCGCACCGGTAAAAGAGGTGCAAGAAGTCAAAAATGCAATTCAAGCGTATGAGCAGTGCCTGTCCTTTAATCCCTATAAAAAAGAGGACTTACTTGCCGCACATAAACTGATGACGTTTGGTCTTGTGGATCATCCGGGGCATTTTAGGTACGGCGGTGTCTGTATTGCGGGAAAAGACGGCATCAGTCATATTGCTCCTCCTGCCGATCGGGTACCCTTTTTGATGGATGATTTATTTCAATGGCTCAAAGATACGGATGCACATCCGCTCATTAAAAGCAGTGTGTTTCATTACGAGTTTGAATTTATTCATCCCTTTGAAGACGGTAACGGCAGAATGGGGAGGCTCTGGCATTCACGTATTCTTGCAGAATGGAATCCATTGTTTATACATCTGCCGATAGAAAATATGATTTTACAAAATCAAGCTGCCTATTATAAAGCATTGGAACACAGTACGGCAGCAAACGACTCCGGGATTTTTATAGACTTTATGCTTGAAATCATTATGCAAACGATACAAGAAAATAAACAGGATGATACTGTAAATGATACTGTAAATGATACTGTAAATATGATTTTAACCTGTATTAAAGAAAATCCTGCTATTTCCTACGAAGAACTTGCAAAAAAAACAGGCAAATCGCGGATAACAATAAGCCGTAAGCTTGCAGAGTTAAAAAAAGCAGGCCGTATCACCCGCGTTGGCGCCGACAAAAACGGATACTGGCATATTGAAGAGAATAACTAAGGATAATAATAGGGTAATAGTTAATGTTTACGGAACGGCCTATTTTTTTTCAAAACAAGCAAGGTAAACACATCAGCCACCCAGACCACATATCGCAAAATGAGAGGTTGGAGCACCATTTGAGCCGCAAAGCGGCGAAACTCTGGTGGTACAGCCTCTCATTTTGCGGGGATATACTCTAAAAGGGCTGATGCATTTACCCTAGGAGAACGGCTGATGCAATTTGATTTATTAAAAACTGAGGAGCTTGATAAAAACGGGGTGTATCTTGATTTTTTTCAAGTGTACAACTGGGGCGTTTTTGATGCCAAGGTATATACGCTGCGGTGCGGAAAGAAGGCGACGCTCCTGACCGGATTAAACGGTTCGGGGAAGACGACGCTGGTGGATGCTTTTTTGTCGCTTATCGTGCCGCCGCGGCAGCGCTTTTATAATCAATCCGCCGGAGCGGAGAGCAAGCGGGAGCGCGATGAAATCAGCTATGTACTGGGTACGTATGGGAACAAACGCGAGGAAGAATTTACCTCCGGCACCGCGAAGAATTTACGCACAAAAGAAAACTGCATTTCTATTTTACTCGGCTGCTTTGTGTTGGGGGACGATCAGGGGCCGATAACGCTTATGCAGGTACGGTTCTTTTCCGGCGGCGGCGCCTTGCAAAAAGTCTATTCGATAACACACAAACGGCTTTCGATTGAAGAGATACAAAAAGAAGGGATTGATTTTACACCGCAGAGCAATTGGAAAAAACGCATGACTGAACTATTCGGCACCAAGTTTTACGCCGATAATTTTGCCCCGTATGCAGAAGCATTCTCTCAGCTTGCTGGCTTACGTTCGGACAGGGCTATCTATCTTTTTTCACAAACGGTTGGACTGAAAGGAGTCGGCAACTTAAACGAGTTTATCAGAACCTATATGTTTGAAGGCCGCGATACCGAACGCGATTTTGATGATTTGGTAAAGCACTACGAAGAGCTTTCTCAGATATATAACGAGATAGAAAAAGCGCAAGAACAGCTCAGACTGCTGCAGGAAATTTTAGATGCCGGAAAAATATTTGAAGACTGCGAGCAAAAGAACAGAACATTAAAACAGTTCAAAATGATTTTACAGCTGTGGTATATACAAACAGTCATGGATACGATTACAAAACGAATAGTTGTTTTGCAGCAAGAAAAGTTGCTCGCTGATAATAAAAGAAATATGCTTGAAGCTGAAATAAAACAGCTTGAGGCCGATATGGATTCGCTCAAAGCAGTTATTCAAAAAAACAGCACGGCAATTCTGATCAAAGAAATTGAGCATAAAATTCAATCTGTTGAATCAAAGTTACAGAAATGCCGGAATAATGTGCGGGACTATGAGCAATGCGCCCGCGTTTTATCTTTAGACGTTCCGCAGACGGAAAAGAAATTTAATGCGAACGTAGCATTGCTGCCGCAATTAAAAGAAAAACTCAGCAAAGAAAAAGATCGGCTTTACGAATCAAGCCTTGAACGGAACACACAAAATCAAACGTATAAAAACGAACTGAAAACAATCATCGAAGAATTGGAATCGCTTAGTAAGCGGACGACAAATATTCCTGCGCATAATATCAGAATACGCGATGAAATATGCGCACATATCGACTGCTCGGAAAAAGAACTGGTGTTTGCCGGAGAGTTATTACAAGTTACAAAAGAAGAAAGCCGCTGGGAAGCTGCGATAGAAAAACTGCTGCATAATTTTGCCTTATGTCTGCTGGTGCCGCCCGATCTTTATCAAAAGGTGAACAAGTATGCGGCAACGCACAATTTAAGAGGCAGACTCGTCTACCTTAGAACCGATACAAAGCCGCAGCTGAAAAAAAATATACCCGAAAAAGATTCTCTTATTGCGAAATTGGAAATACAGCGGAAGCATGAACTTTCCGATTGGGTTGAATCATATTTGCATGACACATTCGATTATATCTGTACTGATGATACGGAAGTATTCGGCAGAGCGGCAAAGGCGCTCACATCTTCCGGTTTAATTAAGGCAAAAATACGTCACGAAAAAGACGACCGTCCGCAGCATTCCGGACGACAAACTTTTGTTCTCGGATGGGATAATATCCAAAAGCGGCAGGAACTTTCGTTCAGCTTAAAAAAGCTGCAAAACGAAATTGCCAAAAACGATACGGCGCTGGCAGACAGCAAGAAAAAACAGGACGATATAAACGGTCAGCTTGCTATTTTGAGCAGCTTGGAAAAGATGCAATTCTGGGATGACCTTGATGTGCAAAAATATTCGGCTGCATTGAATACATCGCTCGAAGAAAAAGACGCTATCCTTCGCGGGGACAAAGAATTACGGCAGCTTGAAGATAAATTGAAAGGTTTGCAAATCGAAAAACAAACGAAGGAAGACGAGCGTACCGGTGCTATTACAGCAGCCTCAAAAACGGAACAGCAGCTGACGGATATCCGCATCAAAGAGGAACGCTTTACCGCTCAGTTAAATCAGTTTCCTGATCGGGACAGTGAAGAAACACAAAAAGCGCTCGCTGTTTTTGCAGAGCATTTTACTGCGCAAAAAAACTTTGACTTGCCGGAAAAGATCGATACCGAAAAAGAGCGGATTGAATCTGCGCTGAATAGAGAAAGCGAACAAGCGGAAACGGCAGTGCGGAATGCAGAGCGGAAAGTCCGCGAAAAAATGTCCGCAGTGAAAAACCCTAAGCCGGATATAAAACGGAAATTCCCGTCGTGGGAAGCTGATGTCCGAGACTTTCAAGCGGAAGCATCGGGGCTTGCCGACTTTCAAACCTTTTACGATAAGCTGAACCGCGATGATTTGCCTTCGTGCCGAAAAAAATTTAAACAGGTTTTTAATGAGCACGTAAAAAATGATATTACCAATTTTAAAACCATACTCGATACCGGACGTCAGCAGATTATTGCGGGAATAGAGGAATTGAATAAGAGCTTAAAAACAATTCCGTACAGCAAAAATCCTCCGACATATATCAAACTGGAAAACCGCAAAACAACCGATCAGTCCATAAAGGATTTTCAAGCGCTGTTGTTAGCGGCACTGCCAGACTCAGCCTCTATCTTTAACCGCACGGCCGGTTCTGAATTTGAAGAGTATAAAAAAATTGAAACGCTGATTGCCTACTTAAAAGAAAATGATCCGCGCCGTAAAAAAGTGCTGGACGTGCGCCAGTGGTTTAATTTTGCCGCTATTGAATATTATCTTAACGACAATACGCAAAAACAATACTACGAAGATTCTGCCAGTTTATCGGGCGGAGAAAAATCAAAATTAACCTATACAATTTTAGCATCGGCAATCGCGTTTCAATTCGGCATTACCGGCGGAGAAGGGCGTTCGCTACGGCTTGTTATCATCGATGAAGTGTTCAGTAAAATCGATATGGACAATTCGTGCTATGCAATGGAGCTGTTTAAAGAGATTGGACTTCAGATGATTCTTGTAACACCGATGGATAAAATCAATATTGTCGAAGACTATATCGCTTCGGTTCACATTACCGAAAAACACAACGACAATACCTCGCGCCTACTGAATATTACGATTGACCGATATCGGCAGGAAAAGAATTCTCTATGATCAATGCTGAATCAATCAAAGTGAAAGCCGAACATAAATTTACCGGCTATCTGCATTCCGTACTTGACGGCGATACGGCTTTTTTCCCGCTCCATATTCCGGCGGCAAGAGGTTCCGCAACGGATGATTTTGCAATGCGGAAAACGGAAGCGGAAAAACTATACCGGCATTCAAAGCAAGCAAAAGGATTCGGCTACACGGTGGTGAGCGCCGCCGTTAAAACCCGCAGCAAGGGAATGCAGACCGTCATCGAAAAAATACTGTTTGAAACCGAAGTTGATTTTTTGCGCTTTATCCAAAAAGAAACGGAAGCCTGTAATTTCAAAACAAATCTTGAACGTATTAAAACGCAATGCCTCAAACTTGATGCTGCTGATATTTGGTATGACTGGACGGCCAAGCATATCTCCGTTTTAACCGAAGCTTTCGACGCGCAGTATTGGGAACAACTTTTTTTATGCGCGGATTGGTTTATACATCACAGCCCGTGCGGATTATACCTGCGCGAAATTCCGCTTCCGGTACACACTAAGTTTATCGAACAAAACCGTATGCTTATTTTCTCGCTGTATTGTGCACTCAAAAGAGATAGGCATCGAGATGACACCGGTGAACAGAGCAGTGATAGAGCACAACCGCTCGCTACTGAATCCTGCAATGGATGTAGCGCGGGAGAAAAAGCAACGGAATTACAAAACACTGCGGAAGCTATATATGCCGAATGGGGAGTCCACACTGCGCCGCCGTTTGTCCGCTTCCGTTTACTGGATGATGCAATCGGTGTAACTATTGCAGGAGAAACGCTCCGAAGCGGCGAGGTTCAGATACCGCTTGAATCGTTTGCTGCGCTGCGCTTTGATTCCGTCGATACTGTTTTTGTCGTTGAAAATCTGCTGGTGTATTTGACATTCCCCGCCGTTCCTAAAGGGTTCTGTATTTTCGGTTCGGGATTTGCCGCCGTGCAATTACAGCGCAATAAGCATTTACGGCAAAAGAAGCTCTATTACTTCGGCGATATAGACGAACACGGTTTTGAAATCCTGTCGGAATTTCGCGCAGTCTTTCCGGCTGTTACTTCGTTTTGCATGGACAGCGCAACATACCAAACATTTGCACAGTTTGCCGTTCCCGGAAAATCCTCTAAACGGGATAGTGCCGATCTTCACCTCACCGCAGAAGAATTAGCGCTTTTCCGTTATTTACGGGAACACCCTGAGTACAGCAGACTTGAGCAGGAACGAATCCCGCAGGATTTTATCAGAGGAAAGTTGGCGCTGATCAGCGATAAAAGATTAACGATAAGGAACAGTTATGCAAAGCTCTGACAGTGCATATATAGCAACCTTAATTGCGGAAGATTCGGGATTACGGCTTTTACGTTCGAAGAATCCCGCACCGGTTATTTCATTTCTTTTTAAAATATTCAGAGAGCGGAATCAGCAAACGATTAATGCCGATCGGTTTGAAACGCTCCTGGCGGATTTTTTGCGCTCGCAGGAATTCTCCGGTTTTGACAATAGCGGTATCGACGATTGGTATGACGGAGAAACGGCGGAAATACAAAACAGCGAAGAGTTCAGACTTGCAACGCAAAGCATCGAGGCGCGCGCTCATTTTTTAGCAAATAAATGGTGTTCGGAAAAGGCCGGCTATATCAAAAAATACTATAATGAACGGCAGGATGTGATTATCGAACTGAGCGCGGGAGTGGAACGGCTGTTTACCTGGCTTGATACGATGGATTCAAAAACGTTTATCGGTACCGAATCCCGCTTTCAAGATATTCTACATAAACTCAGAGAGCTTTCGGAAAACACTACGCACGATCCGCAAACACAAATTGCAGAACTTGAAAAACAGAAAGAAGCATTGCAGCAACGTATAGATGCAATTAAAACAACCGGAGAGGCGGAAGTGTATACGCCGGTGCAAATGGTCGAACGGCTACGCGAAGTTTCAAAAGCGGCACGCGAACTCTTATCGGACTTCCGGCAGGTAGAAGAAAACTTTAAAGCCATTCTTGCCGATGTATACAAAAAGCAGTCGGTGAGCGAAACAAAAGGCGCGGTGCTCGGCTACGCCCTCGATGCCAATCTGGAAATGAAAGAAACGCCGCAGGGACAGACTTTCGATTCCTTTTGGGACTTTCTTGCAGCCGATGCAGGTAAAAACGAGATCAATCACTTAACACGGACGATTATCGCGCAGGTAACTGAGCACGGTATTGCGTGGGAGGACTCCTTCCTGCTGCACCTCAAGCAATACCTGCACGAAGCGGGACGCAAGATCATCGACACCAATCATTCGCTTACGCACCGGCTGAACCGAGTGCTGCTTTCGCGAGACCGCGGCGATCATAAGCAGCTGACCGAGCTCATCACTTTTATCAAGACAAAAGCCTTTGAATTGGCCGAGCGTGATATTGTTTTTCCTGATGATTTTTATATTCAGACTAGGCCGAAACTCTCTTTCCCGCAGGCACGGACGCTTGTTCTCCCGCCGCTTAATCAAAGCTTTGAACCGATCGTTTCATTCACCGAGCAAGAGTCGGCAGCGCTGTTGCAGCAAAGCGGCATCTTTCATCAATTTTATATTGACGAGACCTTGCTTAAAAAACATATCGAACAGTACCGCAGTCAATTTCTCCATGATGCCATTCAGTTTTCGCTGCACGACTTGCTCGAAAAATTCCCGATAGAAAAAGGCCTCTCCGAAGTCGCCGCCTATTTTTCCCTTGCGCCGAAACTCAAACCCGCCGCCGTTATCCTTGATGACGCAACCGAACGGATTACCTACACCTATAACGGCAAATCCGTAGCGCTGACGGTACCTAAGATTATATTCGGGTAGCAATATTGGAAATCAGACCGTTGTTCAGCACATTGCCGCCGATCTTGTACGGCAAGTTGGTGATCATCGCTTCCATAATGTACGAGGCATATTCGTGGGTGCGGTCATGGGTGATTTTTCCATCGGCAAGGATATTCTTCTTTTCTTCCTCCCAGCCCTTAATCTGATTGATGCAGCGGCGCGGATATTCATCCAGCGGAATATTGAATTTTTCAATCAGCTCGGGATACTTCGATTTAATATAGAAGAGATTGTATTCGGCATTGTGCTCGCTCGATTCGGTACAGTAATAGCCGAAGTTTTTGATATAGTCAAAGCGCACCATGTCCTTGTGTCCGCCCGCTGCATTCTTTGCCGCCGCACGCTTTTTAATTTCAGGATAGAGATCGACGCCGTCTTTATCGGCAATCGACAGCAACCATGCCATGTGGTTGATCCCCGCGATCACTTCCCGCCGTCCTTCAAGCTTATCCTGTATGTCCAATTCTTCAAACAGTGTCTTTGAACAAATCTGTACGCTATGACACAAACCGACTGTTTTTACATTGGTGTACCGAAGCATATAGCCGGTCAGCATCGCCATCGGGTTGGTATAATTGAGCAGCCAGGCGTTGGGACACACCTCTTCTATTTCGTGCGCAAAAGCTTCCATCACCGGAATGGTACGCAGTGCACGCATGATGCCGCCGATACCCAGCGTGTCGGCAATGGTGTCTGCCGTAGTCCGTATTTTTTGGGGATTTCAAAGTCGGTAATGGTACACGGATCGTATCCGCCAACCTGAATGGCATTGATGACGAAGGTCGCATCCTTGAGCGCCACCTTCCGGAGGCGGGAAAGCTAGTTTTTTTGTTTCCTCCCGCTTGTCATTTTGTTGCATACAGGTTATCAAGGCAATCACTTTCAATATTTCCGATATGCTCCCCGGTAAAATGCCTCTTTGCGGCTTCCCGTGTTTTGTGGTATAACATTGAAATGTAAGCTCATAAGGGAGTATGATGATGAAAAAATTACTAATGCTTTGTTCTTTATTACTATGCTGCGGCGCAGTTCTTTTTGCCGAGGAAACTGCCGAATCCATTATGAAAGGAGTTCCGTCAAAAATAACGATTGAAACAATCGGGACTCGGGCAAAGATGGAAATTCAGCAGAACGGTACAACGAAGGCGGAACTATTGGTCGATCAATATTCCGTGCAAAAAGAAAACGATCACCGCACCTTTTTGGAAATTAAAGCGCCGGCAAATGTAAAAGGAACGCGCTTTTTGATGATTGCAAAAGACGGCGTTACCGATCAGCGGATTTATCTGCCGTCGCTGGGCAAAGTCCGCCGTATTACCGGCGAATCGGAAGGTACCGAAAGCTTTCTCGGTACCGATTTTTCGTATAATGATATGTCGTATTTGCAGCGGGATAGCAGTTTGGATACATACAAGATACTACGCGAAGAAGAATACGGCGGCACTTTGTGCTATGTCATCGAAGGTGTCCCTAAAAATGCAAAGTCGGAGTATTCCAAGACCAATACGTGGGTAGAAAAAGATTCCAAGCATTTGGTAAAAATTGCCTTTTATGACCGGAAAAACGTATTGGTAAAAATTATGGAAATGAATAATTATGAGGTAACCCAAGGTGTAGATACTCCGCGGATTACTAAAATGACAACCCTTGCAACGAATACGGCGACGACTATCAATATTATCAAGATGCAATATAATATGAATATCCCCGATAAGATTTTTACTTCGCGTTATCTGGAGCAAGGCCGCTAGTAAAAAACATATTGTAAAAAAATAACCGGTATGCCTGAAGGCTATACCGGTTTATTCGTGCGGCAAGGTTAACACCTGCCGTCTCTCGGCTACACTCTGCGCTGGAGCATCGGCGATACGGTTATTCAATTACCGCGACGATATCGCCCGCCTTTAAAATCAAATACTCTTCGCCGTCGATCTTAATTTGCGTTCCTGCATATTTATCGTGCATCACTTTTTGACCGACTGACACCTTAATCTTTTCTTTATCATCGCCGACGGCAACGACAACTGCCGTTTGCGTTTTCTCCTGTGCGGTATCGGGAATAATAATTCCGCTTGCGGTTTTAGTTTCTACCTTATCGACTTTTACTAAAACACGGTCTGCTAATGGCCGTACTTTCATGTAAGAACCTCCTATCATACTGTACTTTTCGGTAGTAAAAAATATGCCCCGATGATATCCGGGGACATTTTAACCGAACATGGCTGTGTCAATTTAACCCAGTTTTAATTTTATCCATACTGAGTGTGTCATTTAAGCCATATAAGGTTGTGTTAAATATACAAACAAAGATATAAAAAGGCAAGTTTTTTTCCTTTTTTTATAATTCCATACCCAAAATGTCCGTAATAAAGCGATTTTAAAGCCATTTTTCGCCTTAGTTATCTCAAATTCAATTTATAAAAAACTTGGCACCCTATTTGCTTTAATAATTAATATACAAGGTTTAATCAAGGGATTGATAAAGCACCTTATTAACCGGTGAATTTCCGCTGCATTGCTCCGGAACATCGTGCACTTCATTTGTACAAGGAGATATGATAAAAAGCACCGCCTAAAATTACGTCAGTGCTTTTTATCTCAAGTTTGCGTTGCAAACTCGATTATTTACGGATGCGCTTAATGCGCATGACTAAAAACTTTTTCGGATGTTCAAACATCCTGCAAAAGTTTTTATGGGAGATGACTTATGGAAAGAACACAAAATACACGTGCGGATAATAATATCTTTGCAACCTATTTGAGAGAAATAAACAAGATACCGCTGTTGTCGGTAGAAGACGAAGTAAAATACGCAAAAGCAGCTGCTGCCGGTGATGAAAAGGCAAAAAAAATACTAATTGAATCGAATTTACGCTTTGTGGTCAACGTCGCAAAAAAATATCAGAACAAAAATATTCCGATTATGGATTTAATCAGCGAAGGTAATATCGGGCTGATGAATGCTGCCGACCGTTTTGATCCCGATAAGGGGTACAAGTTCATTTCGTATGCGGTATGGTGGATTCGCCAAGCAATTTTAAAAGCCATCTGCGAAAAATCCCGCATGATTCGGCTTCCGTTGAATAGAGCGAACGAATTGGTGCAGATTGAAAAAGCCCGTAAACTTATGGGTAAGGCCGGAAGCGAACCGGAAGATAAAGAGCTAACCGATATCGCGCAGAAACTCCGCATTGAACCCGATATGGTACAAACAATTATGAATGCCGCTCGCGATCCCGTTTCTCTGGATGCACCGATGTTTAGTGATAACAACGCTGCAAGCACCGGCGATTTTGTAGAAGACACCCGTTATATGCAGCCTGAAAGCTATGCGCTTGATATTGATCTCCGTGAGAATATTGATGCGTTGCTTGCTTCCTTGACGGACCGGGAGGCGGAAATTCTTCGGTACCGCTTCGGATTAAACGGATATGAGCAGCTTTCATTAAAAGAAGTAGGAATACGCTTTAATTTAACCAAAGAACGCATCCGCCAAATCGAAAAGAAAGCGCTGGAACGTTTACAGGCGATAGGACATCAGCACGAACTCGAAAGCTTCGTCGCATAACCTTCATTAGAGCGGCCGCATTAGGTTGCCTTTTATATAGGTGCCGCTGCAGAGGGGATGCGGTATTCGGCGTAGCGGACATTCTTTTTTTCTACGGCATCACGCAGTGTGCGTTCGACTTTTGAAAGCGTAGATTTTCCGGTTTTCACTTCGACGAACAGCACTTCATCAACTGCGCCTGTAGAAAGCCCCGGAAAGGCGACAAAGTCTACGGGTTTACCGACAAACCGGATTTCTGTCGGATCGGCAGGGAAATCGGGAAAAAATGCTGCAAATTGTTCGGAAAGCTGCCCATTCAACACTGCCCGCGACCGTTTAACGGCATCTTCACGGGCAATTTGAATTTCTTTAGTAAGATGCTTGCTTGCGGAAAGCTGTCCGATTTTTGTTCCAAGGAAGAAAGCAACGATAATAAATGAAATACCGGCAATCGCCAAAATAAGCAGCAAAAGCTTTAATTCTATCAGGTCTGCCATAATTTTCCTCCTCAAAAGTTTCTTTTTCCGATATTAATTGTTCTATGATTGTGCTATTGTGAGTATCGGTTGCTTGCAGTATTTCTAAAGGATTTCATAAAGTAGCCCGATATAAGAACGAACCATTTATAAAGTTGAGGCATTAGCGTATGTATCGTATAGGCTCTATATTCTATTGTTGTTTTTGTCTTTCATTGGCCGTTTCTTGTATGTCCGTTACAGCAAAAAGAGTTGCCGCAACGCCTATAAAGGAATCGAACGATGCCGCCGGGCAGATACACACGGAACAGCCCCCCAAAACGGCGAATCCGGTGAATTATGTTCCGAAAACAGCACAGAGAGCTGCGAGATTGTTGCCCGAGCTTACACAGGCCGTGAATAATTACGATGTACACAAAGCCTTTGCATTATTCGGCGCCATTTATGAGTCGTGCAACGGGCAAGAAAATAATAAAACCCTTATCGATGCGCGGCAGCGGATACAGCCATTGTTGAATGCCGTATCTTTAGAGGCAGTCAATCAGCCGGCGCCGGTAAGTGCAGGCTCACCGTTCACCCGGCCGTTTGCAGCACGCATTGTAATTACTGCTCCGGAAAAACAAATCCCGTTAGATAATTACCCCGTTACCGTTTTATACCCATCGTCCGGCACAGGCAGCAGCTTAAAAACAGACATTGTGCGTACCGATACCGGAGGTTTTTTATATTTTACCCCTCCTATACCGGAAAAAGCATGCGACGGGACGCTTTTCTTTTATCTTTCACCGACAGGAGCAGGGGATGCCGCTTCTTTAGCAGCTGCAGCAAAAAATCTCTCCGTTTCTTTTCCCTATAAAGTTGCAACAAAAGAAAAACGTATACCGACTATTATCGCTATTCTTGATTATGATGAGAATAATACCCCTGTTTTTTCCAGTAATACAACGGCAACCCGTCTTCTTACAGGGCTTATGAAACGAGGATTTAGTAGAGTAGGTCTTGACGAATATCGTGAACTGGCCGAAACCGATGAAGTTTCCGTAATCCATACCGCGCAGAGTAAAATCGGTACGGCGGTTGATCGTTTTATTTTCGGTAGAACACATATTACGGTAGAACCGGCAGAAGATAATACTTTTGTCTGTACCATACGTGCCGATATATCGATTTGGGATTTTAAGCAAACGCGAAAGATACATCAATTTACCTTTGAACACACTGCAAAAGCCGGGACAAAAGCACAAGCAATCTCGCTTGCCCGTACCGATTTGGGTGAAACGGTCATCGCAGAAACTTTCAATTACAGCTTGTAAGCACTGTCAGAATAAATGCACAAAAAGAAGGGTTCTTGCAGTTCAAACATTATTTGCTTATACTCTGCGGCATGAAACTTTTTGTTGTGCGCCACGGTGAAACGGATTTAAATGTGAAGGAACTCGCATGCGGGGTTTCGGAGACGAATCTAACGGAAAAGGGGCGAATGCAAGCACAAGCATTGGTAAGCCGGTTAAAAGAAGATAAAGAAAAAAACAATATTACAACAATTTATGTGTCTCCGCTCAAGCGGGCGAGGGATACGGCGGCATATATCGAACAAGCATTACAGCTTACGGCTATTCCGGATACCCGCCTAAAAGAGATAAATTTCGGCGATTTTGAAGGGAAACCATGGAATAATCCTGAAATTTTGTACATTCATAAAAATCCTTTTTTAAAATTTCCCGCAGGTGAATCATTTGCACAGGTAGTACACCGTGCATACAGTATTATAGAAGACGTAAAGAACAAGCATACGGGAAGCGGCAATATTCTCTTTGTCTGCCACGGTGTGCTTACAGCGGCTATCTATACGTACTTTAAACCTTTTTCGGCAGAAGAATTACTCCGGTTGGAAATTAAAAACTGTCAACTAATTGAGTTTGATTTGTAAGAATAGCGATGCCGGCGGCAGATGCCTTATGAGCACAATTACACCCCGATTTTCTGTATCAGGGTATGGTGATCCCAATCGGGAAAATACCGGTTAAGGAGTCTTTCCATTTCGGGAAAAACCGGCGCTTCAATGAAAGCGGGTATATCCGCCGGACGGGTATCGGGAAAATACAATCTCCATGCGTGGAGCTGATACCGCGAACAGCCGGAGAGTAGAACGCCTCCGTTATATTTACTATCCCCTGCAAGCGAGTGGCCTACGCTCATTGTATGCTTCCGTATCTGATGTTTTTTACCGGTAATAAGTTTGAACAGTATAAGCGATGCATTTATATCTTTGCTGTATGCAACCGAATAACACTGCGTCATCGCTTTGCCACTCGCCTCGTGGGTTGTAACACATTGTGTCTGCATAGCGCCGCGTACGATACCTAAGTAATATTTATCCACCGTTTTTTCCCGCAGGCACTGAGAAAACCATTGGGCGCCTGCAAGTGTTCGTGAAAAGCACAGTATCCCGGTAGTATCTTTATCAAGCCGGTGCAGCGGCCCCGGTTTAAACGAGAGGCTTAGTGAGCGACCGCTGCCGGAAGCGGCGGCAGATTGTGCGGCGGCGGATAATTCTGAAATGGCGCCGGACAGCAGCGTGTCTATACTGCGGCTGCCATGTACGGGAATTCCGGCAGGTTTATTCACGATAAGAAGATCGGCTGTCTTTAATAAAATCGGAATAGCAATAGAGAGGCAGCCTTGCCGAACGGATGCGCACCCCGCCCTATCGGATGCGGATGACTTTTTACTTTGCCGGCCGGTTAGGGCGGATGTTTTTTTCCGCTGCAGATTATCTCTATTGCTTTGCTCTGTTACTTGTAATAGTTGTTCTGCCTGTTGTTCGGCAGGGAGCAGCGATGAGGCAATCGATAACGTATCACCTACTGCTGTCCGATAATTAAGCGCCGTCCGTTTTCCGTTGATGCGGATTAAGCCTTTACGGATCGCCGCATATAACATTGAAAGCGGAAGACTTGAGAGAAATTTTCTGATTACGCGGTCAAGCCGCCTACCGGCATCGTTTTCCGAAATAATAAATTCCGTTTTTATGCTTTTCCCATACGGCCGATGCTGTTTAATACCAGTTGCTTGAACAGAGGCGCCGCTTTTTTTCCCGCATCCAGCACTTCTTGTTCGCTTAATAACGAAGTGCCGATACCTGCTGCAAGGTTCGAAATAAACGAAATGCCGCACACCTGCATACCTGTATGCCGGGCTGCAACCGCTTCCACAGCGGTACTCATCCCGACGGCATCGGCTCCGAGGCTCCCTACAAGACGTACTTCCTGCGGTGTTTCATAAGCAGGGCCGGTGAATTGGCAATACACACCTTCCCGGAGGGGAATATGCAAAGATTCCGCTGCTGCTTTGATATGTATCCGGAGATTTTGAGCATACACTTGAGTCATATCCGGAAAGCGTACACCAAGAGCTTCAAAGTTTTTCCCGATGAGCGGAGAAGGCACAAAGCAGGTGATGTGGTCGGTAATCATCATAAAGTTACCTGCACTAAAATTTTTGTTTACACCGCCTGCTGCATTGGTTAAAAAAAGAATTTCCGCCCCCATCAATTTCATAATCCTAATAGGGAGAACCACATCGGTCATCGGATATCCTTCGTAATAGTGGATTCTCCCCTGCATAATAACAACAGGAATTCCATCAATTTTTGCAAAGACAAACGCCCCGCGGTGTCCCGGTGCTGTGGAAAGCGGAAAATTACGAATGGAAGCGTAAGGGATTACGGCGTCAACCGGCAGCTCATCTGCAAGATCTCCCAATCCAGAACCAAGTACCAATGCAATTTTAGGGGTATAAGGGATTCGCTCCTTTAAGTTTTTAAAACAATGCAACAATTTTTCTTCAGGGTTCATATGGTTTCCTTTAAACATCTGTACTGGCATTTGTCAACAAGCGTTCTATATCGGCTAAATCCGTGATACGGCTTGCAACTGTTTTGTTTCGTCCTGCTGTTTTTTTATCATATTGAAGCGTTGCATGATAGAGTTCAAGTAACATGGACGCCAGAACGGCAAGATTCGGCCCTAAATTACTGAATGCCATATTGCGATATACCTTATCAGCGGTTGCCATCTTGGTATTTGCTTCGGTAATCGAATTGATATTAGGAAGAACATCACGTCTAACTAAATAAATGAAACGAGAAAGTGCAATGATATCATAATAGAGATCATCAAGGTGGAAGCCTTGTAAGACAAAATCTTCGGAATGTTCGGTCAAATCAACGATATGCCGCGATAAATCAATATTGGAAAGAATTTGTGCAAACAAGGGGCGTAAAAAGCGCGTTGCAATATTTTCATTATAATGCCTTCCAATTCTAACGATTATCTCAGCAATTATTCTATCATCAACTAACATAGCGTTTACTATATATCAGTTTAGGGATTTTTACAAGCCGTTATCCGCTGCGATTGCCCATAATCCCTTGCATTGCCAAATATAAACATGATACTATTCTTTTCATGGAAAGAAAACGGATCTTAACGGGTGATCGCCCTACGGGGAACCTTCATCTGGGGCATTATGTCGGCTCGATTAGAAATCGGGTTCGGCTTCAAGATGAGTTTGAATGCTTTTTTATTATTGCGGACTTACATACGCTAACCACCAAGCCCGACAAACAATATATCGATGAATTGGCGGATAATGTGCGGCAAATGGCGCTGGATTATTTAGCCTGCGGTATCGACCCTAAAAAATCGGTTATTTATCTGCAATCGGCAGTGCCGGAGGTATGCGAGCTTAACCTGTTTTTCTCCGACCTTGTTACCGTGCCGCGGCTGCAGCGTATTCCTTCCATAAAGGATATGGCGAAAGCAGCGCACTTGTCCGAATTACCGCTCGGGTTGCTCGGCTATCCGGTGCTGCAGGCTGCCGATATTTTGCTCCCCCGCGCCAATCTGGTACCGGTCGGTAAGGATAACGAAAGCCATGTCGAACTGACACGGGAGATTGCCAAGCGTTTTAACTATATGTACGGCGACGTATTCCCGCTGCCGGAGGTGATGGTAAGCGATTACGGCTCGCTTGTCGGTACGGACGGACAGGCAAAGATGTCGAAGAGCCTTAACAATGCGATATTTCTCTGCGATGACGAAAAAACGGTGATAAAAAAGGTTCGCGGTATGTACACCGATCCCAACCGAACCAGCGCAGATATTCCGGGGACTGTAGAAGGGAATCCCGTGTTTATTTACCATGATGCATTCAACCCTAATAAGGCGGAAATTGAAGATTTAAAGGAACGCTATCGGAAAGGTAAGGTCGGCGATGTTGAAGTAAAGGATAAACTCGCAGCCGCTATCAATACGTTCCTTGAGCCTATCAGGGAACGGCGAGCGATGTATGCCTCCAAACGCGGCTTTGTCGACGAAATTATCTATAACGGCACGATGAAGATGCGGATGGAAGCTGCCCAAACGCTTAAATTGGTAAAGAAAGCGATGGGCGTTTCCGGTGTCTGGAATAAAATCTCCCGAAAAGCGGAAGAAGCAAAGAAATAGTTACTAATATTTTATCAAGTGTGCCGTTTCAAAGGTTTTTCGGCGGGACTCTTCGACAAGGCCGCGAGCCGCCCCCTCGGACAAACCCCATTCGGCTCCGGCATTGTCGGGAAGCCGTCAATAAAGAGCAGCGGTTCCTTTTATTACGACACCGGTTTTTCCGTTCAACGTGATAATGTCGCCTGTTTTTAATATACTTGTCGCTTCGGGGGCTCCTACGATGGTAGGCTTTGATAGGTTCATTCCCATCAGCGCGGCATGGCCGCTCAAATTTCCGTTTTCGGTAATAACGGCGCCTGCCCGCTCGATAAAGGAATTCATTAAATCGTTGGTGGATTCACTTACGATAATATCTCCGTCTGTAAAGTCGGTCAGCAGATCTTGTGCAGAACGGATAACCTTTACCCGTCCGGTTACAACCGATTCAACGCCGGTACCCTTACCCTTCAGCAGTATCTTTCCGACGGTTTCAACCTTCAACAAATTTGTCGAACCGGCAAGGCCGATCGGAACTCCGGCGGTAAGCACGGCGAGTTCACCCTCTTGTACAAACCCATTCTCTTTTGCGACGTTAATGCACTGTTCGAACATCTCGTCGGTCGATTTAAAATAGGACGTTACAATCGGGTAGACGCCCCAGTTAAGCGATAACCGGCGTGCAGTTGCTTCGGACGGCGTTACGGCAACAATCGGCGCCTTAGGCTTGTATTTTGAAAGCGCCCGCGGCGTTTCTCCCGAAGAGGTCGCGGTAACGATAACCTGCGCATTCATCTCCAACGCCATAGAACAGGTTGCGTGCGCGATGGCATTCGTAATAGTCAAAGAATGCTCCCGCGCAACCGCACCCATAATCTTGTCGTAGTTCAACGAGTTTTCGGTTGTAACGGCGATACGGTGCATCATCTTAACGGTTTCTACCGGATATTTTCCAGCCGCCGTTTCACCTGAAAGCATAATGGCGCTCGTTCCGTCAAAGATAGCGTTCGCAACATCGGTAACTTCCGCCCGCGTCGGCCGCGGGTTATGCGTCATCGACTCAAGCATTTGGGTTGCTGTGATCGCCGGTTTGCTTGCCTTCAGTGTTTTGCGGATAATCATCTTTTGCACGAGCGGAATTTCTTCCGGCGGAATTTCGATACCTAAATCGCCGCGGGCAACCATAATGCCGTCGGAAACTTCAAGTATTTTGTCGATGGAATCGACACCTTCTTGGTTTTCAATTTTCGCAATAATATGGATGTTATTCCCGTTTTCTTCCTCCAAGACCTTGCGGATGCTTAAAATATCAGCAGGGCCACGGGTAAACGAGGCTGCGACAAAATCAACCTCATTTTGAGCGCCGAACTTTAAATCGGAAATATCCTGTTCGCTCAGGAAGGGCAGGTTAATTTTTACTCCGGGAATATTGATACCCTTATGATTCGATACGGGGCCGTCGCTCATGACGGTACAGATAATATCGGTGCCGTTATCGATCCGCTCGACCCGCAGTTCGATTAAGCCGTCATCTATAAGGATGCGATTCTTAGGCTGTACTTCCTGCGCAAGGTTCTTATAGGTTACGCTGCATATTTTTTCATCGCCGACAACATCGCGCACGGTAAGCGTAAACTGTTGTCCCTTGCTCAGCTGCACGGAATTTTCAGCGAAGTTTTTCAGCCGTATTTCCGGCCCTTTGGTGTCCAGCATAATCGCAACCGGCAAGTTGAGTTCCTGCCTAATCTTTTTGATACGGTCGATACGGATCCGGTGCTCCTCATGCGTACCGTGTGAAAAATTAAGGCGGCAGACATTGAGTCCTGCCTTAAATAATGCACGCAGTATTTCTTCCGAGTCTGAAGCGGGACCAATAGTACAGACAATCTTTGTCTTTTTCATATCTTCTCCTATCGAATCTAAAAGAAAACCTCTAAAAACTCCGGTTTTTAGAGGTTCCCTAAAGCTTATCCTTACTCTTTGCTTTTATCTTTCGAAATAGCGTCAACCAAGATGGCGATTGCACCGTCTCCGGTTACGTTACATGCAGTTCCGAAGCTGTCCTGTGCAATATAGAGTGCGATAATCAATGAACACATCGTGTCGTTAAAGCCGAGAATGGACTGTACAAAACCGAGCGCTGCCATAACTGCGCCGCCGGGAATACCGGGCGCGGCAACCATTGCGACACCCAAGATCGCGATAAACGGAAGCATAACGCCGGCGTTTGCCGTTTGTCCGTGCAGGATGAGGATCGCCATTGCACAACTGGTAAGGGTGATGGTACTTCCGGCAAGGTGAATGGTCGCACAAAGCGGGATAACAAAGTCTGCAATTTTTTCCTGAATACCGATTTTCTTTGCAGAGGCAAGAGTTACCGGTATGGTCGCAGCAGAAGATTGCGTTCCCAATGCGGTAACATACGCCGGCAGCATTGTCTTAATCGATGTAAAGGGATTCCGTTTTGCAATCATACAGGCAATTATGTACTGAATAAGTATCATGATGACGTGCAGTGCAATAACAATCGCAAATACTTTGATGAATACCTTGAGGATAAGTCCAACTTGTCCTGCATGGGTCATGTTGGTAAATACGCCTAAAATATGAATCGGCAGAAGCGGAATAATGATAACTTCGATAACTTTCGTAACGATATTCTGAAATTCGCGGGCTGCATTCTTTAAGGTTTCCGAGCGGGTTACCGCAATACCGATACCGAGAACAAAGCTCAAAATTAACGCGGTCATAACACCCATTAGCGGCGGCATATCGATGCCGAATAAACCGGGCAACAGTGCATCTTCCGGGTTCGCATGAGAGAAAATATCCGCGTGAGAGGTTAAAAAGAAGGGGAAGAATATGGAATCGGTTACAAAGGCTAACGTACCGGCAAGCAGCGTTGAACCGTATGCAATACCGGCAGTGATGGCAAGCAGCTTCCCTGCATCGGCGCCCAAATCCGCAATACCCGGAATAACAAATCCGAGAATGATCAGCGGGATAATAAAGCTGAGGAAGTTGCCGAATACCCCGTTAAAGGTTGCCAAAATTTGAACAGGCAACGGCAAATGAGTGGAGCGCGTCAAGTTACCGATCAAAATACCGGCAACGATTGCAATAATAAGACGCGGCAAGAGACCTAATTTTTTTGTACTCACAATGAACTCCTTTTTAAAAGTATCAGGACATCTCTAAAAGCTGACCGTTTTTTTAAAAATGCCCATATCTTTTTATAGTGTAACTGACTTTATTTCACTTGTCCAGTTTTTTTTGATATT
>ERZ772957.792-NODE-792-length-23073-cov-19.233817_pt1 | contig 23073 bp, 21 predicted proteins | sample MGYA00580682_ERZ772957 | MGnify/ENA primary metagenome ERZ772957 (study PRJEB29015, sample SAMEA2737921) | human oral metagenome | biome: human oral; feature: human-associated habitat; material: dental | place: China | collected 2025 ...
ACAGGTCAATCCGTGAAAATCCGCGATTCCGGACACACTTTTTGACCCTTAACCCGAGGGGACTATCGCCCAACATCGAGGACTATCAATCAACGCCCCTGCGGGGCGTAAGACCATCCTCACCCTCCGTATGTTCTCAGGGAAGGGGCGGAGGCGGGGGGTTTGTAACGCTTAATCGGGGTTTGTAACGCTGGTGTAACACCTAAAAATGCACAAGCGTTACAGCGTTTCGCCTCGTATCTCAACGAAAAGCTGACCTTGTAACGCTTGTAACGCCTAAAACCGAAAACTTTTATATATAGAAAAACACGGGTGAAGAAGTATTTCCCGTGCGTAATTTATAGAAAATAGGCGTTACAGGCGTTACAACATATAGTTTTGCTTGATATACCAACGTTTAGAGCGTAACGCATGACGAAAAATAGGCGTTACACAGGCGTTACAAGCGTTACAACTAGCGTTACAACCCGCGCTGCCGGGGAGGGCCTCCTCACCCTCCCGCTCCCACTCCACGAGAACATGCAAGGGCAATAAAGATCATCCCCCTGAGCGATAAATATCCTCCTCCCGCTCATTCCCTGAGAAGGTCGCAAAGCGACCCCGAGCCACTCGTTGGAGGTGAGGTCGCCTGTGTGCGTCCTTACCCGAGCTGGGCTGCCCGGCCTCACCTCCACCTACTCGGGAGGTTGGAATGATTACTCAAACTACTGTTCGCCCATCAGTCTGGATCGGCTGCCTTGCCTGCTATAACGAAGGCATACTCAACGGGAGATGGTTCCCGGCAGAAGAAGCCGGTGAGGTAACACCTGAAGACCTACACCTTGGCCTCACAGCTCACGACGAGCTATGGATCTTCGATCATGAGGGGTTCCCTCGCGGAACAGGTGAAATGTCGCCCGATACCGCACAGCTTTGGGGTGAAGTCTTCGATGAGATCGGAGAAGAACAGTGGCCTGCACTGCTCGCATGGATTGAAACAGGCTGTTACGTAGCATGTGGGGATACACTACCGAGTTCATCCGACTTCAAGGAGAGGTATTGCGGTTGCTGGGACTCGTTCGAGGACTACGCGACACAGCTCGCTGAGGACACCTGTTTGATGGAGGACTGGCCTGAGGAGGCGAAGCGCTACTTCAACTGGAAATCATGGATCCAAGACCTCGAATACGAGTACACAGTCACCAACGCGCCTGATGGTGGCGTCTTCATCTACAGATCCCTATAACACGAACCCCGGTTACCTCACGGTAGCCGGGGTTCTTGTTTTCCTCATCCTTTGCCTCAGAACTCCATCCCATCGTCTTCATGCTGTGTGACCTCAGGGACGATAACACCTCTCATACGGCGTGCGTCTCGTTCTTCGGTAGTCTCAGGTCGCGTTCGGGGTGAATGTGTCGAGGTCTTCTTCAGTTCGACACTCTCACCCGCAGGCATTGGTATTTCTGCCTTCCCCGTGAGCACATCGAAGAGCGATGGTGACTGTCGGGGTGAGGGTGGCGGAGTAGGTTGAGGGTGAGGAAGCGGAGGCTTCTTCTTGGGTGCGATCTCCTCCTCCTCTTCGTCTTCCAGAACCGCTACCACTTGTCGGTGAGCAGCGAACACATCTTGTGCCTTATCGGCGGTGAAATCTGGAGACAAGGCGCTTGCTTTCTTCCTTCCCCACTTGCCATTGTCGAGCCGCCTCATTTTGAAAGACCATCCATCACGATCCGTGACCGCGAGGCGCACGTCATGTTCAGCGAGGACTTCCTCAAACGACGCTTGATCCACCGAGCGCGGATCAGCAAGCGCGTCGTTGACGATGTCGCCAAGTTGTTGCTCAAAACCACCGGGAGAAAAGTCCTCTCTGCGTTGAAGCCACCCCGGCTTGGGCCTGGTTGGATCGGGGAGCACGCGGAGCTGTTCCTCACGCATGATCTGATCATTCAACTGGTGCAGTCCGTGACGCCACGAGGTATAACGCGAGAGCGCCTTGCCCGTGAGGTTGTCATGGTTCGTCACTGTGATATGCGCATGCGCATGCTGACCCTTCGAGTCCGTATGAACGGCAATCAGGTAGTCAGCACTGTGCATAGACTCTGTGAGCCTCTTCGCGACATCGCACACGCGTTGCATATCCTCCGGTGAGGTCACGTCGAACTCGTCCGGGTGAAAAGCGAGAACATAGGTGTACGCCTCCACCTTCCTCCCATGCAAGCGTGCGAGTGATTCAGCGCGAGCAAGGAACTGCTCCGGTGTCGAAGCACCGTCCGCAGTATGGATGGCGAGTGCCGCCGCCCGAGTGCGTCCCTCTGATCGGAGGCGAGAGCGCACCTTTGCGTCGGCACCATACAGCACGTAGTTCACCGCCGAGGCGGCGGACTTCGAGGACTTGACGTTGATCGTGCTCATGACGTGATCACCGTCTTGTCACCAAGACTTGCACGCAAGTCATCGACGGCGCGAGCGAGGTCTCGCACCCGCTCGGGGTCAATCACCGAACCGCGCCTGAGTGCTTGGTTCAGATTGACCCCCAAACGCCGCAACTGCTCAACAGCCTGAGCAGTTTGCGCCGACTCTGGAGCCGCCGCCTGAGGCACCGCCTCCAGAGGTGGCTTCGCAGCGTCGAGCACATGTAGTGCTGCTGCGCGAAGCCATGCGCTCACCGTAACGTTGAGCGCAGTCGCACGACGCTTGAAGGCGTCGTACTCCTCCTCCGACACACGCACTGTGATCCTGTGCGAACGAGTGTCGGAGAACGTGGTAACGCCCCCATGCTGAGGCATGACTTTAGGCGATACCACGGTATGGCCAGCAGGGAGAGTGTCAGACAACGGTGGCGTGACCGCCCCCTGTCTGACATCTCTCCGCTGGCCCACGTCCTCGTTCGCGTTGCTCACTGCGGGCGCGGGGGACACCGTCCCTGCTACCCCTTGACGGGGAGCAGGAGACGGTGGGAGCGAGACGCGCGATAGGACATCCCCCACCACGTCTCGCACCAGCTCCTGCGCCTCGCTGAGCGGAGTAGCAGGAGCTTCGTCACGAGGCATCACCTGACGCGGCGCACGCGCTGCACGCTCCGACAGCGAGGGTGCACCTACCCCTGCCTCTCGCAACGCTTTGCGTGCCTCGTACACAGGGTCGTAGAACGTAGACGTGCTATCAGTACTCATAATTCGTACCTCCGTCCTGCTGGTCCTGCTCCGCCGTCGCAACCTCCGGCTGCGCGTCGGACTGCGCCGAACGCTTCGCCCGAGAGGAGCGAGCCAGTCGCTCCTCTTCGAGGAGGCGACGTGCCTCCTCCTCATACTTCGAATACGTGTCGGGGTGCTCCGTACGGATGATCTCCGCCGTGCGCAAGGCGAGGCGTTCCTCCTCCTTGCGTGCTTGTTCACGCAAGCGACGAACGCGCTTCTGATAAGCAAGACGTTCCTGCTTGATAAGGTCATCGAGAGCGTTGTTGCGATTATTCATTGTGCATCCTTTCGTAACTTGTTGCCGCTGCCCAGACGGCGAGGATTGAGGGCAAGTTTTGGGTCACTCGTCGTCAGTAGATGAAGTGCCTGCCCGCAGAAGCCCACGGGCCGAAACTGGCATGTTATGCGGGATCCCGATCTTGCACATAGAACCGCCTACAGGTTGGAGATCAAACCAGTTACTCAGGTCGTATTCCACAGCCAGAGGTTCATCACCGACAATGCGGTTTTGCGTACGCATGGATTTCTGCTTGCCGTCCGCACCATGAGGAACAACCCACCCGCACGAGGGGGTGGCATCAACGTATGCTGTAAGCCGCTTGTTAAACTCCCGAGAGCTGACTGCACGACCATTGGGAACCTCTTTGCGCATCCATGCGGAATACACCCCGTAGAGGAACCCCCACGGCAACAGGTCCCAAACGAACTGAGGCAAAAACTCCTCAGCGAACTGAAGGACCGGATCATTCTCAACGCGCATCTCACCGAGCAGCTCCTGACACACCGCAGGCTCAATAAACGAATCGAACCACGGCCACATCAGGGCCTTGTGCGCGACGTACGCAAGAACCTCAGGCCGCTTCAAGTAATCGTTCTTGATCGCCTTGTTCTCATCCGCGCCAACATAGCGCTTGCGGAACGGAATGAGGATAAAACGGCGATAGAGCGACTCAGACTTGTCCTTCGAGGACGGCAACTCGTTGGCACAGAACACACACAAGCCACGACCCTTGATACTCGTCATTGGGCCGTGCTTAACGTTGAAGCGAGTCCAATCGTGAGTAACCCACGCCTTGAACGCCCCAGCTCGCTTCATGTAATCGCCAACCTCGTTCTCATCCGAGAGAACGCAAAAAGCGCTACGCAACTCCTCAGGAAGATACTGCTCTCCAAAATCAGACATTGAAAGCGTAGCCACTCGCTCAGCTCCCACGAGGTTTCGCATCAACTCAATAAGGGAACCCTTACCATTTGATCCGGTAGGGGAGTACAAGAGCATAGCCTTACCGAACGGGTGATTAGGGCGGAACAAGGCCGCAATGTTCTCCCAGAACAGCTGCTCGACTTCGGGATCATTGTTCGCAAGCTCCCTGAACCACTTGTCAATGTGCCACCCGTCAATCTCCTGGCACGAGGTAGCGTCTGCAAGGAAGGGGACGAACGCCTTCGACGTGAGAACAACCTCGGGTGAGAAATCACGCAGCTCCTTAGAGCGCACATTGAACAACCCGTTCGCCAATGCCACGACATCGCTGTCCTCGCTCTCCTTGAGCAACGGCACCGAGTCGCGCACACATTCCACGACAGCGTTGAGATCCTTGGGTGAGATCGTGTAGTGGTACTGACGAGCCAGGCTACGAATACGCTCCTCAGCAGGCACGTACAGCCCCATATCAGGCCCCTCAGCCTCATAGGTCATCAGCTCAGCCGTCGCTCTTGACTTACCAATCAGACCCGTGTGCTTAAGCTCGCGCTTGAGAATACCCTCCGCAATCACAGCAGGCGGAAGAGCCTTGAGCTGCTGATAAGCGTCCCTACCCTTAAGGCCGTAAGCCACGCTCTCACTGACCAGACGCGTGTTAATCCGGTTCAGTAGCTCCATCTCCACGTCCTCAGGGCTGCATGTGCTCTGGTCCCTCGTGTCGAAGAAGAGCAAGACCTCATCATGGATGAGCTGGTTAATTGGTGGCTTCCGTACAGCACGCCTGTCAGATGTGGTAGAATGGGTGCCAACAGAACTGATTGCCTCGGTGCTCTCCTTGGGGGTGCCGGGGTGATTTTTTATGCTCGTCATCGCTGGCCTCCCGTCGTCTCAACGCGGTTGGCACGGAGGAATGCATCGAGGTCCTCAGGGAGGTACACGATACGAGGACGACCAGGGCTTCCAAGACGCAAGTACACAGGCCCTAGACCACGAACTCTCCAGTTCGCAAGCGTCTGAGGAGACAAGCCGAGATAGATTGCTGCTTCTTCGGTAGTGAGAACAGCAGGGGTAACGAGGGTAGTAGGGGTAGACATTGAGGTCTCCTAGATATAGAGGATCTAGGCGACCCGAGTGGGATCCCTCGGTTGCAACGGGTGTTACATCGCTTGGTTTTGTGGCGACGGAGGCCACGCCTACTTGCTTATTCAGCATCCCTTATAGCATGCCAAAATAATACCACCATATACCTACATTTGGCAACACATCAGCGTTAAATTGAACCACAATTGCTAGTCCCTATGTATAATTAAGGTATGCCTAGACTTCAAATCGCCTCAGGAACCAACACAATCGACTCCGTGACCCCGGTCCGTCTTGCCAACGGCAAATACCGCATCCAATGGAAAATCAGACTCCAGGATGGTCGTCTCCTCTCGCGTGACACTACAGGCTCAACCAAAGGCGAGGCCCGTGCACGTGCGCACGCAAAAGCTGCTGAACTACTCGCACAGGGAGGAACTGGGGGCACGTGGAAACCATCATCGCTTGCAACCGAATATCTGGAAACGGTATCCAAACCCATCATCACCGAGTCCTCACGCCTGTCGCCCAACTCCAAGGCCCGCTACAAGACTGTGCTGACCTACCTCACTGAGGCGTTCAAGGGGTACTCCATCGCCTCAGTTGCCCGCAGGCGCACCATCGAAGAACTGCTCAAGGGGATCGCTGCTGAGCACGGCGCAGAGAGCGGCAGGCACGCCAAGGGAGTAGCCAGCAGGTACTTCTTTGAAGAACTCATCAAAGACGATGTCATTGAATTCAACCCTCTCGCAGGCGCACGGATCGACCTAGGAACGGTCAAAAAGACCACGCGCCCTGAAGGAGGGCGAGCGCTCACTACAGCCGAATATGACCGTGTGCTTACCCATCTGCTCACCCTCGACCCTGCCGAAGGTGTAGTACCACCCAAGCGAGGCCGGTACACGCTGGCAGACCGCGTTGCCGTCCACCGCTGCTGCATCGACCTAACCCTGCTCCAAATGGCCACAGGGCTGCGTGTGAGCGAGGCAAGAACTCTCATGTGGGACGACATCATCACCGACGACCAAAACCGCCCAGCGTGCATTATTCGAGCTGAAAACGCCAAGACTGGCACCACCCGCGTCGCGGCTCTCGTCGAGCCTGCGGTCTATGAGCACCTCATCCGTAGACGAGATGAGGTCGGGGGAGCCTATGTTGTGGGCGCACCGCTCAACCCGGACACCGAGTGGGACAGATACAACGCTCAGAAGGCTCTCAAGGCGTTCTATAAGGATCTGGCTCGCGACTGCGGAGTGCCTCTGTTGGAGACCTACCGCACCCACGTCTGGAGAACCACCCTCAACACCATGTACCGCACGGACGTAGACGCGCTACTGCGTGCTCGAACGCTCGGCCACTCGGTCGATGTGAACGCTCAGGCATACTCAGACCTGTCAGACCTCACAACGCTGTACGAGGCAGCCCGAGCACGGCGTAGGGAGGAAAAGTAGTCCCTACCTTATTCCCTATCTTTCATGGGGATATGCCGGTAACTTCAAGTATCTTTAGGGAAGGATAACGGGACAGTTACCGCACGATAGCAACGATTGCTCGGCTGTATCTCACTGTTTCATTAAAAAGAGGTGCAGACCCCGGAGGTCGCAGGTTCAAATCCTGTCCCCGCTACCACCACAGACCCGGTCCCGTGAGGGGCCGGGTCTTTTGTTTCACGCCCATGTTTCATGGTGTGAACGTCTTGACGTATACAACCCTCGGCGCGATAGTATTGGCTGTTCGCCATCAGGAACTGCACCTACGGGTGCGAGAGGAATACAGATGAGCACTATCGATCCGTCGCAGCTCACCGCTGCCGACTTGAGCAATCCGGCGCTTTCGGCCCAGGATCTCGCGGATATCACTGCCGCTCGCCCGGACCTGCGTCCCTACGTCGCAACGCACCCGTCGCTGTACCCTGCCCTTGGGCAGTGGCTGGCGGACCAGGGTGTTGTTCCCGCGCAGCCCCCGGCTGCCGAGGAACCTGCGGTCTCCGAGCCCGAGGCCACCGCGGAGGAAGCCGGCGAGCAGGCCGAGCCTTTCGCCGGTGTCCACGAGGAAGCGCAGCCCGAGGCCGAGGCCGCCCCGACCGAGGCCCCCGTCGAGCAGCCCGCAGTCGAAGAGGCGCACGTTGAGACTCCCGCAGAACCTGAGGTCGCCCACGTCGAGCCCGAGGCTCCCGTGAGCGAGGCCGCCGAGGCGCACGATGACAACCTCGAGCAGGCAATCCTCGAGGGTGCATCGCAGTCCGAGGCTCCCGCGGACGGCGAGGCCGCTCCCGCCCTGTCGACCGAGGAACAGGTCGCGCAGTCTCCCTTCAGCAACCCGCCCAAGGCAGATGCTCAGCAGCAGGGTCAGCCCCAGGTGGGCACGCAGCCGCAGGGTCAGCAGCAGTTCGGTGCGCAGCCGCAGCAGGGACAGCAGGCCCCCTTCGGCCAGCCCGGCCAGCCCCAGTACGGCACGGCTCCCCAGCAGGGGCAGCAGGGTCAGCAGGGGCAGCCCCAGTTCGGTGCACAGCCGCAGCAGGGCCAGCAGCCCCAGCAGGCTCCCTTCGGCCAGCCCGGCCAGCAGCAGTACGGTCAGCCGGGTTACGCTCCGGCGGGACAGTCGACGGGCCAGCAGTTCGGTGCTGCCGCCCAGCAGTTCGGTGCTGCCGCGAACTCGGCGTTCAACCAGTTCCAGACGGCCGTTGTGGCCGAAACGGGCAAGGTGAGTGGCCGTTCCATTCGCGCGACCTACTCGCTCATCGGTATTGCCGCATCGGCGGTTCTGATCTTTATCTCGATGTTGCTGCCTTTCGTTTCTGCCTACGGCTACAGCGTGTCGTTGTTTGGTGCGGGTGGTCTCTACGCTTCATTCCATCTCATCTTGCTGCTCGCTGTCGTCGGCCTGGGGGCCGCCTACTGGTTCACGAACCAGAAGTGGGCATACCTCTCGGCGGGCATCGGCGCGCTCGTGGTCGCGTTGCTTGGCATTATTAAGTTCTTCAATGTGGCATTCAACGACTTCGTATCCCCCTCAATCGGCGCATTTATGCTGGGTCTAGTCTCCCTCGGGCTCGGCGCTGCGGGCGGCCTCCTGCTCATGGAACTGAAGAACGGTGCGGTTGCTCCGATCAACAACCCGAATGCCTTCGGTGGCGCGTTCGCTGGCGTGCAGATGGGCCAGCAGCAGGGCCAGTTCGGCCAGCAGCAGGGCCAGTTCGGTCAGCAGCAGGGTGGCTTCCAGGCTCCTCAGGCCGGTCAGCCGCAGTATGGTCAGCAGCAGGGTGGCTTCCAGGCTCCTCAGGCCGGTCAGCCGCAGTACGGCCAGCAGCAGGGTGGTTTCCAGGCCCCGCGGGCCGGTCAGCCTCAGTACGGCCAGCAGCAGGGCGGCTTCCAGGCCCCCCAGGCTCCCCAGGCCGGTCAGCCTCAGTTTGGCCAGCAGCAGGGCCAGCAGCCCCAGCTGGGCGACAAGCCCTACAATCCTTTCGGTCCTCAGGCGTGATGCACTGAGCGCCTGATGGCACGAACGAGGGGCCCGCGGTGATCCGCGGGCCCCTCGTCTACGCTGTGGACTTTATTCGTCGTCGTCTTCGCTGAAGTCGACGCCTGCGACGCCATCGAGGTCGGCCAGGGTGGTCACCAGTAGGGAGCGTGAGAGGTCCTGGCGCGTCGATGCGGTGAATCGCGCGGTGGTCGCGCGGTCACTTGAATCCGTGTGGGTCGACACTGCGGAGACGGTCCAGCCGAGGGCTGATACCTGGCTGAGGAGTGTGGAGAGGACGCCGTGCCCCGGCGTGTAATGGATAGTGAGCGTCACCTTGTGGCCATGGGTGCGCATGAGGATGAACTGAACGAGGGGCGTCAGGAGCGCGATGACGATGAAATGCAAAACCGTGCCGGCCGTGGCAAGCCACCACAGGCCCGCGCCACACGCCATGCCGATCGCCGCGGTCTCCCAGATGGTGGCCGCAGTCGTGAGGCCTCGAATCGCGCCGTGACGGGTGAGGATGATACCCGCGCCGAGGAAGCCGATGCCGGAGACGATCTGCGAGGCGACGCGAGAGGGGTCGTATCGGGTGATGCCGTCGACGAGGATGTCGGAGAATCCGTACTTGGAGATAAGCATCATGAGGCAGGCGGTGAGGCCGACGATGGCCTGCGTTCGTATGCCCGCGCTCTTGCCTCGGATCTGTCGTTCGAGGCCGATGGATGCAGAGAGGACGAGGGCGAGGAGCATCCACCCGATGCTCATGAGGGATTGCGTCATAGGAACCTCCTGCGGTGGCGTGGGTGGGTTTAGTGTAACTGCCCGGCGGGTGTGTGGCTCGTTTGGTGCGGGCGAGGCCGTGGTGGGCAACGGGGTGACATAAGCGGAAGGAGAGCCCCGGCCTCGTTAAAGAATGAGAAAAGAATCTACCAATGTCGACACAAGCGTTTGTGGGACTAAGATGGGACTCGACGATCGACAGATGAGGAACCGACTCATGGCTACCCCCACTCCCGACGACATCGCCAACGATGTGCAGGAGCGCTCCAACACCGCGCTCAAGCGCGGCCTGGCGTCGCGTCACATGCAGATGATCGCCATCGGTGGCGCGATCGGCACGGGCCTGTTCCTGGCCTCCGGTGCGACAGTCGCGAACGCTGGTCCCGGCGGTGCCCTTCTTGCCTACGCGGCGATTGGCCTGATGGTGCTGCTCCTCATGCAGTCCCTGGGTGAGATGAGCGCGCACCAGCCCGTCGCGGGCTCCTTCCAGACCTTCGCCACGAAGTTCATCTCCCCGTCCTTCGGGTTCGCGATGGGGTGGAACTACTGGTTCAACTGGGCGGTGACGGTAGCCGCGGACCTCGTGGCATCGGGCCTCGTCATGGCCTATTGGTTCCCGTCCGTGCCGTCGTGGCTATGGGCGGTGGGCTTCCTCGTGATCGTCGTCGGGCTCAATGCGCTCTCGGCGAGAGTCTACGGTGAGGCCGAATTCTGGTTGGCCGCCATCAAGGTCGTCATTGTCATCGTCTTCGTCCTGTCGGGCGTCTTTATGATCGCCGGCGTGATGGGCGAAAACTCTCCGGGCCTGTCGAATTGGACGATCGGGGACGCGCCCTTCCACAACGGCTTCGTGGGCGTTATTGCAGTCTTTATGATCGCGGGCTTTTCCTTCCAGGGCACCGAGCTGGTGGGTGTGGCAGCGGGTGAGTCTGAGAATCCTCGCAGGGATGTGCCGCGCTCGATTCGCACGGTTTTCTGGCGCATCATGTTCTTCTACATCGGCGCGATCGCGGTCATCGGTACGCTGCTACCGTACACGGACCCGAGTCTGCTGAGCGCGGCCGATGACTCGGCGAACAACATCGCGCAGTCGCCCTTTACGCTCGTGTTTGCGCGCATGGGTATCGGCGCGGCGGCTGCCGTCATGAACGCGGTCATCCTGACCTCGATCCTGTCCGCGGGCAACTCGGGCCTGTACGCGGCCTCGCGCATGCTGCACTCAATGGCCCTCAAGCGCCAGGCGCCCGAGATCTTCGCCCGCGTCACCAAGGGCGGCGTGCCCGCCTACGCGATGGCGGTGACGACGGTGACTGCGGCGCTTGGCTTCCTTACGCAGCTGGTCTTCAACGACGCGTACATCTGGCTGGTGAACATCGTCGGTATTTCCGGCATCATCATGTGGCTGGGTATCGCGGTCAGTCATATTCGTTTCCGCCGCGCGTACCTGCTGCAAGGGTATCGCCTCGAGGACCTGCCATATCGATCGCCGTTCTTCCCGGCGGGCCCGATCATCGCTTTCGTCATGTGCTTGGTGGTCATGGCGGGACAGAACTATGAAGCTGTGCTTCACGGCCAGGTCTGGGAGGTTGCCTCTTCCTACATCGGCCTGCCGCTGTTCGGCGTGGTCTGGTGGGGCTACCACCTCGCGCGCAAGGATCGGGTGGTGCCGCTGGCTGAGATGGACGTGGCCCCCGTGGAGATCGAGCCTGTCACTCGATAGAGGGGACGAGGCCGGGGCCGGGTGGGCAGTTAACGCCCGGTGCGCCCCTTGTCTCCCCTGGGCTCTGCCCGGCGTGGCAGTGCGTGAGCGGCGTGGCACTTCATAGGATGGGGCCATGATCAACACGCGACGCATTCTTGCCGTGACCTCCCTGTCCGTCCTGGCCCTGGGCATTGCCGCCTGCTCCCCGCAGGGCGCGCAGCACCAGTCGGGGTCGACGGCCTCGTCCGCTTCCCCGAGCGCTTCCGCCTCTCAGAACGTTATGCCCTCCCAGAGCGGCGCTGGCCCCCAGAGCGGCGTGCCCGACGAGGGCAACCAGGCCCCCGACGTCAATGTCGCCGACAACGACCAGCGCTGCGACCTGACGAACCTGCAGCCCTCCATCGACTCTCAGCAGGAGGCGGGCGGCACCACCTACGTGGAAATCGGCTTCACGAACGAGGGGCCATCGTGCTGGATTGACGGCTTCCCGCAGATCATCTTCTCCGGCGGCGGCTCCGTCATCTCCACCGCTGTGCGCGACGGTGAGGACCCCGGCAACGTCTACACGATCGCTCAGGGTGGCCGCGTGGGCGTGACACTGACGGCAGAATCGACGGACGGAGTTGAGGGGTGTAACCCCGCCGATTCGGAGCTGGTCGACATCATGCCCGAGGCGGGCATCGGCGCGACGAGCCTGCAGCTGACCCTGCGCGTGTGCCAGGAGATGCCTTCGGTGTCTGTGAGCCCCTTCGAGCCGCGGTCCTGAGGGAGCCGCTTTCACTGCTGTGAACAGGGCGGGCGGCGAGATGGATAACGTCTCGCCGCCCGCCTGCGTCTAGGGGCGGCATTTGCTCTCTCGGTGAAGGTTATGGTCATTCCTGGTGACGGAATATGAGATTTGGGCGCGTGCTGCTACGCTGAACCAGCTGGAAGAAGTCGCGCATCCGCAGCGCCACACCGAGGTGTCCGCGATCGTGCGCGTGGCCCCTTCTTCACCGGTTGACGCGTAACCCGTGCGCGCCGACTGTGCACACTGAGATCCTTAAGGAGATACTCCCATGGGTATGCGTTCCACGACGCAGGCATTCCAGTTCGACGTGCCGTTCGAGCAGCTGTTCCAGCTCGCCACCCCGGCCGCGCAGTCCGTTCCTAAGGCGACCGTGACGCTCGCCGACCCCAACCGTCAGGTTGTCACCTTCGATACCCCGATGGGCATGATGTCCTGGGGCGAGAACATCGTCGCCGGTTTTATTCCCTCCGGGGGCAGCACCATCGTTGAAGTCACCTGCACGACCAAGGGTCTGCCCAACCTCATGCAGGACAGCCGCAACCGCAAGCTGATCGCGCAGTTCGTGACTGCTCTGTCCAACCTCGCGCAGACTACCGCCGTGGAGGTCGCTCGCTCCTGACGGCCTCTGAGCGTCAGGCTCGGCCCTGGCCTCGTTGATTCCTGAACGAGGCCGGGGCCGAACCGTGCGCGCAGGACTGGCTGATTGCGGTCGGGGAGTGCGTGCGCGATAGGCTGGATGCATGAGTGCCTTCGGGGCACCACGCGAGGAGGATCGGAGAGGTATGAGCAAGTTTGCGCCGCCCACAGGCGACGAGAACGCCGCTCCCGGGCCTGTGCCTGCCGAGCAGGCTGGTGCTGCCCAGCCGGTGCCCGGGCCGAATGCCGCATGGAATCAGGGGAGTGGTGCACCTATGAGCCAGCCTTGGGCGCCCGCACCGGCTCCCGTGGCGCAACCTGGTTCGCAGATAGCGAGGTCGAGCTACGGCACCTTCTACGCGGTCACAGACAAGGACGGGAGATCGCTGGGCCGCTGGCTCATCTGGAGCATTGGGCTGGCGTGCGCCGCCTTGTTCACGTGGATCGGTATCGAGGGCGAGAGCTGGCTCTACACGGCGGCTTCGATCGCCGGTGGCGTCGTCTGCCTGCTGCTGGGAGCGGCAGAGGGAGGCCGGTCACCCTGGTTTGTCAGTGTCGTATCCATGCCCGACGGAACGATTCTCGTGCGTCCCGGTACCACCGTGATGTATCTTCGTGTCCTCACAGCGCTACTTGCCAGTGCCGCGGGAGTGTGTTTCTTCTACGTGTCTCTCTTCAGCGTAGACGCTGATATCAGGAGCATCGCTGGTGGTAACGTGCTGTCAGCCGCAGTGGTCGCGCTCTACCTGGTTGCCAAGATTATCGGATCTCAGAGCCGTGAATGCATCGTCGTGAGCCAGCAGCGTGTGGATATGTGGGGCAAGGGCGGCATCCACTATTCGATCCCGTGGAGCGACCAGCCCAGGGTGATCGGGCAGCGCAACAGTGGTAAGAGCCTGCTGATTGGTGCCGGACAGAATATCGAATGTCTCGTCGTGTTCACGACTCTGCGCATCCGTCCGTCGCGCGTGAGAAGCCTGCTCGCCTATTACCAGACAACGCCGGGTGCGCTCGACCTCCTCTCCACCCCCGAGGCGCGTGACGAGGCCATGAAGGCCCTGAGCTGAACGCCAAGCGTTGAATCCGCAGTGGTGATCTGACCGCTCGACTCGGCCCCGTCCTCGTTCATAGTGACGAGGCCGGGGCGGGAGGCGGACATCGACGCCTCTCGGAGCGCGATGGTCTGCAGATGTGGGGTCGTGCCGTAAGCTAATTTGTGCGGCCGGCACCTTGGGTTTATAGCGGGCTAGCAGAGATGAAAAGACCAAGTGGGGGCGTAGCTGATGCGCTCTACACCGGAAATGAGGACATCGTGGCGGCAGTGATCGAGCGAGCGGAGCTGCATAAGACGATCTGGCGTATTGCCAACGACCTGCGCGGCAGCGTGGACGGGTGGGACTTCAAGAGCTACGTCCTCGGATTCCTGTTCTATCGCTTCATCTCGGAGAATCTGACGGACTACGTGAACGCCACTGAGCGTGAGGCAATCATCGCCGAAGGTGGAACCCCTGAAGAGGCAGCGGCCTTCGATTACGCGACCCTCAGCAACGAGGATGCGGAGGCAGCGCGTGACGGCATCGTCAAGGAAAAAGGCTTCTTTATTCGTCCCTCTGACCTGTTTGGGAACGTGCGTGCCCAGGCTGCCAGTGATGAGAATCTGAACGAGACCCTCTCCTACGCCTTCCGCTTCATTGAAAACTCGGCGCGGGGCAGCGGCTCCGAGTCGGATCTTCGCGGCCTCTTCGACGACGTGGACGTCAACTCCACGAAGCTCGGGAACACGGTCGCTCAGCGCAACGCGAAGCTCGTCAAGATCATGGACGCCATCGGCGATCTGCCCCTGGAGCACGGTGCTGCGCAGATCGATGCCTTTGGCGACGCCTACGAGTACCTGATGACCATGTACGCCTCGAGTGCGGGCAAGTCGGGCGGGGAGTTCTACACGCCGCAGGAGGTCGCAGAAGTCCTCGCGACCCTCGCCCTGGATGGGCGCTCCGACGTGACGCGCGTGTACGACCCGTGCGCTGGCTCAGGGTCCCTGCTCCTGAAGTTCGCGAAGCTTCTCGGGCCGTCGAGCAGTCGCCAGTATTTCGGCCAGGAGATCAACCTGACGACGTACAACCTGTGCCGCATCAACATGTTCCTGCACGACGTCAACTTCTCGAACTTCGACATCGCGCTGGGGGACACCCTGACGGAACCTGCCCACTGGGACGATCAGCCTTTCGACGCGATTGTCTCGAACCCTCCGTATTCGACGAAGTGGGTGGGCAAGGATGACATCGCTCTTATTAATGATCCGCGCTTCGCGCCGGCGGGCGTTTTGGCCCCCAAGTCCAAGGCTGACCTGGCCTTCACCATGCACATGCTGCACTGGCTGGCTGAGGATGGGACGGCCGCGATCGTCGAGTTCCCGGGTGTCCTGTACCGCGGTGCTGCCGAGGGGAAGATTCGCCGCTACCTCGTCGAAAACAACTTCGTGCACGCGGTGATTCAGCTGCCGCCGGACCTGTTCTTTGGGACGACGATCGCGACCTGCATCATCGTGTTGAAGAAGGCGCGCCCCGACCATAGCGTCCTCTTCGTGGATGCGTCCGCCGAGTGCGTGCGTGAGGGGAACAAGAATCGCCTGACGGCGGAGAATCAGCAGCGGATCCTCTCTCTTGTGTCCGAGCGTCAGGCCGTCGACCATGTGGCCGCCCTGGTGTCGATCGACGACATTAAGGACAATGACTGGAACCTGTCGGTGTCCTCCTACGTCGAACCCGAGGACACGCGCGAGCAGGTCGACATCGTCGAGCTGAACACTCGGATCGCCGGCATCGTGGAGCGTCAGCGTGAGCTGCGCGCCTCCATCGACGCGATCGTCGCAGAACTGGAGGCCGACCGATGAGCCGCCTCGCCGAGCTGATCGAGCAGCTGTGTTCGGACGGGGTGGAGTATCGAGCCCTCGGTGAAATGGGGTCCTTGTTTGGAGGGCTATCCGGAAAGACTAAGAGTGATTTTGTAGAAGTCGATGGTGCGTGCCCCTTTGTTACCTACAAGGAAGTCTATTCTCTGTTAGAAATTAACCAGATTCCGCAAGGGCGAGTTCTTGTTTCTTCTCATGAAAAACAGCTTGTTCTGCAAAGAGGAGATGTTCTATTCACCGGTTCTTCAGAAAATGCTGATGATGTTGGATTGACGGCAGTTATCACTGCGGGATTTAGTGAACCTGTTTATCTCAACTCTTTCTCAATCTGCTTACGGTGGTGCGAGCCTGCCTTTGAGCCAGGGTATACGAAGTACTTGTTTGCTTCGACCTCCGTGCGTGCGCAGATTCGTCGTTGTGCTAGTGGCGTTACACGATTTAATCTTTCGAAGAAACGCCTTGAAGGTGTGCGAGTTCCTGTTCCTCCGCTCGAAGTGCAGCGGGAGATTGTGAGAATATTGGATCAGTTCACGACGCTGGAAGCGGAGCTGGAAGCGGAGCTGGAAGCGGAGCTGGAAGCAAGGCAGGCCCAGTATGAGCACTATCGCAACCACTTGCTCTCCTATGAATCCCTGGCGGCCAGCGGCCCGGTCAGTTGGATTCCCCTTCGGGAGTTCGGCGTTTGGAGTGGGGGCGGGACTCCTTCAAAGAGTCGAGCTGACTATTGGGATGAGGGTAACATCCCATGGATCACACCGAAAGATATGCGATCATCGAAGATTCAGAATTCGATGATGAATGTTACCGACAGAGCTGTGCGCGAGTCTAACGTTAAACTGATTGAGGCTCCCTCAATCGCTCTTGTTGTGCGTTCTAGTATTTTGCAGCACACGTTTCCTGTTGCGCAGATTAATGTTGGTGCGACATTTAACCAGGACATGAAAACTCTTGTCGTAGATTCCGATCGTTTCGAGCGTCGGTATATTTACTATGCATTATCAGCAAATGGACAGGAGATTCTGAGGCAGACATCGAAGCAAGGCGGCTCGGTTAACTCGCTTGTCGTTCCGCGGTTGATGGACTTTGAAATTCCTGTGCCTGCGCTCGACGAGCAACAGCGTATCGCCGATTTACTGGACCGCTTCGACGCCCTCGTCAATGACATCTCGTCGGGCCTCCCCGCCGAGATTGCGGCTCGCCGCGCTCAATACGAGCACTACAGGGATCGCCTGCTGTCCTTCCCTGAGAAAGTCGTCTCCAGAAGCAACGCGTCTTAGAGACGTGTTCCCCTCGCGCGTGCGCGAGGGGAACACGAGGGCGTGACTTCAGCTTGCCGTCCACGAGTGGACTATTACGAGGCCCTGTTTTGTCAGGTTTCGCGGTCACCCCTCGGTATGCGAGGGGCCCATGTCAGCCCTTGCCCTGTCAGTGATGGTAGCCCGTCAGACACTTCCAGGCAACGCCCAGTACCCTCCAGATGCGAGCTGTCCGGTGCAGCCTGGACGCAGATGACGGTGGGTGACGTTAGCATCGGATCAACGTCTCCAGACGGGAGGGAAGCCTCCCGCGTGCCAGCCCCGGCCTCGTGAAAGAGACCCGTAGAGAAAGGAACGCGAGTGTCCACCGGCGCACCTCGCCCCCGCATCGAACCCGTCGTCGTCTCCGACGAATTCACGGTCGTCGGCCTCTACCACCCGACCCGCGACCGGGAGCAGGACTACCAGAGCGAAGCCGCCCTCGAGGACGACCTCATCAAACAGCTGTGCGCCCAAGCCTACGAATATGTGGACATCCACGACCGTGACGGCCTGGAAGCGAACCTGCGCGTCCAGCTCGAGGCCCTCAACAACTACCGTTTCAGCGACCAGGAATGGAAGGACTTCTACCGGCATTCGATCGTCGACGTCCGCTCCTCCGACGGGAACCCCGTCGTCGCCAAAGCCCGCCGCATCCAGGAGGACCACGTGCAGGTCCTCACCCGCGACGACGGAACCACCAAGAACATCAGCCTCATCGACAAGACCAACATTCACCGCAACAAGGTGCAGGTGATCCGCCAGTACGCCATCGACACGGGCGCGCGCTCCAACCGCTACGACGTCACCATCCTCGTCAACGGCCTGCCCCTCGTTCACATCGAACTCAAGCGGCGCGGTGAAGAACTGCGCCAAGCCTTCAACCAGATCGACCGCTACCAGCGAGACTCCTTCCACGCCGGCGCCGGCGACGGACTCTTCGGCTACGTGCAGATCTTCGTCATCTCCAACGGCGCCCACACCAAGTACTACTCCAACACCGTGCGCCTCCAGCACATCACCGAAAACCAGGGCACGCGCCGACAGGTGGCCGCCGCCAACGCGCGATCCTACGAATTCACCATGTGGTGGACCGACGCCGCCAACAACCAGATTCCGGACCTCACCGACTTCGCCGCCACATTCCTGGCCAAGCGCACGATCCTCGCCATCCTCACCCGCTACTGCGTGCTCAACACCCGCGGTGAACTCCTCGTGATGCGCCCCTACCAGATCGCCGCGACCGAAGCGATCCTCCAGCGCATCAAGACCTCCAGCATGAACAAGCAGACGGGCACCGTCGCCGCCGGCGGATACGTCTGGCACACCACCGGCTCCGGAAAGACCCTCACCTCCTTCAAGACCGCAAAGCTCGCTGCAGGCATGGAGGGGGTCGATAAGGTCCTCTTCGTCGTCGACCGCAAGGACCTCGACCATCAGACCATCCGCGAATATAACGCTTTCGCCGAGGGAACCGTCTCCGCCAACCAATCCACACGCCAGCTCGCCCAGCAAATCAACGATCCGTCCACCCCGATCATCGTCACCACCATCCAAAAGCTCGCGACCTTCGTCAAGAGCCACCGCGGGCATGCCATCTACTCCGGGCACGTCGTCCTCGTCTTCGACGAATGCCACCGCAGCCAGTTCGGCGACATGCACACCGACATCACGCGAGCCTTCCGCAACTACCACCTCTTCGGCTTCACCGGAACGCCCATCTTCGCGGAAAATGCCTCCAGCTCAGGCAAAGCAAACCTACGGACGACCGAGCAGGCCTTCGGGGACCAGCTGCACTCCTACACGATCGTTGACGCCATCCGGGACAAGACCGTCCTGCCGTTCCGCGTCGACTACCTCAACTCGTTCCGCGTGCGAGACGGCATCGACAACCACGACGTCGAAGGCATTGATACCGACAGCGCTTACATGAACCCGCAGCGCATCTCGGCCGTGGTCTCCTACATCCTCGAACACTTCAACCAAAAGACGAAGCGGCACGCCTCCTTCCAGTACAAGGAACGGCGCGTCAACGGCTTCAACTCCCTGTTCGCCACCTCTTCCATCAAGGCCGCCCGTGCCTACTACCAGGAGTTCAAGCGCCAACAGGCAGACCTGCCGGAGGCGCGCAGGCTCAGCGTCGGAATCATCTACTCATACGCGCCCAACGCCGAGGCCCCGGGCACCGGCCTGCTCTCCGACGAATCCATGGACCCCTCGGCCCTCTCCCAGGACGACCGTGCCTTCCTCGACGAGGCGATCGCCGACTACAACCAGCAGTTCGGTGCCAGCTTCGGCACCGATGCCTCGGGATTCGAGGGATACTACACGAGCCTGTCAACGGCTCTTGCCGAGAGACGTATCGACCTGGTGATCGTCGTCGACATGTTCCTCACCGGCTTCGACTCCAAGTCCCTCAATACCCTGTGGGTCGACAAGAACCTGCGCGCCCATGGCCTCATCCAGGCCTTCTCGCGCACGAACCGAATCCTCAACTCCGTCAAGACATTCGGAAACATCGTCTGCTTCCGCAACCTCGAAGAGGCCACGAACGACGCGATCGCCCTCTTCGGCAACAAAGAGGCGCGTGGCCAGGTACTCCTGCGTCCATACGGCGAGTACCTGTCCACCTACCACGAGACCATCGAGCAGCTTCGCATCGGCTTCCCCCTGCCCATCGGATCGATCGCATCCGAAAAGGAACAGAAGCGCTTTATCGACCTCATGGGGCAGGTTTTGCGCCTGCGCAACATCCTCACATCCTTCGACGACTTCGAAGGTGACGACACTATCGCCCCGCGAGAGCTCGAAGACTACAGGAGCGTCTACCTGGACCTCTATCACGAGGCGCGCGAGCGCTCGAAGGTGGAGAAAGAACCGATCGCGGATGAGCTCGTCTTCGAGATGGAACTCGTCAAGCAGGTCGATATCAACGTCGACTACATCCTCATGCTCGTCGAACACCATCGGGGCGAGCGCGGCGACGGCGACGACCGTGAAATCCCCGTCGAAATCACGCGCGCCCTCGCCGCTTCACCCGCCCTGCGCGGCAAACGCGACCTCATCGAAGAGTTCTACCGCCGAGTGTCCCTCAACGGGGACGTTCCCACAGAGTTCGAGTCCTTCATCGCCGCCAAGCGCGACAGCGAACTCGACGCAATCATTGAGGCCGAACGCCTCGGCGAGGGTGCGCGAGACTTCGCGTACGACTCCCTGCGCGAGGGCTACGTCCCCGACGAAGGGACCGGTCTGTCCTCGATCCTCCCGCCGGCCCGCCGCTTCGGTGGCGGTGGCAGTCGTGAAGCCATCCGCTCGCGCGTCCTCGATGCCCTGCGGACCTGGGTCGAACGATTCTCCGGACTCGGAGGACTGTGACGAAACGGCCCCGGCCTCGTACAACGCACGAGGTCGGGGCCGCTACGCCAGTTGCCTTTCAATATTGGGTGCTGGCATTGAAAGGGACTCGTTCAAGTGCTGCTGCTTGACGAGTTCGATCCTCTACACGAACTATGACGACAAGGATCCATATGTTTACGCCTATTCACCGAGCACTGGGTCTTGAACCGGGGAATATTTCCATCATCCTGTTCAAACAAGCGGTCGAGCACAGCGTTGAAGAAACTAGTGACCTCGACTGGAAGCGGGTTGCTTATGATTCGCGAAAGCCGCGATGGGACGAAGAAGCCGCAAAAGACATCGCTGCCATGGCGAATAGCGGCGGCGGATGGATTGTGTTTGGGATTGAAGAAGACGGCGACAAGAACACCGCCTCTAAGATCGTCCCAATATCTTGGTCTGCCACCGACCAGCAGAGGATCCTGAGGGCGGCGTATGCGAAGATCGGACCTCCGGTAGTTGGACTCGAGTTCCATGAGGTGCCGTGTGGCAATGAAGGCGGCGGGAGTGTCGTCATGATGCGGGTTCCGGACTCCGCTGATGCTCCTCACTTTGCGAAAAAAGGCGACGATGCCTTTGTGGCGCCACGTCGAAATGGTCCCCACACCGTGTACATGAGTGATCGTGAGATCGAACGAGGCTTTCGCGAACGTTTCCAACACGCAGATGATCAGGAACGCCTCCTTCAAGATCGTTACGAGCGTGCCTGTGAGGCGCTACGCCCGGAAGACGGGGTATTTCTTGCCTTAGCTGCTGTTCCCCACGAGGCAGTTACTGGACGCGTGCCGACTACTGTAGATCTGATACATCAATACGCGAACGCGCCGATTGCTCCGGAACTCGTAACTGGAACCAGAGTAGATAACTGGTGGAGTGGTGGGGAAGTAAAAAAGGGACTCCGTCAGTGGATCATCCGGGGATACCAAAGTTCTCGGGGGTACTTTCGTAAGTTCTTGCACGATGATGCAACGGTTGTCGGAGCATATCAACTGGGACTCCTGGTTACTGACCCGCGGTGGAGTGACCGTTACCCGGTGGGAATGACTAACCACTGTAGAGGCAATGAAGTCGAAACTGCAGTTACGGACTTCATTACTCTGTTGCGTAGCCATGCGAAAGAACGGCAGGCACACGGCGGTTTTAGGATCAGAGCGGGTCTTGTCGGTATTCAGAAAAAGCCGATCTACATTCACGGGATGAGCTTGGGTAATAGTCTGCTCGGCACTGAATACATGGAGCCCATTGTGAGGTTCCAGCCGATCACGATGGAACTCGATCCGCTCTTGACTATCGACGAGGTGCTGCCGATCATCAACGATTTGGCTTTGGATTTGATTAACCAAGGGGGTGTCCAGTATCTGCAGGTTATGGCGGAACCGAATGACCGGCAGTCTCGACCGGAGTGATTGACGCAGCCCCGGCCTCGTGACGACGAGGTCGGGGCCGGGTTGCGTGTTCTGCCTGGTGGCAGGGGAGTAGCCGAAACCGCTCCTGAGGAAACGGACTACTGCTTGTCGGTGTCGGTGTCGGTGTCGGCTTCGGTGACGCCGGTGGTGGCCGTCGGGGTGTCTGCCTCTGTGTCTTCGGCTTTGCTGAGGTTCTCCGTAACAGCCGGATCGGTGGGACTGTTAGGGGCGCTGGGCGTAGCAGTGTCTCGTGGGCTCAACCAGTAGACGAACTCGCGGAGTCCCCACGCGCACAAGGCAGCGACGAAGTGGAAGGGCAGCCAGTGGGTCACGAGCCCCCAGCTGGGGCCGCTGGATATACCTCCTATCAGCCATCCCAAGAACCACAGGACCGCCACGTCGGAGAATACGGCCCCCACGATCGCGACAATCTTCCACGATCCGGCCTTCTCGAGGAACTTTCGGGTGATGGCTATCAACATCTGGAAGAAGGTGAAGAAGCCCAGGAAGCCAAAGAAGTAGATGAGGGCCAGGTCCATGGCATAGGAGACCGGGAGCCCGACCAGGAAGATCACGTGGAGCACCAGGTACCGGACAAAGAAGTTAACAATCCCTCGCGGGTCACGCTTATCTGTCATGCCCCCATCCTAACGGGGTTCTCAGCTGCGAGGTCCAGTCCTTCAAGCCGCTAGCATCACGGCGATACAAGCCCGCACTGCTTCCAACCCCGGCCCCGTTAATCAATGAACGAACGCGGTCACCGGGCCGCTCAAAGGCTCCTACACTGTTCTCATACGCCACAAAAGAGCAAGGCCGCTGAATGCAGCGCAGGATCAAGTGAGAGTGGCGTTGAGTGGGAAAGCGAGGACAAACGATGTCGTCCACCGACCAATACCTGGAGTTCGTGCTCGACCTGCTGGGCGAGCTGGAAGACGTGGCGCACCGCAAGATGATGGGCGAATATGTCCTCTACTACCGGAGCAAGGTCGTGGGTGGCATATACGACGACCGCTTCCTGCTCAAGGTCACGCCCGCCTCCGAACGGCTTCTATCCGAGGCCCCACGCGCCATCCCCTACGAGGGGGCGAAGGAGATGCTCCTCGTTGAGATAGAGGACCGCGACGTGCTGTGCGACGTAGTCTCGGCCATGTGGGAGGAGCTACCTGCGCCGAAGCAGAGGAAGAAAAAGTAGACGCGGCCCCGGCCTCGTGACGACGAGGTCGGGGCCAGTT
>ERZ772957.796-NODE-796-length-22982-cov-12.339469_pt1 | contig 22982 bp, 22 predicted proteins | sample MGYA00580682_ERZ772957 | MGnify/ENA primary metagenome ERZ772957 (study PRJEB29015, sample SAMEA2737921) | human oral metagenome | biome: human oral; feature: human-associated habitat; material: dental | place: China | collected 2025 ...
TCCATTCCACGACGCCTACTATTCCTCTGCAACGCATTTGCAATTTGAAGTTATGTTCTATAGGATAGCACATCCGCCGCCGTTGTGCAAGAAAAATTTACCTGATGCCGTGCCGACAAACTTTCCCGAGCATATCAGGACTTTCGAAGCACCGTAACCGCGGCAGGATACAAGTTTTTTTGCAACTTTTTTGATAATTCTTTGCCAACAAAAGAGGATTTCCGCCTTTTATGTCAAAGTAAAGAATTTGAAGAAGGTCGCTTTTTCGCTTTCCTTCTTACTTATCAAAATAAGGATTCGAGGTGCTTTGCCTTCATGATCGATCTCGACAGACTCACGACGGAGCAGCGCAATGCGGCGACTCTTCACATCGACGAGCTTTCCGTTCCCGACATGCTGCGCACCATTCATGAAGAGGACAAGAAAGTCATCGGGGCTGTTGAGAGTGCCCTGCCCATGATCGCTCGAGCGGTGGAAATCATTGCGGTTCGTCTAAAGAAAGGCGGCCGCCTTTTTTATCTGGGCGCGGGCACTTCGGGCAGACTCGGCGTCCTCGATGCCGTCGAATGCCTGCCGACGTTCGGCGTGGAGCCGGAACTCGTGCAGGGCGTCATCGCGGGCGGTGCAAATGCCGTCTTCCGCGCGCAGGAAGGAGCCGAAGACTCCCTCTCGCTCGCCGAGGAGGATCTGGCGGCGCGCGGCTTTTGCGCCTCGGATGTCCTCTGTGGCATCGCGGCTTCGGGGCGCACGCCGTATGTCATCGGCGGCCTCAACTACGCGCGCAGACTCGCTGCTGCGACCATCGCCGTCGCCTGTACGCCCGACTCGCCCGTCGCCGCGCTCGCCGACGTCGCGATCACGGCGGTCACAGGCCCCGAGGTCATCACGGGCTCGACGCGGCTCAAGGCGGGTACGGCGCAAAAGCTCATCCTCAACATGCTCTCGACGGGCGCCATGATCCGCCTCGGCAAGGTCTACGGCAACCTCATGGTCGATGTCAAGAGCTCCAATGCCAAGCTTGAGGAAAGGGCGCGCCGCATCGTCATGGAGGCGACGGGAAGAAGCCGCGCTGAGGCAATCGAAGCGTTGGAGCAGGCATCCGGCAGCGCCAAACTCGCCATCGTCATGCTCCTCACCCATCTTCCCGCCGAGGCGGCACGCGCGCAGCTCGCCGCCGCCGACGGCTATGTCGGACGCGCGCTCAAGGGGGAATCGTCATGAAGTCCGAAAGGCTCGCAGAAGAGATTTTCCGCCTCGTCGGTCCTGCCGCCAACGTCAGCAAGGCGGCAAACTGCATGACGCGCCTGCGCCTTGAGCTCAAGGAGCAGGCAGCCGACCTTGAAGAAAAGCTCAAGGCGCTCGACGGCATCCTCGGCACACACACGAGCGGCAGGGAACTGCAGATCATCCTCGGCCCCGGGCGCGCTGCCTCCGTGACCGAGCACTTCAAGGCACTGCTGCAAGAAGAAGCCGACAGCGCTGCGGCAAATCCTTCCCTGCGGCAGGCAGCGGAGAATGCCGCCGTCGGCGACGGCAAGGCGCTGCACGAAGCCATCCGTAAGAGGAATGCGACGACGGCAAAGCTCTTCTTGAAGCGCATCGCCAACATCTTCATCCCTCTGATTCCCGCCTTCATTGCCTGCGGCATCATCACGGGGCTTTTGAACATCGCGCTCAAGGCTTTCCCCGCGCTTGCCGCGACGCCTTACGCCGCACTTCTCGCCCTCATGGGCAACGCCGTCTTCTTCGGCATGAACATCCTCGTCGGCGTCAACGCCGCGAAGGAATTCGGCGGCTCCCCTATGCTCGGCGGCACGCTCGCCGTCATCCTCTCGCATCCGGGGCTCGCCGCCATCTCTCTCGGCGGCTTTTCCCTCGTGCCGGGGCGCGGCGGCATCATCGCCGTCCTCCTTGTCACGGCTCTCGCCGCCTGGCTCGAAAAGAGGCTCCACCGCCTCGTGCCCGAAATGCTCGACCTCTTCCTCACACCGCTCCTCGTCCTGCTCCTTGCAGGCTTCGCGGCGCTCTTCGTCCTGCAGCCCCTCGGCGGCTTTCTCTCCGAATGGGTCGGCGAGGCGGCGACCGCCGCCATCGACAAGGGAGGCGCGCTGACGGGCTTCCTGCTCGGCGCCGCCTGGTTGCCGATGGTCATGCTCGGCATACATCAGGCATTGACGCCGATTCACGCGGAGCTTCTCTCTCGCTACGGCGTGACGATCCTCCTGCCCGTGCTCGCCATGGCGGGCGCGGGACAGGTCGGCGCCGCCTTCTGCGTCTACTGGCGCACGAAGAGCGCCTTCCTGCGGAAAACCGTGGCGACGGCTCTCCCCGTCGGCATCCTCGGCGTCGGCGAGCCGCTCATCTACGGCGTCACGCTGCCGCTCGGACGTCCCTTCCTCGGCGCCTGCATCGGCGGCGCCTGCGGCGGTGCCGTGCAGGCGGCCTTCATGGTCGGCGCTGCCGCTATGGGCATATCGGGGCTGCCGCTCACCGCCGTCACAGACAACCCTGCCGTCTACCTCGTCGGTCTTCTGACCGCATACATCGCCGGCTTTCTCGCGACCTGGCTCCTTGGCTTCCAGGATCCCGACGAGCCGCTAAAACAATGAAAGGAGGCATTGCCATGCAGACAGGAATCTCCGTTTATCCCGGCCTTGACAACACCCCGAAAGAAAACCTTCAGCTCATCGAGTCTGCCGCCAAGCTTGGCATCACGCGCATATTCACCTCCTTGCATATCCCCGAGACGAATCAAAGCGCGCTCAAGGAGGAGTTCAACGCCATCGTGCAGGAGGCGCGCAGTCACGACATGGAGATTATCTCCGACATCTCGCCTGCGACGCTTGAGCTTCTCGGCATGCGCCACTTCTCCCTCTCTGCCTTCCAGTTCATGGGCATCCACACCCTGCGCATCGACTACGGCTACGGCGCTTCCCACATCGCCGAGCTCAGCCGCAACACGCAGAACATGCGCATCCAGATCAACGCTTCGACCGTCACGGGCAAGTTCCTCACTGAGCTCCTGCAGGAGAACGCGAACTTCGATAACATCGACGCCCTGCACAATTTCTACCCACGCGAGGGCACGGGGCTCGCCGAAGCGACGCTCGTGCGCAAGACCGCCATGCTGCACAAGGCGGGCATCTCCGTCGGCGCCTTCGTGCCGTGCCAGTTCCGCCGCCGCTCGCCTCTGCGCTGCGGCCTGCCGACGCTCGAAATGCACCGTGACTTCCCGCTCTCCCTCGCGGCGCGCCACCTCGCCGCCATCGGCATGGACTCGATCTTCATCGGCGATTCGCTGCCGTCGCCCGAGGAGCTTGAGACGCTCGCCGCCATCGAGGACAACTGCGTGACCATGCGCGCCGAGCTGTCCCTGCGCGAGCCCGTGCAGGAGGAGCTTCTCGCGAATGTCTTCACCGCGCGCCTCGACGAGGCGCGCGACGCCGTGCGCGCGCAGGAGAGCCGCGCCCTGCTCAAGGCGATCGGCCGCGACATCCTGCCGCAAAACCAGAAAATGCGTCCCTACGGCGCCGTCACGCTCGACAACAAGGACTACGGCAGATACATGGGCGAGCTGCAGATCATCAAGCATCCGCAGCCCGCCGACGCCCGCGTCAACGTCGCCGCGTTCATCCCCGAAGAAGAACAGTTTCTCATCAACTACATCATTCCGGGCAAGAAGTTTTCCTTTCATCTCGGAAAATGATGCCATGGAAAATGGACGAAAGGAGCCTCTGCCGAAGATAAGCGGCTCTTCAGAAGAAAGAAATCCCCCGCTCAGCTAAATCTGAACGGGGTTTTCTTTTGCCTGCACAATATTTCAGCGCCTCACGAAAAGAGTACGAGACGCCTTTATTTGAAGAAAATCGACTTGCCGATGAACTCGCGCAGCAGGGAATTGTTCGGGATGTCGTCTTCCTCGGTGATGTCGGCGAAGCAGCGGCAGAAGTCCAACAAGCGGTTCGCCTTCGTGAACTCCGGCACATCGCGCGGCACCATTTCGAGGAGCGGCACGGCGTAGCGCCGCAGGACAGCGAGCTCGTAGATCAATGCCGAGTTGAACATCGCATCCGCCTCCTCCTGGAACGGGAAGATGTTCTTCTCCTCGCCCGCGCGCACATCGGGCCACTGGCGCAAGGTCTTCAAGGCGTAGGCGCCGCGGAACTGATAGTCGCGCACCATGCGGCGCAGGAGGCGCGCATCCGTCGTCGGGATGCGGTTGTGCGCGTCGATGTTGAGCTGCGTCAGGGCGCTGATGTAGATCTTATACTTCTTGCTGCGCGGCACAGCAGCGGTCAGAGCCTCGTTGAGCCCATGGATGCCCTCGACGATCAGGGGCGCCGTCGGCGCGATGGACAGATGCTCCGTACCTTCTTCACGCTTGCCTGTGAGGAAATTGTAGTGCGGCAGGATGACCTCTTCGCCGCGCAGGAGGCGCACAAGGTGGTCGTTGAAGAGCTCGACGTCGAGCGCGCCGATGTTCTCGAAGTCATACGCCCCCTCCGGCGTGCGCGGCGTATCTTCCCAGTTACGGAAGTAGTCGTCGAGCGAGATGGAAACGGGCTCAATGCCGTTGACGCGAAGCTGTATGCGCAGGCGCTGTGCGAACGAGGTCTTGCCCGACGACGAAGGCCCGGCGATCAATATGAGACGAAGCTCCTCGATGTTCGCGGCGATGTGGTCGGCAATCTCAGCGATCTTCTTCTCGTGCAGCGCTTCCGAGACATGGATGATGTCGGCGATCTCGCCGCGGCGAATATAGCGGTTGAGATCGGGCACATAATCGCAGCGCAGGATGTTCGCCCAGTGCTCCGCTTCCATGAGGATGCTGCCGAACTTCGGCTGCGCACTGAACGCGGGCACCGTCTCGGGATCGTGCGGCTCCGGCGTGCGAAGGAGGATGCCGCCCGGCATGGCGTCGAGAGCAAACTTGTCGAGGTCGCCGGTCGAGGCGACCATGGGGCCGAAGAGATAGTCGTAGAAATCACCGCAGTAGTAGATGCTCGCCTTCTCCGCTTCGAGCGACATCACGAGGTTCGCCTTTTCGATCTGCTCCGACTTCTTGAAGAGCTGCACAACTTCTTCTCTCTGCAGGCGCTTCTTGACGATCGGGCGGTTCTCGGCGACGATCTCGCGCATCCTCCGCTCGATCTCGCGCACCATGGCTTCCGTCACGCCGGACTTCGCCTGCATGGCGCAGTAAAGCCCCTTGTGCGCCGTGAACTGCACGACGACCTCCGCCTCGGGATAAAGCTCCTGCGCCGCCATAATCAGCAGGAAGACGACGGAGCGGCGATAGATGCGCCGTCCGAACTCACTCTTCGTATCGACAAACTCGATCGTGCGGAAATCGCCGACCGGCGTCTGCAGATCGCGCAGCACATTGTCCACGCGCGCCGCCACAATGAGCGGCTTCCCTGCCTGCTGCGCCTCGCGCGCCAGCTCCAGCAGCAGCGTTTCAGCGGGAATCTCCCGCCCCTTCCCCTTCTCCCAGCGCATAAAATCTTCCTCCTATTAAGGAATCACTGATAAATTCAGCCACCCATCTTCACGCATCTGTGCTGTCCTCTCGTCGTCGACAAATCCTCGACGTAGCACCGCTACGCCTGCGGTTTGTCTCCTCGATAGATACAGCACATCTGCGCAAATCTGGGCGACTTCATTTTATCAGCGCTTCCTTTAAAAAGAAACGGCTGAAAAGCACGCGGCAAGCGTCCCTTTCCAGCCATTAAAAGCAACATAAAAAGCCATGTTGAACCCATTTTCTAAAAAATCCAAAGGACGATCTGATACGCCAGAGCGCCCATAACAGCCGTGCACGGTATCGTCAGAACCCATGCCGCGAGCATCTGCTGCGCGACGCCCCAACGCACGGCGCGGATGCGCTTCGCCGTGCCGACGCCCATGATGGAGCCGGAAACGACGTGCGTCGTGCTGACGGGCAGATGCAGAAGCGTCGCCGAGAAGATGACGATGGAAGAATTGAGGTCGGCAGCAAAGCCGCTGATCGGCTCCAGCTTGAAGATCTTGCCGCCGATCGTGCGGATGATGCGCCAGCCGCCGATCGCCGTGCCGCATGCCATCGCTCCTGCGCACAAAAACTTCACATATTCGGGCACTTCGAAGGTCGAGATGTAGCCGCCGGAAAGAAGCGCCAGCGTGATGATGCCCATGCACTTCTGCGCATCGTTCGAGCCGTGTGAGAACGCCATGGCTGCCGCCGAGAGGATCTGCATCTTCTTGAAGCGCCCGTTGAGCGCCGACGGTGCAAAGCGTCCGAACAGCAAAAAGAGCACGCTCATGACGATGAAGCCGGAAAAGATCGCGATGAGCGGCGAGGCGATGAGCGACAGGACGATCTTGCCGATGCCCACGAAGTTCAGTCCCGTGCTGCCTGTGGAGACGAGCACGGCGCCGATGATGCCGCCGACGAGCGCGTGCGAAGAGCTGCTCGGCATCGCCACATACCACGTGAAGAGATTCCATATAATCGAGCCGACGAGCGCCGCGATGATGATGTGCTCATCGACCATCTCCGCACTCGCGACGATGTCGCCGCCGATCGTCTTCGCGACGCCCGTGCTGTAAATCGCGCCGATGAAGTTCAGGATAGCCGCCATGATGATGGCATGTGCGGGCCTTATAGCGCGCGTTGAAACAGACGTGGCGATGGCATTCGCCGTATCGTGAAAGCCGTTGATAAAGTCGAAGATCAGAGCGAGCACGATGACCGTCAGGATGAGAAACTGCAGCTCAGGCATACTTCATTACCACGCCGCGCACCATGTCAGCAACCTTCTCGCAATGGTCAAGCGTGTCCTCCAGATACTCCAAGACATCCTTCCACTTGATGAGCTCGATGGGATCCTTGACATTCTCAAAGAGATTGGCAACTTCGTTGCGGTAGACGCGATCCCCCTCGCTCTCCAAGCTGCTGATGCGATGCGTGCACTTCAAGATCTCCGTCTGATTCTTCTTCACATGCTTCAAGAGCCTAAATGCCTTCATCATCTCCTCCGTACATTCGATGAGGAGCTTCGTCAGAGCAATCGCGCTGTCCTTGACGCCGCCGATATGGTACATGACGACGCGCTGCAGCGTCCCCTGCAGGAAATCGACGCCGTCGTCAAGACCATTGGCAAGGGCGTAGATGTCCTCACGGTCGATCGGTGTGATAAAGGTCTGGTTGAGCTTGTCGATGATCCTGTCATTGACGGCATCCGCTTCATGCTCAAGATCAATGATCTCGCGCATCTTCGCCTCCGCCTTGCTGTAATCCTTCATGACCTCATCCATCATGACGGCGCATTTATGGAAATACTGGGCACTTTCGAGGAACAAGTCGAAAAACTCCGAGTCCTTGTTCTTGAAATTAAACATTTGCTTCCTCCCAGAACACAACATCTATTCGCTCTTTTCTCTCTAAACTATATCACTATTTTAGAGATAGGGCAATATTTCATTGCAAAATCTAAGAAATCACCTATTCGAGTGATGCGTACTGTCCTGCCCGCAATATTCCTCATGACTGGCGTAGGCGCTGTGGTTGTGGATGGACTCGAAGTTTTCGCAGGCGACGGAAAAGTGAAAAAGTCCGGGCAGAGGACGTAGCGCGAGCACGATGTCGCGCAGGATGTCCTCGACGAATTTCGGCTGTTCATAAGCCTTCTCCGTCACATGCTTTTCGTCTTCGCGCTTCAGCAGAGGATAGATCGGGCACGACGCCTGCGCCTCCATGAGTGCGGCGAGATCTTCGATGAAGATGCAGGCAGCGGGCGGCTTGAACTCGACGGCAGCCTGCAGGAGACTCCTCTGATTGTGCGCGCCATAGCGTGAGATCGCCTTGCTGCACGGGCAAAGGGACGTCGCGGGCACGGTGACGCCGAGGCGGAAAACCATCGGCTCACCCGCGCGCTTTTCGCCCTCGAAGAAGCAATCGAGATCGAGCACGGATTTCCTACCGCTTCGGGGCGCCGTCTTTTCCACGAAATACTTGAAGGAAAGGCGCAGCTTCGCCGTTTCCGCTTCGAGGCGCAGGAGCGCTTCCTGCAGCATGGCTTCCATCTCTTCTTCGGCTACGGGCTCATCGCACCAGCGCTGCAGGATTTCCAGAAAGCGGCTCATGTGCGTCCCCTTGTACTGCCGCGGCAGGGAAACGGTGAAGAGGACGCTTGCTACGACCTGTTGGAAGCCGCCCGTCTTCGTCTTGATGCGAAACGGCAGATGCGCGTCCTTGATGCCGACATGCTGTATGTCGATGCCGCGCTGATCCGCGCTTTTCTGTATATCCGTCAGCATGATTCTTTCATCGCCTTCACCGCTTTTCATACTCTATGGGATCCGCAACGCCCGCTTCGGCAAAGCCCTGCAGGCGCAGCTTGCAGCTGTCGCAGATGCCGCACGCCTTTTCCCCGCCGTTGTAGCAGCTGTGCGTGAGCTCCAACGGGACGGCAAGGCGCGCCGCCAGGCGCACGATGTCGGCTTTCGACAGCTCCTGCAGGGGCGCGACGATCTCAATGCGCTTTCCCTCAGAGGCCGCTTCCGTCGAGTAATCCGCGACAGCTTGAAAGTGCCGGATGAACTCGGGGCGGCAGTCGGGATAGCCCGAATAGTCGACGCTGTTGACGCCGATATAGACATAGCGCGCGCCGATCACCTCGGCGTAGCCGAGCGCGTAACTCAAAAAAATCAGATTGCGCGCGGGCACATACGTCACGGGAACCGATTGGCGCGAGGTATCGCCCTCGGGCACTCCGATCGCCTCGTCGGTCAGCGCGGAGCCGCCAATTGATTCCATATTCGTCTCGATGATCAGATGCTTCTTCACCTTGTAAAATGCCGCGACCTTCTTCGCGCCGTCAAGCTCGATGCTGTGGCGCTGATGATAGTCAAAGCTGATGGGATAAGGATCCCTTCCGTGCTCTTTTGCCACTGCCATGCAGGTCGTCGAATCGAGCCCACCCGAGAGCAGCACGACTGCCTTTTCCATGCCGATCCCTCCTTCAGCCGCGAATCTCTTCGATCGCTTTCTTTATATCGGCGGCGCCGTAGACGGCGGAGCCGGCGACGAGGATGTTCGCCCCCGCCTGCCGCACGAGCAGCGCCGTCTCGGCATTGATACCGCCGTCGACTTCGATGTCGAGAGAGATGTCATTTTCTTCCGCTGTATGACGCAGGATCGCGATCTTTTCGAGCATGGACGGGATGAACTTCTGCCCGCCAAAGCCCGGATTGACCGTCATGATGAGCGCCATGTCGATGTCGCCCATGAGCTCTTCGAGCATGACGAGCGGCGTCGCCGGATTGAGCGCCACACCCGCCCTGCAGCCGAGCGCCTTGATCTCCTGCACGAGGCGATGCGCATGGCGCACGGCTTCGATGTGAAACGTGATGATGTCGGCTCCCGCCGCAGCGAAGGCGGCGACCTGTGTTTCCGGATGCTCGACCATCAGATGCACGTCGAAAACGGCGCGCGAGCACTTGCGAAGCGACTTCACGACGGGCGAGCCCAGCGTGATGTTCGGCACGAAGGTGCCGTCCATGACGTCGATGTGGACGTACTCGGCTCCGGCATCTTCAATGCGCGCAATCTCATCGGCAAGATGCGCGAAATCCGCCGAAAGGATCGACGGCGCTATCTTGATCATCGGTATACCTTCTTTCTCTCTGCACTCTGCTGCAGCATTTCCAGATAGGACGCATAGCGTGATTCTTTGATCTTCCCTGCCTGCACGGCTGCCTTGACGGCGCAGTCCGGCTCGTGGCTGTGCGTGCAGGGGCGGAAGCGGCAGGCATCGAAATGCGGTCGAAATTCGGGAAAAAAGGCGGCGAGCGAGGCGGGATCGATCTCGGTGAGCTCCGTGGCACTGAAGCCCGGCGTATCGACGAGGAAGCCGCCCGCAAAGGGCAGCAGCTCTGCCGTGCGCGTCGTATGGCGGCCGCGCTTGATCTTCTCGCTCACGGCGCCTGTCGCCAGCGAAAAGCCCGGGGCAATGCGGTTGAGCAGCGACGATTTGCCGACGCCCGAGGAGCCCGCGAAGACGCTCGTCTTGCCCTTGAGAAAGCCTTCGAGCTCTGCCAGTCCCTCGCCTGTGAGCGTCGACAGCAGGCAGACGTCATAGCCGATCTCACGATAGAGCGCGGCGAGCACGGGAATCTCCTGCCGGTCTTTCCCGAGCAGATCGACCTTGTTGATGCAGAGGACGACGCGCTCGATCTGCGACCATTCGGCGAGCACGAGAAAGCGGTCGATGAGCACGGGATTGATGGCGGGATCGCGCGCCGCAAAGACGAGCACGACCTGATCGACGTTCGCCACCGCCGGCCGCCGCAACAGGCTCCGCCGCTCGCCGCGCCGCTCGATGACGCCCGTGCCGTCCGCTAAAAGCGCCAGCTCCACTTCGTCGCCCGGCAGGACGGCGATGCGTTCTTTTTTCAACCGACCGCGCAGCTTTGCCGCGATGAGCCCCTCCTGTGTTTTCACATAGAAAAAGCTGTTCTGCGCCTTGAGCACCTTTCCCTGCAACAGACCGTCCTCCCCTAACTCACGTTCCGGCGAAATCACGTTCTAGCGATTCGTCTTGCCGCTGTCGGCATCCCGGCTCGGCACCTTATCGGCGGCATTGCCGCCCGCTGTGCCGGTGCCCGTTGTACCGCCCTGCTTCTCTGAGGGCTTCTTTTCTGCCTCCGTCGCCAGGACGAGGTCGACCGATGTGCCCTCTTCCACTTCACTGCCTGCCGCCGGGCTCTGGCGCACGACCGTACCGGCGGCCTGCGAGCTCGCCTCCTTCGTGACGGAGCCTACATGCAGACCGCGATTTTCGATGGCGTCCTTCGCGGCTGCTTCTTTGCCGCCGACGACGCTCGGCACGGCGACCTTGCGCGGGCGCTCGCCCTTGCTGATCACGAGATCGACGACCTGCCCCTTGCTGATCTTCGTTCCCGCGCGCGGATCCTGAGCGATGACCTTGCCCGCAGGCTGCGAGGAAAACTCTTCGGTGACGACCCCGAGCTTCAAGCCGACGCTCGTGATCTTGTCCTCTGCCGCCGACTTCTGAAGCCCCTTGAGCTCGGGCATGCTGACCTCTTCGCCGCCCTTGCTCACATAGATGGTCACGAGGCGCTCCTCCTTGACCTTGGAGCCGCCCTCGGGATCCTGCTTGACGACCTGCCCCGTCGGCACATTGGAATCATACATCTCCGCGATGTCCACGCGCAGATTCTTATCTTCGAGCTTCTGCTTGGCTACAGCGAGCGTCTGCCCCGTCACATCGGGCACTACGACCTCTGCACTGCTCCAGAATTTGCCGTAGGAAAGGAAGGCTCCCGTAAAGAAGCCAAAGAAAAGGACAAGGAAAAGTACGAAGAGGAATGCCTTGGAGCGATATGCCTTTTTCGCGCCTCCCGCAGGCTCGGCAGGAGACATCTGCGCGGGCTGCCAATCCGCCTGCCCCGGGCGCGAGAGGAGTGAGGAATCGACCTCTGCCTCGCGCACGCGCGGCAGCACCTGCGTCGCATAGGGATCGAGCGTCGGTGCGGAGGCGCCGCCAAGCATCGCTTCGTCCTGCGCGATCTGCCGCACGACGGTTCCGCTGTCGGGGCGCTGGCTCGGATCCTTCGCCATGAGCTCGGAGACGAGCGCATCGACAAAGGGCGGAATCGAAGGATCGAGCGCGGAGACGGAAAGCGGCTCCTCCTGCAGATGCTTGAGGGCGATGCCGACGGGCGTCTCCCCCGTAAAGGGCAGCTCGCCCGTGAGCATTTCATAGAGAACGACGCCGAGCGAATAGACGTCCGACTTCGGTGTGATCGAAGCGCCCTTCGCCTGCTCCGGCGAAAAATAGTGGACGGAGCCGACGATATTTCCCGTATACGTCGAGGTGACGGAGCTCACGGCGCGCGCAATGCCGAAGTCCGCGACCTTGATGCGCCCGTCCTCCATCACGAGGATGTTGTGCGGCTTGATGTCGCAATGAACGAGACCGTTTTGGTGTGCATGATGGAGCGCTTCGGCGATCTGACGCGCGATGGCAAGCGCCGTGCTGACAGGCAGGCGGCCGCCCGCATCGAGCTCCTCGCGCAGGGTCTGGCCGGAAACGTATTCCATGACGATGTAATGGCACTTGCCTTCCTGCCCGACATCGTAAATATTGACGATATTGGGGTGCGACATCTTCGCCGCGCCCTGCGCTTCGCGCTGGAAGCGCGCCACAAATTCCGCGTCGCTTGCAAACTGGGCATGAAGCACCTTGACCGCCACGGTGCGGTCGAGGAGCTTGTCGTGCGCTTTATATACATCCGCCATGCCACCGCTGCCAACGAGCTCCACGAGTTCATAGCGGTTGCCTAAAATGCGTTGTTCCATGGCACTGCCTCCTAATAATCCTCTTGCAACTTCTCAATCAGCTTCCTTGCGATTGGCGCAGCTTCCGTGCCGCCTCCGCCGCTGTTCTCTACGATGACGGCAAAAGCCGCCTTGCGGCCTCTTACTTCCGCCGAGCCGATGAACCACGCATGATCCCTGCCCGCATTTTCGGCTGTCCCCGTCTTGCCCGCCACGCGGACACCCGAGATCGCCGCCGCCGTACCGGTTCCTTCCTGTACGACTTCTTCCATAAAGCCATAAATCAAAGTGGCGCGCGCCGCCGTCGTGGCCTCGAACCATTTCTCCCTTTGATGCTGTTCTATTGTGATGCCGCCCGGCGTCACGACGCGCTCGACCAGATACGGCTTCATGACGACGCCGCCGTTTGCAAACGCGGCAGCCACGAGCGCCATGTGAAGCGGCGTGACGAGAAGCGTGCTCTGTCCTATGCCGATCTGCGCCGTATCGCCCTGACCGAGCGAGGTGAAGTCGGGCAGATGCGAGGCGGCTTCCGGGAGCTCTCCCGCGGCCGTCTGCTCGAAGCCGAAGCGCCGAAAAGCGTCCGCCAGATGTTTGCCGCCGAGGCGCAGGGCGAGCGTGGCGAACGTCGTATTGCACGACTCGATCAGCGCGTGTTCCGCATCGATCCTGCCATGCACGGCGCCGTGGCTTTCATGGATGACGGAGTCGCCGACTTCGAGCGCCCCCGTGCAGTCGAAGATTTCCCTGCTGTTTGTGACTTCATTCTCCAAAGCCGCGTCGAGGATCAGGGGCTTGATCGTCGAGCCCGGCGGGTACAGCCCCTGCAATGCGCGATTGAGCAGCGGGCTCGCTTCGTCTTGGCGCAGCTCGTTCCATCGCACCTGTATATCGGTCGGATCGAATGAGGGCCGCGAAACGAGCGCGAGCACCGCGCCCGTTTCGGCGTCGAGCATGACGACGGCGCCGCGCCGCTCGCCGAGCGCCTCGTACGCCGTTTCCTGCAGGGCGGCGTCGATCGTCAGGTAGACGTCATCGCCGCGATCGGCAGAAAACAGCTGCGCGATCGGCCCCAGGCGCCCCAAAAGGCGGCTGTTCCCGGCAAGCTCCGCGCCCTTGTACGCTTCGATGCCCGTGCTGCCGATCGTATCGTCGAGATAGCCCGTGACGGGCGCCATGATCCTGCCGTAGTGGTAGCGGCGCTCACCGGCGGCGGAACTCAAAGCGATGGCCTCGCCCCGGCGATCGAAGATACTGCCGCGCTGCACGCTATCCTCAGCGGCTGCTGCGCGGCGATTCAGCGGATGCTCGGAAAGTTCGTCCGCCCGCCAGACTTGCAAATAAACGACATAAAGCGCCAGGCAGGAAAATGTGAGCAGCAGAAAGACGGCTGAGCGCAGGATGTACTTTCTACTATTTCGCTCCAACATGGCGATTCTCCTTTTTGGACAGTACGGTCAAAATGCCGAGCAGGATGAAGCTTGAGATCATCGAGCTGCCGCCGTAGCTCACGAAGGGCAAGGTTATGCCCGTCAGCGGCAGGAATTTCGTCACGCCCGCGATGATGATGAAGGCTTGCAGGAAGAATACCACGGCGACGCCGGCGGCGAGCAGCTGCCTCTTTTCCTCGCGGCAGGCGAGCGCGATGCGTATGCTGCGGTAAAAGAGAAGCGCGAAGACGAGCATGACGCCCAGCGAGCCGAGAAGGCCGAGCTCCTCGGCAATCGCCGCGAAGATGAAGTCCGTATGCACCTCGGGAATAAGGTTCGGATGGCCATGGGCGAAGCCCGTGCCCCAGACGCCGCCCGCGCCGAACGCGAAGAGCGACTGCACGACCTGATAGGCGCCGCCGGAAGGATCCGCCCACGGGTCGAGCCAGATATTGAAGCGCACGCGCACATGCGCGAACAGGAAGTAGCTGAGCACGGCCGCGCCGAGGAAGACGACGAGCGCGAGCACAACGTAAGATTTCCGCCCCGTCGCCATGTACGTCATGAATACCGCGATGCCGAAAAAGAGCAGAGCTGAGCCAAGGTCGCGCTGTACGACGAACATCAAGATGGCGATGCCCCATATACAGAGGAGCGGCGCGATGAAGCGCAAGACGGGAAGCTTCAGCCCGAGGAGCCTGTGGCGCGGCAGCGTCAAAACCTCCCGATGTTCCGCCAGATAGGAGGCGAGAAACATGATGATGACGATCTTGCCGAACTCCGACGGCTGCACGGCAAACGAGCCGAGGACGATCCAGTTGCGGCTGCCGCCGATCTCCGTGCCGAAAAGGAGTGCAGAGCACAGGAGCAGCAGGCAGAAGATGCCGAGAAGATACGGATACGAGAGCAGGCGCAGAAGCCTTTCGCCGAAAAAGACGACGACGATGTAGACGAGGATGCCGAGAAGCAGCCAGCGCATCTGCGTCAGAAAGAGCGCGGGCTTCAAGCGTCCGATCATGATGACGCCGAGGCTTGCGAGCAGCATGGCCACGGAAAAGAGCGTCGATTCCATGGAAGCGCGCGCTCTTTCCACGGCGAACTGCGCGAAAAGCGCGAGGACGATGACGGCGCCGCCCCACAAAAGGAGGGGTGTATCTGTCGGCAGGCGATGCGCGAGAAGCAGCACGCCCGTGCCCAGCAGCAGGATGCCGAGCGAAGCCGACAGCAGATACCATTTACTCGTCTTCATCGCACTGTGCAACGATGACGCTGATATTGTCGAGGCCGCCCGCCATGAGAGCCATGTCGATGAGGCAGCGCGCCTTGTCCGCGGCTTCTCCCTGCAAAGTCTCGCGGATGGCAACTTCCCCGACCATATTCGTCAATCCGTCCGAGCAGAGGAGGAATGTATCGCCTGTCTCAATCTTGAAACTTCCCGTATCGACGCTGAGGTTTTCCTCGACGCCGACCGCACGCGTCAGAAGGTTCCTTTTCGGATGGTGCGCCGCTTCCTCCTTCGTGATGGAGCCTTTTTCAACGAGATCCTGCACGAAGGAGTGATCGCGCGTGAGGCATTTGAGCTCCCCGGCGCGCAGAAGGTAGAGGCGACTGTCGCCCACATGCGCCCAATATGCCGCATCGCCCTCGTGCTGCAGGGCGACGACTGTCGTGCCCATGCCCTTTCGCGCCGCATCCGCCGTCGCTGCCTGCAGGATCTTGCGGTTCGCCGCCTGCACGGCGCGACGCAGCGCTTCTTCACTGCGCTCCTGCCGCGCCTCAGAAAAGATTTCGCGGAACGTGTCGATGAGCATCGCGCTCGCCACCTCGCCGGCGGCGTAGCCTCCCATGCCGTCGGCGACCACATAGGTATCGGGAGGCACGAAGGCGCAGGCGTCCTCGTTCGTTTCGCGCACCCTACCCCTGTCCGTCGCTGCAAAAACCTTCAAAAAAATCACCTCTCAAACCTCAGTGTAACGAAGCCGATGCGTATGAGATCTCCCGGCTTCAGGTAAGCCTTGCCCTGCAGAACGCCATCGTTCAGATAGGTGTGGTTCATGCTACCCATATCCTCGATGACGTATTGATTGTTTACGAGATATACGCGGGCATGGCGGTGCGATACGAAGGAATCCGGGATGCGGATGTCGTTGTCGTCACTGCGCCCGATCGTGATTCCCTGCGTGAAGGCGAAGCGCTTGCCCGCAAGCGCCGCCTCCCCTGCCTCGACGACGCTCAGTACAGCTTCGCTCGGCAGTGTCTCGCGCGGCTTGATCTCCTCCTGTAAGACTTTGACATCCTCGAACATCGCCTTTACGAGACGTGCGATGAAGCGGAAGAGCAGCAGTAAAATGCCGTATTGGAATACCACGCTCAAGGCGCGAAGTAAAAAATCAGTGCCCGGCAATCATATCACCTCGTAACGCAGGATGGAGTTCCCGATCTGAATCTCATCGCCATGATGCAGCCACGCTTCGAGCACGGGACGCCCGTTGAGAAGCGTGCCGTTCGTGCTCTGCTCGTCCTGCAGGAAGTGGCGATGGCGCTCGTAGCGGATCGAGGCATGGACGCGCGAAGCGTTGGGGTCGGTCAGGATGAAATCGCTGCGCTCGCGCCTGCCGAGAAAGATTTTCTTCTCACCGAAAGCAAGGTAAGAGTCAAGATCCGCCCCCTGCACGACGCGCAGAGAGGCGACCTCGTATTCCGTCGGCAAGTTGAGCGGTGCCTGAAACGACGGGCGCTGCAGCACGATCGTGTGCTGCTCCTCGACTGCCTGCGCCACGCGCTGCACCATCTCGGAAAAGGAGGATTTTATGCGGCACAGGCCGAGGGAGAGCTCGGCATCCTTTTGAATGCGGATGGCAAGCTTGCCGTCCATAAAGGCGTCGAGCAGAATGACCTTTTTTTCCGCCAGAACATAAAGCTCGTCGAGAAAGCGCTGCGAAGAAAGGTGGTGGCAATCGTCTTCGTTCATCGAGATCGTGTATTCATTAGGCAGGAGCCATTCCTTCGCTCCCTTCTTCGCGCGCTTTCTGGCACTCGCAATTTCCTTTTCCAGCTTTTTCTCGACCTCGATCGGCTCAAGGGCGCTGCCGAATTTCTTATTGAAGAAGCCTTCGATATGATCTTCCAGAAATGTTTCCCATTTTGTAAAGGCCATGAAACCCCTCACAATCTTATCGTACCGTTTTGCTGCCGTCCATGTGGCGGTTGCGCAGCTGCCCGCACGCCGCCTGTATGTCGCTGCCCATCTCGCGCCGGATCGTGGCGGTGATGCGGCGGCGCTCAAGAAAGCGGCAGAAGGCAGCTGTTCGCTCCTCCGCAGGTCGCTCGAAGCCGCGCTCCGCCACGGGATTGATGGGGATGAGGTTGACGCTCGCGAGCTGCCCGCGGAGAAGCTCCGCCAGTTCCCTCGCCTCGCGCTCGCCATCGTTCACGTCGCGAATCAGGATGTATTCGTATGTGACGCGCCGCCCCGTCTTTTCCGCATAGCGCCTCCCCGCCGCCACGACATCCGCCAGCGGATACCTGCGGTTGATCGGCATGAGCTCAGAGCGCAGATCGTCGCGCGGCGCATGAAGCGATATGGAAAGCGTGACGGGCATGCCCTCTTCGGCGAGACGATCGATGGCAGGGACGATGCCCGAGGTCGATATGGCGATGCTGCGATAGCTCATGTTCAGCACATAGTCTTCGTGCAGAAGGCGCAGGAAGCGCACAACATTCGCATAGTTCATCAAAGGCTCGCCCGAGCCCATCAAGACCATCGTGTCGACCTTTTCGCCCTCTTTTTCCAGCATCTCCTCGATGAAGAGGACTTCAGCGAGCATCTCCCCCGCCGTCAGGTCACGCGCCAGCCCGTGCAGCGTCGAGGCGCAGAAGGCGCAGCCCATATTGCAGCCCGCCTGCGTCGAGATGCATATACTGTTGCCGTACGGCTGGCGCATCAAAACGGCTTCGACAGCCGCGTCGTCAGCAAAGGCGAGCAGGAATTTGCTCGTCCTGCCGTCGGCGGCGTCGAGCCGCGTGCGCAGGGCAGGCACGTCAATGCAATACTTCTCCGAAAGAGCCGCGCGCAGGCTCTTCGGCAGGTTCGTCATGGCGGCAAAGCTCTTCGCGTGCTTCTGATAGAGCCATGATGCCACCTGCTTCGCGCGGTACTTTTTCAGCCGCGCGGCGGAGAATTCTTCCTGCAGCTCCTCAAGCGTCATGCCGAAGATGTTCTTCATGCGCTCACCTTCTTCTCAGGCGCGCGATGAAGAAGCCGTCCGTGCCGTCGCGCTGCGGATAGAGCTGCAGCATCGTCTCCGGGCGCTTCTTCCCGGGCAGAAGGTCGCCGACGCACTCCAAGGCGAAATCCTCATGCTGCGCGAGAAAATCTTCGACGACCGCTTCGTTTTCCCCGCGCTCGATCGTGCAGGTGCTGTAGACGAGCACGCCGCCGGGCTTTACAGCAGCGGCTGCACTCTTGAGGATCGCGCGCTGCAGAGGCGCGAGCGCGGCGATCTCCTCGGGCGTCTTGCGCCAGCGCGCATCGGGCTTGCGCCGCAGCACGCCGAGTCCCGAGCACGGCGCGTCGACGAGCACGCGGTCAGCCTGACGGGAAAAGCGCGCGCCGGCCTCACGCGCATCGAGAAGCAGCGGCTCCACCGACGTTATGCCGAGGCGCTCACAGTTTTCCGCCACGCGGCGCAACTTGTGCTCGTGGACGTCGAGCGCGACAATGCGCCCGCGATCTGCCATGCGCGCGGCAATATGCGTCGTCTTGCCGCCCGGCGCGCTGCAGACGTCGAGCACGAAATCGCCGGGCACGGGCGCGAGGACGTGCGCGACGAGCATCGAGCTTTCATCCTGCACCTGAAAGAGCCCCTGCTGCAGCGACGCCAGGGCGTCGAGGGAGCCGTGGCGCTGACAAAGGATGCCTTCGGGCGTCCAGTAGGACGGCATCGCCTCGACGCCTTCCTCAGCCAGACGCGCCAAAAGCTCTTCTCGCGTAGTCTTCAGTGTGTTCGTGCGCAAGGACAGCACCGCCTGCGCATTGTCGAGATCGCAGAGCGCCTTCGTCTCCTCATAGCCGAACGCTTTGAGCCAGCGCTCTACGAGCCACTGGGGATGCTGCGCGGCAAGGGCGAGCCCTTGCGCCGCCTGCGCCGCGCCTGCGGGAAACGCCGCTTTTTCCGGATCGCGCGCTGCCGTGCGCAGCACGGCGTTGACGAACTTGACCGTCCCCGCATGGCTGCAGCGCTTCGTCATCTCCACCGCCGTATTGCAGGCGGCGGATGCCGGCACGCGTTCCATGAAGAAAAGCTGGTAGATGCCCAAACGCAAAATATCCCGCACCATGGGCGGGATCTTGGACAGCGGGCGGTTCAGGTAGCGCCGCAGCATCCAGTCGAGCGTGCCGCCCGCCTTCACCGCACCGTAAACGAGCTCCGTCACAAAGCGGCGATCCATATCGGAGAGGTTCGCGGCGCGCAAAGCACGCGCCAGTGCCACGTTGGCATAGGCGCCCTTCTCATTCACTTCATGAAGCGCTTTGAGCGCTGTTTCCCGCGCCTTGTCCATGTAGGCATTCCCCTCCTTCAATCTTCCGCGTCCTTTTCCTTCTTCTTGTCCGGCTCGTCGTCGTCGATCAAAAACTTTTTGATCTCCTCGCGCACCTTCTCGATGTCGACGTGCGTGTTGAAGCACGGCCCGTTCGGGCGGATGTTCAGCACGCCGACGGCGGGCAGCGGATAGACGTCCTGTATGCCGCTCGTCAGGTCGCGCTCGCAGGCGATCGCCATCACCGCCTTGGGGCGGATCTTCTTGACCGTCTGGCGCGCGAGTGTGCCGCCCGTCACGATGAAGAAGTGAAAGCCCATCTCATCGGCGAGATTGACGAGCGCGCCGACATCGCAGCCGCCGCAGCGCTTGCAGTTGTGCGGGTCGCGCGTGATCTTGTGCGGGCACGTCGCAAGCTGCAGGCAATGCGGCGTGACGACGAGCAGCTCGTTCGCGTGCACCTTGATGCCGCGATGGTGAATAATCTGATTGCTGACTTCGATGAAGGAACGCTCGATGCGGCGGCGATTGAAGCCGAACACCTTGCCGATCATGATGGCGACGGGAAAGAGCAGATTGATCAAGGTGTACGACTGCTTCTGGAAAATATGGAGGAACGGCATGCCGATAATCGCCCCGACCATGCTCAGGATGCCGAAGCCCGTGAGAAAGACGACGCTCGCGAAAAAGATGCCGAGCACGAGCGGCAGATAGGCATTGATTTCGAGCAGACCGAGATAACTCACGCGCCAGACGGCGTAGGCGAGGAAGGACATGCAAAGGAAGCTCAGCGACAAAAGCGCCATGAAGAGCCTCTTGTGCGGGCGCTCAAGTCCCGGTATTTGCACAGTGGTCAAGACGTTTCCCCCCTTTCCGAAGCAGGATTGATGTACGTGTTAAGATTCAAAATGTGCAGGCAGTTCGAAGCCATGGCCGCGCATGTAGTCGCCCGCCGCCATCTTCTTCTTGCTCGGCGCCTGCAGCTCAAGGATTTCAAGCATACCCTCGCCCGTGCCGACGAGAAGGCCTTCCTTCGTCGCGGTGACGATTTCTCCGGGTGCGGCGCTTCCTTCCTGCGTGCGCGTGCGCCAGATCTTGAACTTCGCGCCGTGCAGCACGCTGTAGGCGCCCGGCCATGAATTGAGGCCACGCACGAGATCGTGAATCTCCTGCGCCGACTTCTGCCAGTCGATGCGCCCCACCTCCTTGTCGAGAAGAGGCGCGTATGTCGAGAGCGCACCGTCCTGCGGCGTGCGCGTCAAAGTGCCTGCGTCGAGCGCCGAGAGCGTCTTTTCCAGCACATCGGCGCCGAGCGTCATCATCGCCTCGTGCAGCTCGGCCGCCGTCATCGTCTGCGTGATCGGCAGGCGCTCAGAAAGAAGCATGTCGCCCGTATCGAGACCTTCGTCCATAAACATCGTCGTGACGCCCGTCTCCTTCTCGCCGCGGACGATCGCCCACTGCATCGGCGCCGCGCCGCGGTAGCGCGGCAGCAGCGACGCGTGGACGTTGATGCAGCCCAGAGGCGGCAGCGTGAGGATCTCCTTCGATAAGATCTGACCGAAGGCGACGACGACGATGAGCTCGGGCGCGAGCGCGCGCAGGACGTCGACGAATGACGATTCCTTGACGCGCGGCGGCTGATGGACTTCGATGCCATGCGCTTCAGCAAAGACCTTGACGGGCGGCGGCAGGAGTTTCTGCCCGCGCCCCTTGGGTCTGTCCGGCTGCGTGACGACAGCAACGACATCGGCGATTTCCGCAAGGCGCGCCAGACACGGCACGGCGAAGTCCGGCGTTCCCATAAAGACTACGCGAAAGCGCTTCATGACGATTTCTCCTCTTCCTTGCGCAGGCTCGTCGCCACGTCGATGAAGAGCACGCCATTGAGATGATCGAGCTCATGCTGGATGCAGCGCGCCAAGAGCCCCTTCGCCGTGATGTGCTTGCGCTTGCCTCGCCGGTCGAGGAACTCGACCTTGACCTTTGCCGAGCGTTCGACCTCACCGAAGATTCCCGGCACGCTCAGGCAGCCTTCCGAGTCCGTCTCACTTCCCTCGCGAAACGTGATCACGGGATTGACCAGCTCGATGAGGCCATCGCCTATATCGATGACGACCATGCGCAGCGCTTCCCCGACCTGCGGGGCGGCAATGCCGATGCCGTTTGCCTCGTACATCGTTTCTGCCATATCGTCGAGCAGCTTACGAAGGCGCGCATCGACGCGTTCCACGGGCGCGCAGACCTCCTTCAGGACGGGCGCACCCGCCTTCTTTATATCCAACAAAGACATACCTCGTTTCCTCCAAGTATCATTTCCTGCCGTTATCTACAAACCGAGTCCGTAAATGCGGTTCGCGGCGGAGAAGAACACCGTCTCCCACTCTTCCTCGGGTACGATCTCCTTCATGAAGCCGATGTAATCTTCGAGATTCGCGAGCGGCCAATCCGTACCGAACATAATGCGCTCATAGCTGTCGAGGTATTCGAGCCAATCCGTCAGCATGCGCATGTAGCCACGCTTCTTTCTGCGGAAGCGATCGGCATCGTGAATCTTCCCTTCCAAAAGGCCGGAGAAATCCACCGCGACGTTGGGGTTCTTCTCGACGACGCCCACGGCATCGGCGAGCCACGGATTGCCAAAGTGGCACATGACGAACTGCACGCGCGGCCAGCGCACGGCGGCCTCGTCGAGCACGAGCGGATGGCTGTACTTCAAAAGCCCGTCGGTCGAAGCCGTGAGACCCGTGTGAATGGCGACGGGCTTGTCATACTTTTCCGCCAACGCATAAAACGGCGCGAGCGCCTCTTCGTAAACGTAGAAATGACGGTAGCCCGGATAGAGCTTGATGCCGACGCATTGCCTGCGCTTCAGGTTCTCCTCGACGAGCGCGACCTGCTCGTCGAGCGGACGCTCCTCGCCCAGCGTATCGAGACCGATGCAATAGCTGAGAACGTCGGAGTAGATATGCGCCTGCGGTTCCAGACTCTTGTTGCCCATGACGACGCCGTGCACGATCCCCTCGGCGGCAAAGTCTCGGCGCAGCCCCTCCGCCGTATTCTCGTGCCCTGCGGCACGCGCAATCTCGTCAAAATGCTCCCACATGGAAAAATGCAAATGTGCATCAATGATCTTCATATCGATCTCTTTTCTATGCAGTATCTATTTATGCTGTCCGTTTAGTTTACCACAGGCGTCAATAGTTTTCCGTAACGAAAGAGACATTCGAGGTCAGAGCAAATCCATCATGCGGTGTGTCTGGGGGATCACGCGCACATCCTTAACCTCTGCGAGCGCGATCTGCTGGAGCGCAAGGAGACGCGCGGGCGTCGGCGCCGTGCATCCGCCGTAGGGCGTCACGGGCTGAAGAATCAGCGGCACATCGGGCGCAGTATCCGCGACCATCCGCCCGGCCGTATGCACCTCGTCATTCTGGGTCTCGGCCGCAACGACGACCTTCACATAGACGTCCTTCGTGCGCGCGATTTTTAGGAAGCGTGCGTGCGCGTCCCACACGGGATGCGAGAGGACGCCCGGGAGCTTGATGTCCATGCTGATGTACGACACGCAGTCAATGCAGTGCGCAAGTGCCTCGTACAGCGTGCCGTTCGTCTCCAGAAAAATTGGCAGTGGGATACGGGCACTGAGCGCACGAATGAACGGCACA
>ERZ772957.798-NODE-798-length-22931-cov-8.835942_pt1 | contig 22931 bp, 24 predicted proteins | sample MGYA00580682_ERZ772957 | MGnify/ENA primary metagenome ERZ772957 (study PRJEB29015, sample SAMEA2737921) | human oral metagenome | biome: human oral; feature: human-associated habitat; material: dental | place: China | collected 2025 ...
TCCGCAAGTGAAGGCGCCTGGATCGCTCTACTCGGCGCGGGCGGCGCCTGCGTCTCTGGCGCGCCCTGCTGGCCGGGTCGGCCTGGGTGGGCACGGTCTTCTCGGTCGTTCTCCACCTGATCGATGGCGCCGGGCAGCGGATCACCGGCCTCACCGGACTGCTGGGCGTGCTCGGGGCCATGGCCGGGCTGATCGCGATGAACTCGATGTTGTTCATGCTGCTGCTGGCCGCCCGGGTTCCCGTGATCGACCGGGTGCTGGGGAGGGTCAGGGCCATCCGGTGGCACCGGCTGTTGGGGAGGGTCACCGTGCTTGGGGTGCTGACCCACATCGCCCTGATCCTCACCAGGACCGGATGGACCAATCGCGACGACCTCGCCGGTGCCGTCGGTTCGCTGTGGACGGGGAACCTACCGCTGGTCTTCGCCTCCGCTGCCCTGCTGTTGTTGACGACGATCGCATCGGTGTTTGCGGTGTGCCGCGGACTGCGCCGCGAGATTCGGCACCTCCTCAACATCCTCTCCTACGTCGCCGTGCTCCTGGCGATCCCCCACATGCTCCGCCTCGACCCGGTTTTCCTGCCCAGCAGGGCACAGCGCATCTACTGGGGCGTCCTGTTGGTCTCCGTCGGCGCCTGCCTGCTCTGGTACCGGATCCTGAGTCCGCTCCTCCGTTCCTGGAGGCATCGGTTGAAGCTGGTGAACACCGTGCACCTGACCCCCGATCTCCTTCACTTGGAGTTCAGCGGCAGGCACCTCGACAAGCTGGAGACCCGGGGCGGTCAGTACTTCACCTGGCGCCTGCTCACCCCTCAGCTGTAGACCCGGACCCACCGGTTCTTCCTGTCCGCGGCGCCGACGAGGGATCGGTTGCGCATCACCGTCAGGGTCACCGATGAGCACACGGCGGAACTGGCTGCCGCCCGGCCCGGCACGAGGGTCATCTTCGCCGGTCCCTACGGCGCCTTCACCGACGCCTCCCGGACCCGGAACGGCCTGGTGCTGATCGGAGCCGGGACCGATCTCGCACCGATCCGGTCGCTGCTGGAGGTCACCACGGCGCACCCGGCGGACACCGTCGTGATTCTCCGAGCATCCGGACCTGAGAACCTGGTTCTCCTCGACGAGCTCCGGGAGTTGTGTGACGATCGCGGCATCGCCCTGCACCTGATGACCGGGCCGTGCCACGAGGACCACTGGGTGAGTCTCGGATATGCCGGCCACGATCTCGCGACGCTGGCACCAGACCTCGAGGACTCGGACGTGTTCGTGTGCGGCCCGGGTGGGTTCGTCGATTCCGTCCTGGCAGAGGCCCGCGGCCTAGGGGTTTCTCCCGAGCAGTGCCACGAGGAGAGACTCACCCTGTGAAAGCCGACCCCGGCTGCTTCATGGCAGGAAACTCGCCGGCCTGAGCGACCAAAACCACAGACTCCCAGGGCTCAGGAGGCTGCGGCCTCCAGCGCCTTCGTGACGAGGTCCACCGGCCCGGTCTGCCAGACGGGGACCATGCGCATGGCCGCCACCCGCCAGTTTCCCTCACACTTGTGGAGCCGGAAGTGGTAGTCGCCTCCGAGTGTCCAGGTCTCACCCTGGAACTGGTGGGTGGCGATGAAGGATGCGGTCGCCGTCGCTTCCTCATCCGCGATCTCCACCATGTGGTTGGCGACGAGGTGCTGATGGGCGTCGAGGGCCTCGAAAGCGGGGCGCCAACCGTCGACCACCTCACCGGGGGCGCAGATCCGAGGTTCCCCGCCGAGGGTAGCGGTATAGTCCAGCAGCACCTGGCCCGCGAAGGTGCGGCGCAGACCCTCCCAATCATGATGGTCAGTGGCCCAGAACAGCTTCGTCAGTGTGGTGACGATCTCGTTTCCATCATTCATCACGCATGTTCCTCACAGGGTGTTACGGAAGTGGGAGACGGCCCGCTCGAGGCTGACGGCCACCTGGGCGGGTTGGTCGTAGAAGTCAAGCTGTCCACCCTCGATCCAGGTCAGCTCCGACGGACCTCGCAACCGCTCGTGGAACAGCTCCGCTCCATCAGGTACGGCAGCGGCCCGGGAATGGATCGACTGCACCGGGATGTCGATCCGGGATGCGGAACTGATGGCGTCGAAGGTCAGCCATGGTTCCCATGACATGACCGCCAGCTGCGCGTCCCATTCGGGAATGGCGCCGCGCTCCGGATCCAAGTAGTAGTCGTAGGGGCCGAACATGGCAGCCGCAGGGTTGGTGGTGGAGACCGCCGGGATGAATTCCTGCACCCCGTCGGTCTCGTAGGCGATCCGGGCGCGACGCGAGGCGGCGATCCGCTCCGCCACTCCCTCCGGACCGCCGTAATAGGGCGCCACCAGTTCAGGGTTGTGCAGCCAAGGGGCGATCATCACCAGCGACCTGACCCGCGGGTCGGTGGCGGCGTTGGCCGCCTGGTAGCCACTGGATGCGCACACCCCGACAGCCCCGATCCGGTCCGGATCCACATCGCCGCGGCCGGTCAGATGGGTGATGGCGGCGTTGATGTCGGCGATCTTGCGTTCGGGGTTCTCCCAGTCGCGTGGCTGACCCTGGCTCTGCCCGAATCCCCGGAAGTCGAACGTCAGACTACTGATCCCCGCGGCCGCGAGCCGTCGAGCGTAGAAGTCGGCCTGCTGTTCCTTGCTGGTGGTCCAGGAGCCGGTCACGACGACAACCGCCCCGTCGAAGGGTTCGGATGTTTCAACGGGGCGGTGTAGGTCGCCCACCAGGACATCGTCGCCGGAGGCGAACCGAACCCGGTTCGTGGTGTAGATGGTCATGAACGCATTCTGCGTTGGCCTTCGGAGGCCTTCCAATACTTCTTCGCATGCCCGTTCGCTATGAAAGGGCCCCATCGGCTCGCACTGCCCGGAGAGCCTCGGTGGTCACGTCACGGTCGTCGCCCGCCCTCCTGACGAGGGCCAAGCGCGCGGGCGGAAGGTCCGGAACGGGTATGAACACGACTCCCGGATGTGCGTGTACGACGGAATTTCCCAGCGAGAGCAGCACTGCCCCCAGGCCAGCAGCCACGGCCTCGAGCGCTTCGTCGGGGGTGTGCGCCACCAATGCGACCGGAGCGGGTTCGCGGCGGGCATGGCCGGCCAGCCAGAAGTCCCGTAGGTCGCCGGCCTGCTTCGGCAGGGCGATGAGCGGCAGGGTTACGATCTCCGCGAAACCAAGCGATGACCTGTCCGCCAACTCGTGTCCTTCGGGGACCGCCAGCACGATCGGTTCCTCAGCGACCACCACATGCTCCATGTCATCGGCGACCACGACGGGCAACCACACAAAACCGATGTCGGTCTGTCCGGACCGCACACCCGCAGACGGGTCCTCCCAGGAGATCTGACGCAGTTCGATCCGCCACCCGGGACAGGACTGGCCCAGCCGATTGATGAGACGCCGTACCAGACCACGCCCGATTCCAGTCTGCTGCCCCACGAGCAGAACCGATCGCGACTCCGAGTCGAGACGAAGCATCTCCCCGTGGCACAGCGCCCAGTCAGCCAGCATCCGCCGAGCGTGCTCCAGTAGAATCTCTCCGGCCGGGGTTGGCCGAACGTGCCGGGGCTCGCGTTCGAGGAGCCGGACACGCAGGTCGCGTTCCAGTTTCGCCACCTGCCGCGAGAGCACCGGCTGCGACACGAACAGGCGCTCCGCGGCCCGGCTGAACCCACCTTCCTCCACGACCGCGACGAAATAACGCAGATCCCGGCTGTGGAAGTCCATTCCCCGCGCTCCAAAACCTAAAGGGGCCACGGGCGTCGGTCAGATGCTCTCCGGCGGGGTCACCCGCGCCCCGAGATCATTTATGAACTCCACCTGCGGGCCCTGTTTTGTGACCATGAAGGAGGTCATGGACGCCGGCGCGAGGTTGAGGCGCCGCGCGGGGAGCAGGTCGATCCCGAGCACCAGCGAGATGCAACTCATGATCGGACCCCAGTGGGTGACCACCACCGTGGTGCCGCTGAATCCCATGAATTTCTCGAATGCGGGACGCACCCGGGTGTGCAGGTCGACGTGGGATTCGCCGCCGGGCACCCGGAAGGTCTCGTCACCCCAGAACCGGAGGAGTTCGTCGGGTTTCTCGCCGCGCAGTTCGTCGCCGGTGAGGCCGTCCCACTCCCCGAAGGCGAGTTCGTCCCAGACCCGTCTGGGGGTGACCCCGGTCCCGAACAACTCGGCCACGGGAGCGGCGGTTTCCTTGGCGCGTCTCAGGGACGACGACACCACGCGCACCTCCGGCGCGTCCCCGATGAAGGCCCCGACGCGGGCTGCGAGGTCACGGGCCTGGGCGTGCCCCTCGGCGTTGAGCGCCGGGTCGGCTCCGCCGCGCCCGTCCCACCGACCAGAAGCGGTGAAATCGGTGACACCATGCCTGCAAAGAACAACGCGACTTCCAGTCAGCAGCATGAACAGAAGGCTAGTGGCCGCGGCGCCCTGCTGCCAGCAGCCGCTCCGACAGATGGAATGGTCGGCCAGTCGCGAAACGCGCAAGGGCACAATGCCCCCATGGACCTGCCCGGTTTCACACGCGCCTCCCGCGACTGGTTCCGTCGCCCCGTCCTGGAGCTCGCACCGCTGCTGCTCGGCTGTGCGCTGGCCCGGACCACCGGTGACGGCACCGTCGCGGTCCGCATCACGGAGGTGGAGGCCTACGCCGGGACCGTCGACCCCGGGTCGCACGCCTTCCGGGGCCGCACCGCCCGCAACGCCACCATGTTCGGGGAGCCCGGGCACCTGTACTGCTATTTAAGTTACGGGATGCACCACAACCTCAACGTGGTGTGCGACGAGGCAGGTGTCCCGACCGGTTGCCTGCTGCGAGCGGGCGAGGTCATCGAGGGCGCGGCCCTGGCGCGCAGCCGGCGGACGGTGAGGCCCCGTTCGACTCCCCTGCCGGAGCATCACCTGGCCCGCGGCCCCGGGAACCTGGGGCAGGCGCTCGGGTCGTCGCGCGAAACCGACGGCGCCGACCTGATGGGCGAGGAGTGGTCGTGGTGGCTGCCCGATGATCCGCCCGGTGAGTGGTCGACGGGCCCCCGGGTGGGGATTTCGGGCCCGGGCGGTGACGGCGAACGCCACCCGTGGCGTTTCTGGCTGCCCGGCGAACCCAGCGTTTCCGCCTACCGCCCGGGAACCTCCGGACGTCGTTCCGGCTGAAATCAGTGGTCCTGTCGTTGGTAGACACGGATGGCCACCAGCAGCGACATCGCCCAGGCCACCAAACCGGCTACCAGCAGCAGCCACGGCCACCCCGCCAGGACCCACCCGGGCAGCGGGGACATCAGCTGTCCCAGCAGGTAGATCCCCACGCCCGCGATCACCGCGACAACGACCAACACGGCCACCCCTCTGGCATCCGTGAAACGGATCAGAACAGGCACCATGACCGCGAAAACGACGAGCATGATTCCCACCGCCGCCGACGCCGCTGCCCACCAGTCACCGCCGGCCCTCATCCCCAGGAGTTCCCAAAGGAGCAGCACCGGAACCACCACGATCTCGGCAGCCAGTAGGTAGGCCAGTGACACCAGGTAGTGCGAGATCATCACCGTCCTGCGCCGCAGGGGCAGGGTGTCGTACAGCAGATCGGCATCTTCCAATCCGTCGAGGCCGAACTTTCCATAGAAAGCGGATGTCGTCGTCATGACCGCAATCATGGCGATGAAGAACACCAAGTCCATCAGCCCTTTTAAAATGCCGAAGAAAACCCAGATCAAGATCCCTATCGCCACAAGAAACAGGGAATCCAATATACGCTGCACATCCAACCTGATTGCGTTTTTTAGTTCACGCATTTCCCTCTCCTTTCACGCGAACAGACGGCAGTACTGTGACGAACCCCCACACGATCCCATCGATCAGTGATCCTGTCGCTCATAGATGCGGATGGACACCAGAAGCGACACGGCATATGCCGCCAGACCTGCCGCCAGCAGCACCCACAGCCCTTCAAGAGGCAGCCATCCGGTAAGCAGCGGGGGTGGCGCACCCGGGAAAGCCGCGTGCCCCATCGCATCGACCCCGAGCGCGGTGACCGCCAGAATGGAGAAGATGACGATTCCCCCGTTCCTGCCCCCGAATCTGACGATGAGAGGAGCTGCGATCGCGAAACCGAAAAGAGCCGCGACCAGCGACACCAGCACCGCGACCGACCAGTCGGCTCCGACGTTCACCCCGGCCATCGGCATGGCCAGCATCATCGCCGCCACTGCGATCTCGAAAAGGAAGGACAGGACCAGCAGGACCAGGTAGCCCGAGATAATCACCGTTCGGCGCCGCAGCGGCAGGATGTCGTAGAGAATATCCGCCCCCTCCACTCTCCCGACCTGAAACAGCACGAGCATCAGCACAACCTGGAAAAGGGAAAGAAGAGGGACAGAGATCGAGAAGGACTGTCTCCCCTCACCCAGCATCCCGAGCAGAAGACCGGGAATGACCCAAAAGAATGCCATGATCCCCCCGAGGAGGAAAACCCCGCGCAGATGATCCAGGTCGATCCTCAGCATGGATCCGAGTTCACGCATCTTTCCGCTCTTTCGTGAGGTGCACCAGCAGGTCCTCGACGGACGGGGTATCCGCCACGACGCCGGTGCCGCACAGCCCCAGATCGGCCGCCGCGATCAGCCCCTCCCACCCGGCGGAATGCTGTCTGAGACCACGGATCCGGGCGCGCAGCTCACCGGTGAGATCGGCGGCACCGCCGCGAACCATCGCCCACGCCTCGAGCAGGTCGTCCCGGGCACCGGATGCGATCACCCTGCCCGCGTCGAGGATGGTGACCAGGTCGGCCATGCGATCCAGGTCCGTGGTGATGTGGGTGGAGAACAGGACGGAGTGCCGTTCGTCGGTCATGAACTCCGATAGCTTGTCCAGCAGTTCGCCGCGGGCCAGGGGATCGAGGCCGCTGGTCGGTTCGTCGAGCACCAGAAGTTCGGCCCGGTGCGCCAACGCGACCGCCACCTGCACCTTCATGCCCATGCCCCGGGAGAACTCTCGCACCTTCAGCCGCTGCGAGACCCCCGCCCACTCGCACAGTTCGTCGAAGACCCGCTGGTCCCAGCCGGGATAGAACGGACCGAGCAGCCGGGAGAGATCGCGAACACGCCAGGTGGCCTGCCAGCACGGCTGGTCCAGAACCACGCCGACGCGGGTCTTGTCGATCAGGTGCACCGCCCCGTTCCCGGGGAGCACCGCCCCGAGGGCGATCTTGATGGCGGTGGTCTTGCCCGCCCCGTTGGCCCCGACCAGACCCATCACATAGCCGCGAGGCACGCTCAGGTCCAAGGGACCGAGGCAGAACTCCTTGTACTCCTTGGTGATTCCCTTCAGCGCGAGGAGATTGTCGCTGGTCATGCGTCCTCCCTTTGAGTGAGAGCGAGTTCGAGGATGGAGCGGATCTCGTCGTCGCCGACATCGGCCAGCCTGGCCACGGCCACACCGTTCGCAAAGTGGGTCTCCACCTCGCGGAGCACCTGCTCGCGAACGAGTTCGGCGTCGCGCGGCAGGACGAAGTACCCCTTTCCGGGCACGTTGGCCACGAGCCCGCCGGCCACCAGTTCCGCATAGGCGCGGGTGGTGGTGATGACGGAGACCCTCAGGTCGCGGGCGAGGGCCCGGATGGAGGGAAGCGCTTCCCCCTCGGAGACCTCGCCGCGCAGGATCGCCGCCTTGATCTGATCCTCGATCTGGACGTAGATCGGGATCCCCGCGGTGTTCGACAACACGACATCCACCACACCCTCCCTTCTGTATATATACAGCATATACAGTAAGTACGGTGGGTGCAAGTGCAGAACGAAACCAGCTGCCGTTTCAGTGGGTACGGACCACCGGTGGAACAGGGCCCGATGAAGGACCGGGGGCAGGTCGAGGCGAGAGACAGCTCCAATGACAACGCAATGCTCCGCGCGGGGTTGTAGCCGAGCCCGGCGTCCCAACTACCAGTCTTCGTCCTCACACACCAGGTCGTAGATGGCCTTGGAATGCGAGATCGAGCGTTAAGAGGCCGACGACCGTTCCCGTAACGGCCGAGTGGCTGATGCCGACCCCGCGGGATTCGGCATCAGCCACTCGGGCTTCCCAGCCAGCGGACGCTACTCGGCCGCGAGGGCCTCCGTCGGGGTGGCGTTCGCCGCGCGCCTGCCGGGCAGCACCGACGCAAGGGCCGCCGCGACCACACAGACCAGGATCAGACCACCCGTGTAGAGCATGTCGACGGAGAACACCGCCTCGGGCCGGGAGGTTTCGTCCATCATCCCGAGTGATGTGACCACGCCCAGCCAGCCGAAGAACGAACCGGCCGCGACACCCATCACGATGCCCACCACGGCCAGCAGCATCGCCTCGGCCAGCAGCATCAACCGGAGCGATCTGCGCTGCATGCCGAGGGCCCGCAGCAGCGCCGACTCGCGTTGCCGCTCGATCACCGACAGGCCCAGGGTGTTGCCTACACCGACCAGGGCGATCACCACGGCGACACCGAGCAGCGCGGTCAGCACCATGAGGAGCACGTTCACGATCTGCTCCAGCATCCCCGCCATGGTGGCGCCACCACCGATTTCAGCCTCAGAGCTCAGAGGAGAAACCACCTTCATCACCTGGCTCAGGGCGGTAGCGGAAGTCCGATCAGTCAGCTTGATCCAGGCCTCCCGGATCTCGCTCTGCCCGGGCAGTTTCTCGAAGGTCGGCTCGGACACCACCGCCGCGCCGTGGGGAACCGACTTCGAGGAGCGCACCTCCGCCTGTCCCGCGCCCGGCAGATCCACCCGGCCGGGCAGCTTGGCCGCGGTTTCCGGACTGACCAGGATCACCCCGTCCGGGGCGTTCATCCGGTCCGGGAGACCGAGCTCGGCGCGGGCGGCGTTCACGTTGCGGACGGAGAACTTCCTGCGGCCAAGTTCGACCTGTTTGCTGGAGATCTCCACCACCTTCGCTACCCCATCGTTCCTGCGAAGTTCCTCCACCACACCGGATTTGAGGGGTCCGTCGTAGTCCCGCACGCTGACATCCACCGGGTAGCGCTGGTTGATCTCGGAAAGGGCCGAGGTGCGCATGGTGGAAACGGCCACCTGGAGCGTGACCACGAGCCCCACCGCGAGCATCAGGGCCACCGCCGTGGCCGAGGCGCGACGGGGATTCCTGACGGAATTGCTGGTGGCCAGCTTGACCGTGGAACCCATGAATCCCAGGAGCCACCCGAACAGGCGCAGCAGCACCGGCACGTAGAACGGCGCCGCCAGCAGGATTGCCAGGGAGAGGAAACCGCCGCCGCCAATGGCCCAGAGCAACCCGTTGGCCGGGTTGACGAAGGCCTGGAAGACCATGCCACCCCCCAGGAGCAGGAACAGGCAGCAGAACACCCCCCGGGTGACGCTCAACCGTTTGACCCGGGCGGCGCTGGGTACCACCTGCAGGGCCTCGAGGGGGCTGACCCGGGTGGCCGCCAGCGACGGGCCGATCATCGAGAACACGGTTATCAGCACACCGGCGAGGACGGCGATCCCCAGCTCACCGAGCGGGAACACCAGGCCCCAGTAGATGGCTCCCGTCCAGAAACCCGCCACTGCTGCGACACCGGCCCCCATGCCCACACCGAGCAGCGAACCGACGAGCCCCAACAGAACGGCCTCCGCGAAGAGCCTTCCTGCGACCTGCCCCGTCGACGCGCCGACGGCCCGCAGCAGGCCAATCTGGCGGCGGCGCTGGGTGACCAGGATCGTGAAGGTGTTGGCGATGATGATCATGCCGACGACCGCGGAGATCGCGGCGAATCCCAGCAGGAGGTTGCGGAAGACGTCGAACCCACCCGTGAGCTGTTTCATCTGATCGACACGGTAGTCATCCGTGGTACTGACCTTGAAGTTGTCGGATCCGAGCGGTTCTAGAGCCTGCTGGATCGATTTGACAGCAGCCCCGGGATCCTGGGACTTGACGATCCACGTGCTGGGCTGCCGGGTCGCCCCGAATGTGGTGATGTAAGAATTCTCGGTGTAGAGCGAGGGAGCGTCATTACTGAGACCGACAACCCGGTAGCTGGCGCTCTGCTCATCCCCCGCGAAGCCGACTGTGATCTCGTCCCCGACCTTCACGTGGAGCTTCTCCGCCCCTTTTTTCGCCAGGACGATCTCCCGCTCCGCGGACGGCCATTTACCTTCGGCGAGTGAGGCCCAGCGGAATTCGGACGACGGCAGTGTCATGACCTTGCTGTAGATCGAGAAGTCCCCGTGCTTCAGGGGAAGGGTCCCCGAGAGGGAGGCCTCCGCCTTCGTCACCCCGGCCGCTCCCTGGATGGCCTTGAGCACCTCGCCCGGATCAGCTGGTTCCTCCACCGCGTTGACCACCACATCGGACTTCGAGACCGCGACCACCCCGGAACGCGTCATCGAGTTCTCCTCGGTCCGCACCCCGATCATGATCGCCGAGATGAATCCGACGCTGATTGCGACGGCGAGCAACGTCGCGACGAACCGGCCCGGGTGCAGCCGGATCTCGTTGATTGCGTCTCGTAGCATCACGCCCCCAGACGACCGAGGCTGGCGAGCATGATCTCGGCAGAGGGCCGGGCCACGTCGTCGACGATGCTCCCATCGGAGAGCACCAGGGCCCGGTCAGCATATCCCGCGGCCTTCGGGTCGTGGGTGACCATGATGATGGTCTGCCCCTGTTCACGGGAGCATCGCTGCAGGTACTGCAGGAGGGCGGTGCCCGTGCGGGAATCGAGGGCACCCGTCGGTTCGTCGGCGAATATCACCTGCGGGCGCGTGACCAGTGCCCGTGCGATCGCGACCCTTTGCTGCTGACCCCCGGAGAGCTGGCTCGGGCGGTGGGTGAGGCGTTCGGCGAGCCCCAGGGAGTCGACGATCTCCCTGAACACCTCGCGATTCGGTTTGCGGCCCGCCAACTCGAGCGGGAGAAGGATGTTCTGCTCCGCCGTGAGGGTGGGAAGCAAGTTGAAGGACTGGAACACGAAGCCGATCTTGTCCCGCCGGATTTTGGTGACCTGCCGCTCGGGCAGCCGGGACAGATCCTGATCGCCCACCCAGGCCGATCCGCTGGTGGCACGGTCCAGTCCGGCCATGCAGTGCATCAAAGTCGATTTTCCGGAGCCGGACGGTCCCATGATGGCCGTGAACGATCCGGCCTCGATGGCGAGGGTCACGTTGTTGACGGCGACTACGGGCCGGGACCCACCCTCCCCGAACACCTTCGTCAAATTCTGGGCACCACAGGCGGGGGCCACTGCGGGTGGAGCGATGCTCACTTCGGTACCTTCCTTGATTCTTGAACTGACAATCTCAAACTATCCTTCCCCCGCGAGCAGGGGATCGTCCCGAGGAATGCAGTTCGCGGGCCTCCTCCAGACCACGGTGCCACGGTCCCCCGGAGGCCGGCTAGGGGTACTACCCTGATCCCGGTGACGAGGCCGATGACACTCGCCGGCAAAACCTCTGATGTGAACAAAACATCAATCACACACTCCCGGACAGGGGTGCATAATCACCTTTGCCCTGCCACGGTTTTGCATTTTGGACCCGGATACAGTTAACTAACGGGAAAATCACTAGTTAACCGGGGTTAAGATCTGATCATGACCAGTGCCACCCACCTCGTAGGCACCCGCTGGGAGCACATCGCGCGGCGATCCGTGGAGAATATCGCCGGCTGTCCCATGCCGGGTTGGAACCTCTGCGCAGCCTCCTCCATCGTGATGGAGATCGATTCCGGGCAACCAATGCCCAACGGGAACCAGCCCATGATGTGGTTGGTGCTGAACGGAACCATCACCTCCATGGTCACCATCAAGGGCAAATCCCACATCGCCAGTTACATGCAGCAGGGGGATGTCTTCCTCAACACAAACCCCCGCGAGTTCAGCGAGATGTTGGGACTCCCCACGAACCACCAGATCATGGATTCCCCGCTCGCCCTCTCCCGCAAGCGCGCATTGGCGAAAGAGAATTCAATCATCGTCGGCACCCCGATCCGGCTCCTCTCCGCCCTGGCGAAACGCCATCCGGAGTGGTACCGCTTCACCACCGCGGCCCTGCTGCGTCTGGTGGCCTACCACACGCACCGCGAGTACCAGTTCCTGACCATGAGCACCGAGGAACGCTACCTCGCCTTCCTGCAGGAATATCCCCGCCTGGCGGCGCGGATGTCGCAGCGCGAGGTGGCCCAGTATCTCGGCCTGACCCCCGTGGGCCTGAACCGCGTGGTCTCCCGGTTGCGCCAGCGCGGGGCAATTCCCCGGCCGGCGTCACGGGAACACACTGCCTGATCACACCGCCCGCCCCGCCGGTCAGGCACCGGCCAGGGACGGACGGATTCAGGATCTCAGAACCCCAGCGAGTTCAGCGTGTAACGGATGGCGTCGGCGGATTCGTGCATGCAACCGAGTTCACCGTCGGTCAGGGGCTGCCTCAGGGTGTGACCGGCGCCCTGGCGGTCGACGATGGTGGGAACGGAAAGGCAGACATCCTTGATGCCGTACCAGTCCTCCACGAGACTCGAGACCGGGAGCACTCGGTGTTCGTCACGCAGCACCGATTCGATGATCCGGGTGGCGGCCAGCCCGATGGCGTAGTTGGTGGCGCCCTTTCCCGCGATCACCTCGTAGGCGGCGTTCACCACCTGGTCCGCGATCGAGTCGCGGGTGGATTCGTCCAGCTTCCCGGTCTGGCGTTCCCAGTCCAGCAGCGGGACACCACCAATGGTGGCGGCGCTCCACAGCGGGATCTCGGAGTCGCCGTGCTCACCCGCGATGTAGGCGTGCACGTTCACCACCGCGACCTCGCAGGCCTCGGCGACGAGATACCGCAGCCGGGAGGAGTCCAGCACCGTGCCGGAGCCGAACAGCTGGTTGCGAGGCAGGCCGCTGATCTTCAGCGCCGCGTAGGTGGTGACGTCCACCGGGTTGGTCACCATGAGGAAAATCGCCTCCGGGGAACGCTCCACAAGCGGGGGAATCACCTTCTTCATCAGGTTCACGGTGGAGGCCGCGAGATCCATCCGGGTTTCCCCTGGTTTCTGTTTCGCGCCCGCGGTGATCACGACCACGTCGGAACCCCGGGTGATCTCGGGATCCTCCGATCCCTCGACCCTCGCCTGCGGCATGAACTGGCTGCCGTGGGCCAGGTCGAGGGCCTCGGCCCGCACCTTCGCAGCGTTGATGTCGTGCAGCACGACATGCCGGGCAACCCCCCGGATCAGGCTGGCGTATGCCAGCGAGGAACCCACCGCCCCGGCGCCAATGATTGACAGCTTGTTGACCCCACGAACACTCATTTGTATGCCTGTCCTCCAAACAGAGAAGTCACCGATCCGTCGCGGAAAACGGCGTTGATGGCCCTCGCGATCAGCGGGGCTATCGACAGCACCGTCAGATTGTCGATTGGCTCGGCGGTCCGGATCGGCAGCGTGTTCGTCACGATTATCTCCGCCATGCCCGACTTGTTCAGCCGCTCCACCGCAGGCCCCGAGAAAACGGCGTGGGTGGCGGCGCAGATGACCTTGCTGGCTCCCCGCTCCTGCAGCGCGAGCGCCGCCTGGGTGATGGTTCCAGCAGTGTCGATCATGTCGTCGACGAGAATGCAGGTCCTACCCCGCACATCGCCGACCACTTCATGCACTGCGACCGTGTTGGCCGTCTCATGGTCGCGGCGCTTGTGGATGATCGCTAGCGGACATCCGAGTTCGTCGGTCCACATGTCGGCCAGCCGGACCCGTCCCGCATCGGGCGAGACGACGCACATCTCGGAGGTGTCGTAGTGCTCCCGGACGTAGTCGCTCAGCACCGGCAGTCCCCAGAGGTGATCCACCGGGCCGTCGAAGAACCCCTGAATCTGCGAGGCGTGGAGATCAACCGACATGATCCGATCGGCCCCCGCGGCCTTGTAGAGGTCGGCCACCAGCCGGGCCGAGATGGGTTCCCGCCCGAGGTGTTTCTTGTCCTGGCGCGCATACGGGTAGAAGGGCGCGACCACGGTGATGCGTTTCGCGGAGGCCCGTTTCAGGGCGTCCACCATGATCAGCTGCTCCATGATCCATTCGTTCACGGGTGCGGTGTGGGACTGGATCACGAAGGCGTCGCAGCCGCGCACCGACTCCTCGAAACGCACGTAGATCTCCGAGTTGGCGTAGGCGAGGGCACGGGTGGGAACCAGATTCGTCTCGAGCGTGGCCGCGATCTCCTCGGCCAGCTCCGGGAAGGCCCTGCCCGAGAAGAGCATCAGGTGCTTGTTGTTCGCAGTCTCGTTCCTCATGCGGAGTCGCTTCATTCCTTCTTCTTGGCCCTCGACTCGGCGACTGCGGGATGGACGTTTCCGTCGCTCTCGGCCGCGGCCCGCGCGGCCTTCGATCCCGGCCGGCGCCTGACCAACCAGTCGTCGACGTTGCGCTGCCGCCCCCTGGCAACGGCGAGCCCACCTGTAGGGACGTCGTCGGTGACCGCCGACCCGGCTGCCACGAAGGCCCCGTCGGAGATGTCAACGGGAGCCACCAGCACGGAATTCGACCCGATGAAGGCCGAGTTCCCAACATGGGTGGTGGACTTGTTCACGCCGTCGTAGTTGGCGAAGATCGTGCCCGCCCCGATGTTTGCCCCATCGCCGATGATCGCATCACCGACGTAGCTGAGGTGCGGAACCTTCGATCCCTCCCCGATGACCGCGTTCTTGGTCTCGACGAAGGCACCGATCTTCCCGCCAGGGCCGAGCTGGGTTCCGGGACGCAGGTAGGAGAACGGACCCACGTTGGCCCCGTCGCCGATGATCGCAAAGGACCCGTGGGAACGGATCACAGTGGCGTTCTCCCCCACCTCGACGTCCTGGAGGGTGGTGTCCGGGCCGATGACCGCCCCGGGGGCGATGGTGGTCGCACCCTGAAGGATCACACCGGGCATCAGGGTGACGTCCTGGCTGAGGTCGACATCGACATCGACCCACGTGTTTCGCGGGTCGATGACGGTCACACCCTCCCGCATCCAGCGTTCCAGGATGCGGCGGTTCAGTTCCTGACTCATCCGGGCCAGCTGGACGCGGTCGTTGACGCCCTCGGTCTGCCACACGTCCTCGGTGATCAGCGCACCGACGGGACGATCGAGGTCGTGGGCGTAGCGGAGGATGTCGGTGAGATACTGCTCACCCTGCGCGTTGTCGGTGCTCAACTGCGCCAGGCCGTCACGCAGGACCGCAGCATCGAAGACATAGATGCCGGAGTTGATCTCGCGGATCAGAAGCTGCTCGTCGGATGCGTCCCGGTGCTCGACGATTCCGGTGACCTTTCCGCCGGTGCGCACGATCCGGCCGTAGCCCGCTGGATCCTCCACCTCCGCAGTCAGCACCGTGACGGCGTTGCTCTCGGCCCGGTGGATGGAGACGAGCTTGCGGAGGGTCTTGCCCGTGAGCAGTGGCACATCACCGTAGGTGACGACCACCTCCCCCTCGAGGTCCGGCAGCTGCCCCAGCCCGCAGGCGACCGCATGACCGGTTCCCAATTGCTGTTCCTGAACCGCAGTGGTCACGTTCTGGCTGAGCGACTCGAGATGTTCCAGGACCTCGACGCGCTGGTGCCCCACCACGACCACGAGGTGATGCGGGTTGAGTGCAGCGGCCGCCGAGACGGCGTAGCTGAGCATCGACTTGCCACACAGCTCGTGCAGCAGTTTGGAGCGACGCGATTTCATTCGTGTCCCACCGCCGGCGGCCAGGACGATGACCGCTGCGACGGGAGCCAGATCGCTGTCAGGGATGGTCAAGGCGGTTTCCTTCCCTTGGTTCGCCGGGGCCTCCCCGGACTCACGGTATGAAACTACCAGCCGCGGGCCCTGCTGGCCTACCACTACGCCGACCCGATCCGCCGAAACGGTCAGGTCCGCTGACCTGCTGCGTCGATATCCTGAGGTTCATGGTGAGATTCGACACGGCACCCTTGGTATCGCCACTCACCCCTCAGGAAATCAAAACCCTGAAGCAGCGCCGCAGACGCGGCGATTTCGGTTCCCCGGCATCTCCCTGGGTCAAGGTGGGAGGTGTCATCGTGTTCGTGCTCATGTTCGGGACCACGGCCCCAAAAATCTGGGAGGCCCTGGTGAACATGGATTCGCACGAAAACCTGATGTGGCTCCTGTGGCTGTTGCCCATCTTGGTCATCTTTGCCGTTCTCCTCCTAGGGCTCTGGGCATACCTACGACAGCAGCGATTCTGGTTGTTGCTCGCCCGTTTCGCCGACGCCAACGGGATGCGGCTCGGGATTCGCTCGGCGGAGCCCCAGTACCCCGGGCTGCTCTTCAACGAAGGGCGTTCCAGGGCCTCGACCCTCCACCTGTTTTCCCCGACCGGGGTGCTGGCCGACGTCGGCGGCTACGAGTACGTCACCGGCAGCGGCAGGAACAGGACCACCCATCACTGGCGTTTCGCCGCGTTCCGGCTGCCGCATCCCGTCCCGCACCTGCTGCTCGACGCCAAGGCGAACAACGGCGTGTGGGGAACAAACCTGCCGGAAACCTTCGCGTCCTCGCAGCGCATCAGTCTGGGGGAACCCTTCGACAGCCACTACCAGCTCTACGCCCCCGAAGGCTACGGCCGCGACGCCTTCCAGCTGCTGCCACCCAACGTCATGGAGGCGCTGCTGAACGCACCCGCCGTCTACGACATCGAAATGGTCGACGACTGGCTGTTCTGCTACACCCAATCCCAGCAGGACCTGACGAACCCGGCCACCTGGCGCCTGCTGGAGACCATCGCGAACGGCGTGCTGGGTTCGCTCACCCCAGTGGTCGGCCGCTACAGCGATTCACGTGCGCTGGCCGGGACTGCCGGGAACGCCGGCTACGGGCCGGGAACCCCCGTTCAGGTCGCCCCGCAGGGCAAACGGCTGCGGCGCGGGGTGAACATCTCGGCTTTCATCGCGTTCGCCATTCTCCTGGCCTACATGATCCTGACCAGGCTCCTGAGGCTCCCCGGGTAGGAGTCGAACCTACTTCGCTAGTCCTGATTCAAAGTCAGGCGGGCCCTGCCGGAAGACCAACCGGGGAACGACCCGTAACCCGGGCCGGTTGACAAGTCTAACGGAAAGAACCGTTCGCTGGGTTTTCCACAATTCCGCGTCGGCGTCGCGTCTCCAGAGGATCCGGCGCCGGGGCGTCCATGATTGCTGTTGAAGGATCGATCCGAGGAGGAGCCATGGAGCGTTGTTTCGGGACGGGGGATCCGCTGTACGAGCACTACCACGACACCGAGTGGGGACGCCCCCTCCCCGATGACCCGGAGGAGTCGCTGCTGCTCGAGCGGTTGGTGCTGGAGGGGTTCCAGTCGGGGTTGAACTGGATCATGATCCTGCGCAAACGCGAGGCGTTCCGGGTGGCCTTCGCGGGTTTCGACCCGGAAACGGTGGCGGGTTTCGGTGAGGAGGATGTCGCCCGCCTGATGGCGGACTCCGGGATCATCCGCAACGAGATGAAGATCCGGGCGGCCATCGCGAACGCCAAGGCCCTGGTCGCCCTGCACGTCGCGGGCGGGCGTTTGGCGGACATCTTCGCTGAACACGCCCCCTCCCCCGCGCTGACCCCGCCCGAGAGCCGCGACGAGATACCCACCCGGACCCCGGGAAGCGAGGCCCTCAGCCACCGGTTGAAGAACCTGGGGTTTCGTTTCGTAGGTCCGGTGACGCTTTATTCCACCATGCAGGCCATCGGGTTGGTCAACGATCACCTCGCATCGTGCTGGGTACGTGAGACGGAGGCATGAACACCAGTTGTCCCGGGAGCTTCCTTGTTTGGGTATCGCCCCGCGGATGCGGGAGACTGGAATCATGCCAACGCCCGCCAGTACCCGCGCTCGTCGTTCGCGAGTGCGCCTGAGTTCGGCGGAGCGGCGCGAGCAGTTGCTCACCATCTCCCGGGAGGTGTTCGCGGAGCGGGGTTTCGAGGGCACATCCGTGGAGGAGATCGCCGCCCGGGCCGGGGTATCGAAACCCGTTGTCTACGAGCACTTCGGGGGCAAGGACGGCGCCTATCAGGCGGTGGTGGAGCGGGAGACCACCACGTTGCACGCGGAGATCCGGGCTGCCCTGAACAACCCCGGCGCTGGCCCCCGGGAAACCCTTGAGCGCGGCGCCCTGGCCCTTCTCGATTACATCGACCGCTGCCCGGACGGTTTCCGCATCCTCTCGCGCGACTCGTCGCTGGCGAACCCCACCGGCTCCTTCGCCTCCATCCTCAGCGAGATCGCCATCCAGGTGGAGGAGATCCTGGGCGCCGAGTTCGCCCGCCTGGGTCACGACCCGCGATACGCGCACCTGTACGCCCAGGCCCTGGTGGGGTTGGTGGCCATGACAGGCCAGCAGTGGCTGGACGACCGCGAACCGGAACGGCTGGTGGTGGCCCGGCACCTGATCAATTTGGCCTGGAACGGAATGGCCAACCTGAAGGCCGAACCCAGGCTCCTCGTCGAGCTCAAGGACGGGCGGCAAGCCCATCTCCCATCCTCCGGATGAACGCCCCCGGATACGAATGAACTGGGCGGGTGGGAGACTTCTCGTCCAAGCACAGTCATGAACAGACAGCGTGAAGAAGGAAAAAGAATGAGTGTTCCAGGTCCGGGCGGGCAGTGGCAGGCAAATCAGCAGCCGGTCTGGGGGCAGCCGCCGATGCCCCAGCAGAGCTGGACGCCGATGTCCACGAATCCCTACTGGAACGCTCCGGGGCAGCAGGGTTTCGGTTTCCAGTACAGCCCCCAACCGCCAAAACCGCAGGGAGGGGCGGGGGTGCCGGTGGCGTTCGGTATCGTCCTCGGGCTGATCGTGCTGGTTCCCCTGCTGGTGGTACTTGTGGGTTCCCTCGGTTCCAAGAATCAGACGACGTCCGAACCCGCCGTGACGACACCGTACAAGACACCTGCCCGGCCGCGGGAATCAACTCCGAGACCCACACCCACCGAGGAGACCACGACCTCCTCCCCCAGCCCGAAGACCCGGCGCAGCAGCGTCCCGCCCAAGCAGACCCCATCGCCCGAACCGACAACACCCTCCCCCGAGCCGACTCCCAAATCCGCCCCCCGCAGGCCGGGACAAAACGGCTGGAAGGTGCCCGACGGAAACCTGGATTCCCTCCCCAGCCCCGACTCCAACGACCCGGCGTGGAAGACGGTTCAGCGGGCACCGATCTACAACCTTGCCTGGCCCGACGTGACCGGATGCCCCGAACCGGGACACGCAGGCTCCATGGCCGAGATGAAACGGCAGATCGACCCCGCGGTGGAGTGCACACACAGGGCGTGGATTCCCGTTTTCAAACAGCTCGGATATTCCACCCACTCCCTTCCCGTCTACTACTACGAGGGGGACTCGGTGACCACTCCCTGCGGTACCGCACAGGCGCCCGCTCTGTACTGCCCCGCGAACGGGGGAAGCCTGTACTTCGGTGGCAAGCTGCTGCGCGACAGTTCCGCGAGCGCCATCTGGATCAAGCTCATGGTCTTCCACGAGTACGGACACCACATCCAGGCCCAGAGCAAACTGTTCAACGCCAAGGCCAAACTTCCCAGCGGGAACGAGACGGAACGCCGGATGGAGATCCAGGCCGAGTGCTACGCCACCGGAATGATGCGCAGCGACGATTCCTTCGCGCTCACCGAGAAGAACTACCAAATTCTCCGCAAAGCGCTGCAGAGCTTCGTCGACGACGGCATCCACGGCAGCCCGGAGTCGCTGCTGTACTGGGGCATGCGGGGTTTCCACTCCGAGGCCATCGGCGGGTGCAACACCTGGGTGGTGGGTTCGGAAAAGGTCAGGTGAAACACCCCGGGAGAGCATCGAGGCCGCGAACTCCTCACACGCCCTCGTCAAGGTTGAGGAGCTGATCGCAGCCGTCCATGACGAAGGGATCGTGAGTTGCGATCACGACGCAGGACCCTTGGTCGGCGATGGCGCGGATGTGCCCCATGACGATTCCGGCGTTGGTGGGGTCGAGTGCTCCGGTGGGTTCGTCGGCGAGGATCAGTTTGGCGGCCTTCACCATGATGCGGGCCAGGGCAACGCGTTGTTGTTCGCCGCCGGAGAGCGTGGCGACCCTCGTGTTCAACCGGTCGGCAAGCCCGACGGATTCCAGGGCCTCCCGCATGCGGCCGGTGTCCTTCCTGCCCCGCATCGCGACCGCTAGGTTCTCCTTGACCGTCGCGTCCTCCATCAGGGCGTAGTTCTGGAACAGATAGCCCAGTGTGTCCCGCCGGAAGATCCGACGCCTGGTGGATCCCATTTCGAGGAGTTCGACGCCGTCGAAGGAGATCCGGCCGCCGTCGGGGGCCGTCAACAGCCCGATGCAGTTCAGCAGGGTTGACTTGCCGGATCCGCTGGCGCCGATCAGGCCGGTCAGGGTGCCCCGTTCCGCCCTGAGATCGATGTTCTCCCACAACACCCGGGACCCGAAGGACTTCTTCAAGGAGGAAACGACCAACACCATGCTCAGGCCTCACTGATTCCGTTTCTGACGATGTTCCGGTGCGCGATCAGGAGCGTGAGGGCGAACCCGCCCGTGGCGACCAGCGACACCAGCAGGGCCGGGAGCATGTCGAGGACCTGGAGGGCCGGGGCCTGCAGGGTGGGGTCACCTGCGAAAAGCGCCTCGAATTCCGCTCGCCTCCGCGTCACTTCGTAGGGGGCCCAGGCCAGGACCGCCAGCAGGATGATCCCTTCCAGCGCGATCAGCACCCGGTAGTTCGACCACATGCTCCAGCCGTGCAGATGCCGGACAAGGATGCGGGAGGCGTGCAACCTGGTGTAGGCCCCGGCCACCGCCACTCCGGCCAGAACCGCCACCACCCCTGCCGTCGCGGCACCGAAGGTCGCAATCCTCAACTCGTTTCTCTTGTCCGCCATGATGGTCCCGGCCCGTTCCACGACGGGGGTGACGCTCAACACGAAACGGCCGAGCTCGGGATTGTTCATGACATCGGCACGGATCCCATCCGTTCCGAAAACCAACAGCTGCCCATCTCCCGCCGTGCCGGCATAGGGACCGAAAACCCCGGGAGGAACAACGACCACGACCGGATCACTCAGCAGCGAGGAACTCGTCGTCGTCAAGGATTCCCCCGCCACCTCCGGTGGCATGGAGAAGGTGTTCAGCACCTGGCCCGCCCCGACGGGAACGACCTTCACCGGGAGATCGCCCGCGTCCTGCCGGATCATTCCCTCGAACAGGGCCTCCGCTTGTTTCCTGACCCGGTCACGCAAATCCCACAACCCGGGGCCGATCAGGATCGTGATCCCGTCCCCGAGGCTGCCCGCCGTGGCCCTGGTCCCATCGGCCAACATCACCCGTTGTTCCTCGAGATAGCGGTGATTGACCCAGAGCGATTCAACTGACATTCCATCATCGGGGATCTCCGCCAGCGTCTGGCGTTTCGCCAGCAGCAGGTCCCCTGCCCTGTCCTTGGAAGCCAGCCAGGACCTGATGACCTCCACCAGCCGGTCCTCGTCCTCGCTGTTGTAGGCGTTGCCGGAAACCACCACGGATGCGTCGCCCAGTTCCAGCAGGGGACGTGTCGCCTCCTCGCGGCTCCTCGCGTCCGCCGAGAGAGTCACGACACCGGCCACCAGGCCGAGCGCCAGGGCGACGGAGACGCATCTCAGGAAATACGCCACCGCCAACACGGGCCGCCCGGGAATCTCCCCCTTGATGGCTCCGAGAATGTCGGTGCCGTGCGTGATCCACAGAAAGAACAACAACGAAACCAGCGCCCCGGAGAACAGGAGGGCGGCCATCAGGACGGTCTGCGCCGCCAGCTCACCGGCCCCCACTCCCCCGAACGCGATGGCGGCCCAGCCAACGCCCACCGCCGTCGTCACCGCCCCACCCAGGAGCCACCCCAGGAACAGGGGCCCGATCTCGCTCAGCCAGCTGGCCCACACCTCCCCACCGTGCAGGCGTCTGATGGCGTACCGCCGCGTCCGTGACACGACGGAGGCGGCCGTCGCGCCCGCCAGGAGCAGCGCGGTCACCCAGATGACCTCACTGGACCCGGAAGCCAGTTTCCTGATGTCGGGATATCCTGCGGGTTCGAGTTGGTGGGCCTCGGCGCCGTGCTCACGCAGGGCATCGGCCACAGCGCCGCCGCCGGCCTCTCCCAGCACGATCCACCACCCGACCGGGCCTCGCATCCCGATTTCCGGCATCGGCTTGAGCTCGGTGCGCATGGCGTACCCGAAATCCATGGCCGGATCCGAGGCCACGAACTCATCGGCGCCGGCTCCGGTCAGATAGATGGTCCTGCCCGTGCGATTGTGTTCCAGGGAAGGCACCACCTGTCCGATCAGGATTCCCTTCTCACGGGCCAGTTCCCCGAGGTCGCGCCGCAGATCATCCACCGAGGCATCCCCCGCCCATCGTGTCACCTGGATGTGAGCACGAGCGGCCAAGGGGGACACCGCGCTACCGGCCTCAACTGACTGGTAGGCCAGCAGGAAAGCGATGATCCACGACGCGACCAGCAGGAGCCGCAGGAGCTTCCGCAGCACTTCTCACGCCCCGGGTCCGGATCCCGCCGGACCGGCGGCCCCGGCCATCGCGCCCGAAACTGCGACCGCGGTCCTCGTCGTCCTCATCGTTTACCCCTTTCACCGGGGCGGCCGTTCCGAGTCGATGGTGGAAACCCCGATGCCCTCTTCATTGAGCGGACACCTGTAATTGTGACAGGTGATCCGGAACGGGCGGTGGCGGGATTCGCAATCAATCCTGCGCGGCCGCGAGGAGCCGCCGCAGCATCCCGGCCAGGGCTCGGCGTTCCGTCTCCGGCCACCCGGCCAGCAGTGACTCCTCCAGTTCGACCAGCGCCCCGAGGGCCTCGTCGACGGCCCGGCGGCCTTCGGCGGTAAGCCCGATGAGGGCGGCTCGACCGTCGCTCGGGTCGGTATGGCGGG
>ERZ772957.800-NODE-800-length-22899-cov-12.533138_pt1 | contig 22899 bp, 20 predicted proteins | sample MGYA00580682_ERZ772957 | MGnify/ENA primary metagenome ERZ772957 (study PRJEB29015, sample SAMEA2737921) | human oral metagenome | biome: human oral; feature: human-associated habitat; material: dental | place: China | collected 2025 ...
TGAGCCTGCCGCACGCGAGTACAGCCGCCGCGATTTCTTCCGCCGCTTTCGCGATGTGGCGAAGGAGAAGTTCGGGCAGGGAGATGCGGCAGGCGGCGCTGGAGGGAGTGCGGCGGCAGGGGCACACGACGCCGGGCTTGCCGAGCGTATGGCGTGCGGTGCTGTCACTGGGGAGCGTGCGGGCGCGGCATCAGCAGAGGCGGATGACGTTTTGCCGCCGGATGCAGCGGGAATGGGGCAAGACTCCATGCTCCCTGCACTCACTCCGTTCTCCGCTCCCGCCTGGGCATTCGCTCATGGCGCACAGCCCGCCGCCGTGCACGCTGACCTCGCGCTCTACAGCGGCTGCAATGCCTGCGGCTTCTGTGCGCGCCTGTGTCCGCACGGAGCACTGCAGGCAAGTGTCGAAGGCGAGGACTTCGTGCTCGCCTTCACGCCGCAGCTCTGCACCGCCTGTGGACTCTGCACCGCGCGTTGCCCGAAGAGCGCCCTGCGCCTCGCCGCCTCCCCCGCCGCCAAGCGCTGGCGCCTCCCCCTGCCTCGCTGCGCCTCCTGCGGCAAGCCGTTCCAGCCGATCGGCGCGAGTGCGATCTGCCGTGATTGTATGGAGCGGTGAGGGCCGAGGGAAGGCGACCTTCTTCTTGCTCGTATGGAAATTTGCGTTAATATTTTGCGGCGATGTCCGATACTTGTGGAAGTTTGTTGTGATAGGAAAGGAGAATGATGTATGGCGAGGATTACCTTGCACAAGTTTGGCCCTATTCACGATTGTGAAATGGATGTGCAGCGCTTTACTGTGTTGACCGGTCCGCAGGCAAGCGGAAAGAGTACCATTGCGAAAGCCATCTTTTTCTTTCGAACGATAGCACAGGATGTCATGGATCAGCTTCAAACAAGGAATCGTGCGGATGCATACAGAACCTCTCTGGAAAACGATTTGAAAAAACGTCTGCGCAATAAATTCCTGCAAATGTTTGGCTCTTCATGGGCGATGCCGGAAGAAATGAAGCTTTGTTATGAATATGCAAAATGGGTGACAATCGAGATATATTTGGTGCCAGACAGAAATACTCCCTATCGAAAATTTATTGAGTTTCAATTTGGAGAAAATATAGTAGACTTCCTTAAAAAGTACGATGACTATGCGGAGCGAACATGGGATGAGGAGTCATGGGAGACTGCTCGTCGCGAAATCAAGGCGCTCTTTTCCGATGGATATGAAACGATATACGTTCCCGCAGGGCGCAGTTTGATTACCTTACTGACAGATCAACTTGTGACTCTTCTTTCCAGTGATGAAAGACGCAGTCTTGACTTTTGTATGCAGGCGTATGTCCGCAGAATTATTGCTCTTCGTTCGCAGATTCGAGAAGGATTTTCTCATTTGTTGAATGAGATACTGCATACCACACAGATTAAGGTTGATCGAGAAGCGTTGCAATATATGGAGCGCTTGATGGAAGAGGTGCTCCATGTACGATATGCCTATGATAGAGGAGAAGAGCAACTCTTTTTTGATAGACATCGTTATGTGAAAATTAATTTTGCATCTTCGGGGCAACAGGAAGCTATCTGGGTGTTCAATATATTGTACTTTTATCTTCTACAGAATCAAAAAGTATTCCTCATCGTGGAAGAGCCTGAAGCACATCTTTACCCGGACTCGCAAAAAAGAATTGCAGAAGCAATTGGTTTATTTGCAGGAGCAGGCGATAACAAGGCCTTCGTGACGACGCACAGTCCCTATATCTTGGGGCAATTCAACAATATGCTTTATGCGGGAGAGCTTCAGGAAAAGGCGAAAGACACGAACACAAGAAAGCTGCATAAGATATTGAACCCGTTGTCGTATATCAAGATGGCGGAGACATATGCCGCGTATGTTCGTGATGGAAGAGTGAAACCTGCTGTCAATGAGGGTCTGATTCGTAATGAACTGATCGATGGTGCGTCGATTGAAATCAATGAAGAGATGGATCGATTGCTGGAATGGGGATGGACTCTGGAAGGAGCGGCGCAGGATGCTTGAAAAATACCGGAGTTTGTGTGAGGAAAGGCAGAAGATTATTGTTTCACGTGATCGAAAAAGTAAGAATCCCGTTAAGCATGTAGCGAATAACCAATCTGGGAATTGTGTCAGGCAGTACCTTTTGGACGATAAAACTGTTTTGGACGAAAATCTTTCCTGCTGTGACTATCTGGTGCTGAATTGTGATAAAAAGCGAGCCTATTTTATTGAGTTGAAGGGGCGCCATGTTCTGAAGGCAAAGAAACAGATTGAATGTACTGAGTCTCGCTTGGAAAAGGAGATCAAAGACTTCGTTCGATTTTATCGAATCATCTATAGGGGAAGCACACATGATATCCAATCGAGTGAGTTTATCAATTGGAAGAAAAATGCCAACTTTCATCGGGGAGTTCCCGTCGTGCTTGCAAAAAGTGACAAGTACGAAGAGCAAATTGATTTTTGACAGAACGTGAAAGGTATGTTATCCTAAACGAAATCAATGCAATCATAGTGAAGGAGTGTCGGTCTATGAAAAAACGCAACCTGCTCGCCGTGGCTGCGGTGCTCGCGCTCAGCAGCAGCGCTGCGTTCGCCGCGCCGTCTGCGACGGATGCCGCTGCGGAAGCTGCATCGGCCTCGCCTGTCGCCGTCAAAGACTCTGCCCCACAGATGCGTGGCGTGAGCACGACGAAGACGGAGGAGAAGGCGGCGAAAAAGCCCGTGTCCGCGCAGAATTACGTCGAAGCGCCGGAAGTCTTTGAGATCGCCTCCCTGCGCCGCGCGGAAACGACGCCGAGCTATCGCCTCTTCAAGGGTGACACGATCAACATCCTCGCCATCGGTTTCCCCGACGGCATCGGCGTCAACAACATCGGCATCGGCATCGACGGCTACGTCCAGCTCCCCTATGTCGGCAGCGTCAAGATGGAAGGCATGACACTCGACGAAGCGAAGGCAGTACTTATGAAGTCTCTCGGCGAGTACCTGCGTATCCCGGATATGTCGCTTCTCATCACCGGCTATGGTCCGCGCAGGGTCTACGTCATGGGCAACGTCGCTTCTCCGGGCATCCATGCCATGGACATCGACAACATGAATGCCTATGCCGCCCTCGCTGCTGCCGGTGGTTGGACGAACCGCGCGCGCAGCACACGCATCCAAGTCATCCGCGTGCAGGACGATATGATGTACTACCGCACGCTCAATATGAAGGATTACACGAAGAAACACGACCTCACGCAGAACGTCGTGCTGGAAGACGGCGACATCGTCTATGTGCCGGCGTCGAACGGCATTAACATCGCCGAGGATGTCCTACCGTACGTCAGCGCCTGGGCGCTGTATAAGTCGCTGACGGATTGATTGCGTGAGGAGGAGAAAACTGCAATGGAACAGAATGAGGGCACAATCGACCTCGCAAAGCTTTTTCGAGTCATGGGCGCACGATGGAAGGTCGTGGCCACGTTTGTGCTCAGCTGCACGCTCGTAGCACTCGTCCTCGCCTTTGTGCTGCCAAAAGAGTACGAGTCCACGACTTTGGTACAGACACGCAGTGCGAGTACGAGTGGGACGGGATCCGCAGGCTCTGCAGCAGTGCTGGCTGCTTTAGGTGGTGGCTCGGTATCGTCACCGACAATGAATTATATCGAACTGATGAAGGCGCGCACGGTGCTTGAACCGATTATTGATGGTATGAATTTTGACGATGATGAGAAGCCGGATGCAAAAAAGTTCGCAAAAAAATATCTTGATATAAAAAACACCAAGGGAACGAACCTCATCGAAGTCTCTGCCCGCGGCAAGACGCCGGAGGAAGCGCAGATGATCTCGCAGGCAGTCGTCGATAACTTTCTCCTCATGCAGACGGATATGAATCAGGAAACGCAGTCTCTGCTCGTGAAGTTCCTCGATAAGCGCATTGCGGAAAGCAAGAGGGAATCGGAAGAGGCGGAGCAGAAGCTGGCGAACTTCAGCAAGGAACATAAGATATATAACCCTGGTGAGCAGGTCGATATGGCGATTCGTCAAATGAAGGCTTTTGACGATGCGCTTGCCGGCATCGAAGTACAAAAGAAGTCCCAGCAGGCGGAGTTGGATACCGCAGACGCAAAGCTTTCTGAACAAAAGATGAAAAGCAAGATTTATAATGTGTCGGATAACGGAATCATCCAAGGGCTGCGTGCACAAATCGTTGCGAAGCAGGTCGAGCTTGTAGGGTTGGAGCAGCGCTATACAGAGAAGCACCCGAGCGTGCAGCAGGCGAAAGAGGAGCTGCAGCAGCTTCAAACGAGTCTGAATAGCGAGGTCGCGGCGAGTGTGGATTCTAATTCTGTAACTCTCAATTCCACACAGGCAGAACTTTTGAAAAAATATACCTTGGCAGCTGTGAATCTTGCTGTCACTGAAGCTGGGGAGAAGAAGCTCCAGGAGCAGCGTGCTGAAAAGGAAGGGGAGATTGGACAATTGCCCGATGATGTGCTGGAATATGCACGGCTCAGTCGTGATGTGAGCATCAAGAGTGAGGTTTATCTGAATCTCGTCAAACAGAGTGAGCAAAGCAAGATACAAGAAGCGATGGAGAGCATGGATATCCAGATTGTTGATCCGGCGAATCTGCCGGATGAAGATAAACCGGTTGCACCCCGCAAAATGTTGATTTGGGTGATCGGCTTTGCAATCGGCGTACTGTTGTCTATGGGATATGGCTTGCTTCTTTATAGAAGAGCGGCATAGCTTTGATAAACGCTTTTTGAAAAAATAAAGAGGGGGGATTCATGCGTATGCGAATACAATTACCTGCAACTGTTCGAAGAGTCTGTGCCCCTCTTCTTTTTATTGTTGTCGATTATATTGCCATCTTACTTGCGGAGGAGGTTGCTTTTGGACTGCATGGTATCTATGGTCTCTTTATAGGGGATTCCTACCATATCGCGAATGCCTATGTCTTCTTTTGGATTCCTATGGTATTCATCGCCTTTCTCGCGATCTCACAGACCTATACAAAGATGCAGCCGATTCTTGAAACCGTGCGGCAGATTTTTTACGCGGTTCTCTACGCACTGATCACATGTATCATCATCCTCTACTTCATGCAGGCAAGCCTTCTGGCATCAAGACTCTATGTGGTCTTATTCGCTTGTTTTGCTTTGTTCAATGTCTATGCGTTGCGCTATGTCGTTATGAAGGCTCTAAAGGTAACGAGGATTTTGCGAAAACCTGTCATCCTGATTGGTGCAGGGAAAACGGCAGAACAGGCGCTGGCTTTTTTTGAAGGGGATTTAGGCTATCGATACGAAATTGTAGGCATCCTTGACGATCATCCAATCTCGGAAAGGCTCCCAAAAAGATTTTTGTTATTGGGGTCGCTGGAAAATGCCGCAGAAATCATTCAAGAGGCAGGTATCAAAACGGTGATCATCACGGCACCCGGCATGGAAGCGGCTCGCCTGGAGAAATTGATTGCGCAGATCCAGCCGTTCGTCCGTGACATATCCTTCGTACCCGATCTCATGATGCTTCCTCTCGGCAATGTGGGCGTAGAGCCGTTCTTTACGGAGAAGGTGTTCATGCTCCATATCCGCAATAATCTTGCCCGCAGGAGGAATCGTTGGGCGAAGCGCATGTTTGATTTGGTTGCTACAATCAGCGGTGGGATATTGATTTCGCCGATCCTCGTATTATTGGCAATTGTTGTAGGGATTGATAATAAAGGTAGGGTGATTTTTGCTCACCGCCGTGTGGGGAAAGACGGCAAGTTGTTTCCGTGCTATAAATTTCAATCCATGGTTCCCGATGCACAAAAGCGGCTGGAAGAATATCTCGCTGACAATCCGGAAGCTAGGAAAGAATGGGAGGATACTTTCAAGCTTACGAACGATCCGCGCGTGACAAAGCTCGGTGGATTCCTGCGCAAGACCAGTCTCGATGAACTGCCGCAGCTGTGGAATGTCCTGATGGGCGATATGAGTCTGGTCGGACCCCGTCCCATCGTGACGAAAGAGATCGAGCGCTATGGGGACTATATCCGTGAATATTATATGGTGCCCCCAGGAATTACAGGGATGTGGCAGGTAAATGGGCGCAGCGATACGACATACGAAGAGCGTGTTGCCATGGATACTTGGTATGTGCGAAATTGGTCGGTTTGGATTGATTTGGTCTATCTGTTCAAGACGGTGAAGACTGTATTTACGGGAAAAGGGGCTTATTGATGCGGGTTGCCATTGTGTGTGATTGGTTTGTTGTCTATGCTGGGGCAGAGCGCGTATTGGAACAAATTTTGAAGCTCTATCCGGATGCGGATCTATTCTGTCTTGTGGATTTCCTGCCGGAAGACCAGCGCGGTTTTATTATGAATAAGCGGACGCATACCAGTTTTATTCAGCATCTTCCGCGCGCAAAAAAAAGTTATCGATCATACTTACCGCTGATGCCGATTGCTATTGAACAACTCGATGTCAGTGGATATGAGCTTGTGATTTCCAGTTCTCATGCAGTAGCAAAGGGGATTCTGACCGGACCGGATCAAGTTCATATATCCTACGTTCATTCCCCCATTCGCTACGCATGGGATCTACAGCACCAATATTTACAGGAAGCAAATTTGACACATGGGCTAAAAGCTTGGATAGTAAAGGCAATCCTCCATTATATTCGATTGTGGGATTACCGCACGGCGAACGGAGTGAATCACTTCATTGCCAACTCTAAATTTATAGCAAGACGTATCAAGAAAGTTTATGGGAGAGAGGCTGCAGTCGTATATCCACCCGTGGACATTGAAGCTTATGAACTTTGTGAAGAGAAAGAAGACTTTTATTTAACGGCTTCGCGCATGGTTCCATATAAGAAAGTAAAGCTCATCGTAGAGGCATTTAATGAGATGCCGGATAAAAGACTAGTGGTCATTGGTGATGGTCCGGAATACGCAAAAATAAAAGAAATTGCCGGAAGCAATATCACGCTGATGGGCTATCAGCCCTTTTCCGTGTTGAAAGAAAAAATGCAAAAGGCAAAAGCGTTTGTCTTTGCTGCGGAAGAAGATTTTGGGATTACACCTGTGGAAGCGCAAGCGTGTGGCACGCCTGTGATTGCCTATGGAAAGGGAGGAGCGTTGGAAACTGTTCAAGGATATTCCGATGTGATGCCAAGAACAGGCATTTTTTTTGAAAGTCAAACGATACAATCTATTAGAAATGCTGTGGATTCGTTTGAGAAGAACGCAAGCGATTTTGTTTTTAGAAATTGCCGTCTGAATGCCGAACGGTTCTCCCAGCAACAGTTTGTTGAGAACATGAAACTTCAAATAGAAACTGCACTTCTGCGCCACAGGGAGGCTTGAAGCGTGTCATATAAGGTCAGTATTGTCATTCCTGTCTATAATGTAAAGGAATACCTCCCTCGCTGCATGGAGAGCGTTCTCGCGCAAACATATACAAATTATGAAGTCATTCTTGTTGATGACGGGTCTACCGATGGCAGTGGGGAACTATGTGACAGCTATGCGCGAGAACATGTATCTTGTTTGGTCATTCATCAAAAGAATGGTGGATCTTCTTCTGCGCGCAATACAGGAATTATAAATGCGACGGGCGATTTGTTGATGTTTTTGGATGCGGATGATTGGCTTGATACCCTTTGTCTTGCTTTTTGTGTGGCGGAGTTTGAGCGCGACGCGAGGATTGACTGTGTTGTCTTTCCCTATATACGAGCGTTTGAACATATAGCGAGAAAAACTTATATTTTAGGGAGTAATAGGCGGGAGTTTTTAGAGCTGGAAGTAAGATCGTTTCTTCAGCGGCGTTTTTGGGGACTTGTTCATGACGAACTTCAAAATCCGGTAGCATTGGATGAGCTTAACCCTCCTTGGGGGAAAATGTATTATGCTAGACTTGCAAAGGATCTACGTTTTACAGATGTTGATGTAATTGGCTCGGCTGAGGACTGTTGGTTTAATGCGCAGCTTTTTGCACGATTTTCGCGTGTAATCTATTTGCCGGATATTTTTTATCACTACAACAAGCAGAATGCCACATCTATTGTCCATTCGTATAATGATAAACTTGTGCGAACAAGGAAAAACTTTCATAAATTCTTGGCGGACTATATCGTTGAACATGGTCTTGGTCAGGACTATGAAGAGGCGCTTCGTAACCGCAAGGCGCTTACCTGCTTGAATTATGTGAGAAATATCCTGAACTCCTCGGAATCGTTGTTGAAGAAACATCAACTGATTGCAGAGCTGTTGGGAGACGATGAACTGCGAAGTGCACTTGCGCAGTTGCCATTATCGCGATTGCAGATGAAGTGGCGTGTTTATTATGCACTCTGCAAATGGAGATGTGCGTTTGCTGTTATGGGGATGACATGGATGGCAGAGCGGCTGAGAAAATACTTACGATGATGTGGGGGCGGCATGAAGAAGTTCCTTTTTTTTATTAAACGACTCTATGTATGCAAGGTCGTCATGAAGTTCGTCTATATGTTTATCTTTGAATATCTGTCAAATCATATCGTTAATAAAATTCCTGTTCATCGACTGCGCTGGCTTTTTATACGGTATATTCTGCGGCATGATATATCCTATGATGCCTATATTCACATGAATGTATATATTTATCCGAATCTGTTTTCTCCAATCAAAATTGGTCGCAATACCGCCATCAATCGTCTCTGTGTCCTGGATGGCAGGGGAGGGCTTGTGATCGGGGACAATGTGAATATATCTGCTGAGGCAGCGCTTTATACGGGAGGGCATGAGATAGATTCACCGGATTTTGCGTTTTATTCCAAGCCTGTTTGCGTTGGGAATCGCGTGTGGATTGGTACGCGTGCAATGATTATGCCGGGGGTGACTATTGGTGAAGGGGCAGTCATTTTGCCCGGCGCCGTGGTAGTAAAGGATGTAGCCCCCTATGCGATTGTTGGCGGAATGCCGGCTGTGCAGATTGGTAAACGCTCGTCTGATTTGAATTATGAATTGACATGGCGGACGATGTTCATTTAGGAGGATTTTTTAGCTGTGAAAAAAGTTGCCTTCATCATCCCGTATTTTGGTCAATTTAATAATTATTTCCCGTTGTTCTTGGAATCCTGTGCGCATAATCCGGACTGTGATTGGCTGATTTTTACGGATGATCGCAGAGCTTTTTCCTATCCTGCCAATGTTATCGTACACTACATGAGTTTTGCTGAAATGCAGGCAATGGTGCAGAGTAAATTTGATTTTTCGATTGCCTTGGAACGCCCCTATAAACTCTGCGACTTCAAACCTGCTTATGGACACATCTTTGAAGAATATCTCACTGGATATACTGCATGGGGGCACTGTGATACCGACCTTATTTTTGGGCGGATTCGCGATTTCATTTCGGAACAGGATATCCGAGACTACGATAAAATCGGCATTTTCGGACACTGTACGGTCTTTCGCAATGATGCGGAAAACAATCGTATCTTTCTGCAGCCTCTGAACGGTCACAGTCGATATCGTGAAGTCTATACAGATCGTAAGAATCACAGCTTTGATGAAGAATTCAAGGACAGTATCAATACAATCTTTGAATCGTGCGGAAAACGTATTCGTACAACAGAGTATCAGGCAAATATCTATACGAAGTCCTCGGATTTTCGCTTGACTTCATGGGATCCTGTGGAGAGGTGCTATCATAATGAAAAATTGAAGCGTGCGATTTTCGTGTGGGACGATGGTATTCTGTCACGTTATTGGATCGAACGGGGCGAATTGCAGAAGCAGGAATATCTGTATATCCACATGCAGGCTCGTCCAATGGATGTTCGCTTGGAAAAAATGGAGAATGTGCAGCGATTTAAGATTATTCCTAACACCTTCGAAGCCTTAGAAGTGGAAGAAATCTCCGTGGATAATTTTGCACATATTCGCAGCAAGTATTTTAACCTCCATTACTTCCGATTGCGCAGTAAGAATCTTTGGGTTAAGATCAAGAAAAAAATTGGGCTTGCATATTGAGAGGAGTGATGGTTTGTGCGAATCGCGATTGTCACATCAATTCCACCCGATCGGGAGAATAGGGGAGGTCCCTCCGGGCTGATCTGGGAGATTGAGCAATTTTTGACAAACAGTACTGCCCATGATGTTACGACAATCATTGTGCCTGTGTCTGGAAATAAATATGTACGACAGCTTCATACATGGGGGCGGGCTTTGTGCTCTTTTGATATCGCCTTGGATGTGTATGATAAGATTCTGGTATATCCGGATTTTCTGCTTGCGCGCTTACCAAAGAGATACTATAGAAGAATCACAGTGTTGGCTCCCGATGCAAGCAGCATGGTAGGAAGACGAAAGTATAAGCAGTATCGAGAGGATGACTCTGTTTCGTGGGTCAAGATATTGTATCAGTATCTTTATGCGAAGAACTTTCTTTGTTTTGAAAAAGAGTATATCCCTGCCGTAGAGCATTATTTAGTTGTGGGTAAGAAGGATAGCCTGTGGCTTCGACGACATTTACGAGATTCGGATCGGGAGATTGTCAAGTTCCTCTTGCATCCGCTCTTATCGCATTCCCTCCTGCCTCTTGATATAAGCTCTATGAAAAGACCGCAGGGACGACGTTTTGTCTTTAGCGGTGATATGCGGTATTCTTATGTCGGTAAGAACATCGTTGCGTTAGCAAAGTATTTGAGTGAGGAAGATTCTTCCCTAGTGTCAAAACTTCATATCTTTATTGTGGGGAAAAACAATAAATGGCTTGCAGATTTATTCTCTAAGGAAACGAATGCACAGATTTCGTATGAAGCGTGGGTCGAGCGTTATCAGGATATCTGCGTTATGGGGCAGGACATTCACTGTGTCCCCTTAGTGGCAGGTGGTGGAACAAAGAACCGTGTCGTAACGGCACTGGCGAACGGAGTGGAGCTGATTTCTACATCGGTTGGGGTGGAGAATATTCCAACTTCTACGGGGCAGAATATATATGTATGTAACTCTATGCGAAATTTTGCGAAACAAATGATTATATCACAACAAGAGTCTGTGTGGGATGAGCAGACAATGGTATGTGCAATAGAAGAAGCCGAGCAATTTCGCCAACGTGTTACTTGTGGTTTTGCTGCTTTATGGCCACAAATATGGAATGAGGGAAATTAGCGATGGAGGTTGGCAGTATCTTTTTTTTAGCAATAACACTGTTGCTGGTCTTAAGTGGAATTGTTGAAAAGAATTCTAAGTTGTTGTTCCTTTTGCAAGTAATATGGATGTATATACTGCTTGCAGGGAACACCTTCTCCATTGATATTACGGTAAATCAGGATATTTTTGATTGGGCGCAAACAGAGCAATTTACGTTATATGATTACATTTGCTATATTGCAGGTTCGTATCTGGGAATGAAATATCTGACCATGAATGCGTGGCTATGTCTATGTATTTTTACACTGTTAGCAATTCTATTGTGGAAATATACGACAAATCCATGCTTTATCTTAAGCCTGCTTTTTTGTTATCCCTTTGCAGATATGGTCATTCAAAAACGATGGTTTATTGCATCCGCTCTTGTGTTGGTAAGTTTTCTGTTTTTATTAAAAGGAAATAAAAAGGGGACAGTAATCTTTACTGTATTTGTGCTGATCGCTGCTGAGATTCATGCAGCAGCTTTGGGCTACTTGGTGTTTTTAAGCCAGCCGTTCATTCATCGGATCCGTCATAAAAGAGTTCTTTTGGCAGTCTTCATTGGTTTGACAACTGTGATTATGCCGTACCTGCCAGCGTTGTTGGCTCAGATTCCGTCGATTGGCGAGGTGAAAGTCGCATTTTACTTTGAGGTATTACATGAAAAGATAAAGTACCCATTGCTAAATTTTTCCTTGTGGACGGGGTTTCATGTGTTATGGGTGCTTTTGTTCCGGTTTGTCTATTTTCGCGCAAAAAAAAATATGCGCCAACCAACCTCTAAATCGTTGGATATATTATATGAGTTGAACCTTCTGTCTCTTGTCTTTATCCCCTTTTATTATTGGGAGCCAACCTTTTGGAGAATCCCGCGAAATTTACTGTTGTTGGATTATGTCTTTTTGGCAAAAATGCTGCCGGTGGGCTATGTTTATAATCAAAGGGCGTTTAGGGATTATGTCCTGTATACCGGATACGCTGTTTTAGCCTTTTTTGTGATTTATTTTGGAGCAGGTGCAGGGTATGAGGCACTTATACAGCCGATTTTGACGAACAATGTCCTTTTAGAACTTTTTTTCTAAGAAAGGAAATATGGGATGCTTGATTTGAAGCGGATGGGATATTTGAAATATCTATTGCAATCAAAAATTCGATGCTTTTTGGAGCAGAAACCAAAGTTAAATTATCTTCAACGAGTTATTCGCCACATCAATAATGATGCTTTTGTCAATAAAGTCCTTTTGTTGGGAAATGATCCGAATGCCTTTTATATGAAATCGTATGGAGAAAGAAACCCGGAAAGGAATATCCTTTTCATTGAGATCAATGCGATGATGGGATATGCATATCGTTATATGCTGTACGCCCTTTGGGAAGCCGAACGCCTCGGTTTTACTCCTGTCATACGTTTCAATGAGGAATGTGCATATTTAGAGGATCATCCTGTCAATGGAACGAGAAACCCATTTGAATATTATTTTCAGCAGCCGGCAGATATCTCTCTGGACTCTGTATATGAGAGCAAGCGCGTATTTTCCTTTGAATTAGCCCATCTATACAGAATTGAGAAAGAGTTAGGGAATTTAAATCCAGAGACTCCCGTTGGATATATTGTAACGGAATCCTATTTGAGCGATTTGGCGCAGGTTGCTCGTAAATATATACGATTGAATCAAGTGACAGAAAAAATATTTGCGGAGAGCAAGGAGAAGCTTTTTCCAAAGAATATCCGCTCGAAGCGTATTTTAGGTATACATGTTCGTGGTACAGATTTTGCATTGAATTGGCAAAATCATCCCAATATGGTAATGCCGGAGGAGTTTTTTTCTGTTATAGATCATCTGCTGGAAGGTGATGCGGCGTTTGACTATATTTTCCTTGCGACGGATGACAGTTCCCGACTGAATGTTTTTAAGGAACGGTATGGAAAAAGACTTCTCTACTATGAAGATGTGCATCGTGGAGACGGAGCACAGAATATTGCTTTGAGTGTACTGGATCGCGAAAATACACATTACTTGGATGGACTTGAAGCTCTGCGAGATGTCTATACATTGGCAGCATGTAATGGTTTGATAGCGGGCCTCTCTCAAATTTCAATTGCAGCTCGGATTGTCAGATTGGCTGAGCGTGGACCGTTTGAGTATATGAAGATTTTAGACAAAGGAATTTACCAGGGGTAAACAATGCGAGTAGCAAATGTATTACGCAACAGCATATACTCCATGTTGCTTTATGTCGTTTTGGCGGTTCTCGGCATATTGATACGGCAGGCGTTTACGCGCCATCTGCCCATTGAGCTCCTTGGGCTCGAGGGGCTGTTTACGAATGTGATTTCGCTATTGTCTATCGCTGAACTAGGCATCAGTACGGTAATCAGCTATGGACTCTATCGAGAAATTGCAAATAAGAACGAAGCCGAAGTCAATATGTTGATGAGCATCTATCGGTATATTTATCTCATCATTGGTACGTTGGTTGCAGTGATCGGCGTTGTCCTATTTTTCCTGTTGCCATGGATTGTACGGGATAACAGTGTTGCTTGGAGTTATGTTCAACTCGTTTATGTCATCCAGATATGTACCGTGCTGAGCACCTACTTTCTGGCATATCGGCGCACCTTGTTTGCAGCAGATCAGAAGGACTATATTTGTGTCCGTATTGATCTTGTCTGTACATTTGCAGCAAATCTCATGAAATTTGCTGCGATTGTTGTCTGGCAGAGCTATACGATGTACGCACTTTCTGCTCTTGGCTTTAATATCTTGGCAAACTTGATCATCTCACATCGACTTGGCAAAGAGTATCCGTTTTTGCAGACGGTCAAGGTCACGGTGCAGGACTTACGCCAACGGAAATTTTTTGTAGATGTGAAAAACTTTCTGATTCATAAACTCTCCTATGTTGTCTATTTTGGAACCGACGCAATTGTTATTTCATCTGTCTTGGGATTGCGGACGGCCGGATTGGTGGCGAATTATGTCCTTCTCTGCGATGGGGTCTATAAGCTCTTGTATAAGATGTTGCAGGGAATTATACCTTCCGTAGCGAATCTAGTTTATACAGATGATCGGGAAAAGAGCTATCGTGTTTATCGTATGCTCGATTTCGCCTACTTCTTGATGGGGGGGTATATTGCCTGTATATATTTTATCGTGCTGCAGCCTTTTGTGGCACTGTTCTTTGGAACAGATTTCTTGCTTGACGATGCCTATGTGATGGCACTGGCAGTCAATGTGTTTCTTGGGATGCAGTTCGAGAATGCCTATAACTTCAGAAGCACGCATGGTGTATTTGAAAATGACCGTGGCTATATGGTTTTGTCCGCTCTGACAAACTTGATCCTGTCGGTGATATTAGCTCATTATCTCGGTGTTGTCGGTGTTATGATTGGTACGATTGCAGGACTGTGGTTCATTGTTTATGGCCGCGTACAGTTCGTTTTTCGTATAATTTTTCGACGAAGTATGAAGGAATACTGGTGGAATCATGCATGGTGGAGTGCAGTAGTCCTGTTGGAAATTATATTGATCGATCAGATCTTAAGTGCCACATTTTTCTCTTCAACGTATATGGGGTTGTTGGCAAAATGCTTATGTGCTGCACTTTTGATGCTGGGGATGCAAAGTCTTGTCTTTCATCGGCGTGAGGAGTTCCGCAATGTATGGCTATATGCCGGAGAAGCGAAGAAGGTTCTTGTGCGTAAAATTCAGGGGAGGAAATCGCAATGAAGAAAGCCTTGATTACAGGGATTACGGGGCAGGATGGCTCCTATTTGACAGAACTCTTACTGGGAAAAGGCTATGAAGTGCATGGTGTGGTGCGTCGCCATAGCACTCCCTGTACAGATCGAATTGATGATATATTGGCGAGTGCAGAAAATGAGAGCCGAGTGTTCCTGCATTATGGTGATCTTACCGACTCCAGCAATGCACATCGTTTGGTTCAGGAGATTCAGCCGGATGAGGTCTACAATCTCGCTGCGCAGTCGCATGTGGCCGTATCCTTCGATGTTCCGGAGTATACGGCGGAGGCGACAGGGGTCGGAACGATTCGCCTTCTTGAAGCCGTGCGACAGAGCGGACTTCCCATCCGATTCTATCAGGCATCAACCTCGGAGCTTTTTGGTGGTTTGCCCGAGACGGCGCCGCAGAGTGAGGCGACGCCGTTTTATCCGAAGAGTCCTTATGGGGCGGCGAAGCTCTATTCGTTTTGGATTACGAAGAACTATCGAGAATCCTATGGGATGTTTGCTTGCAATGGTATCCTGTTCAATCATGAGTCGCCGCGGCGTGGTGAGACTTTTGTGACGCGCAAAATAACGCTTGCAGTCGCTCGAATTGCCAAGGGATTGCAGGAGAAGCTGACGCTAGGCAATCTTGAGGCAAAGCGCGACTGGGGCTTTGCGGGAGATTATGTAGAGGGCATGTGGCGCATACTCCAGCAGGATCAGCCCGAGGACTATGTACTTGCGACGAATGAGACGCATACGGTGCGTGAGTTTGTTGAGAAAGCTTTTGCCGAGACGGGCGTTCCGATTCGCTGGGAAGGCGAGGGGAGTAATGAGAAGGGCTATGATGCCAAGACAGGGAAGCTCCTTGTTGATGTGTCAGAGCAATTCTATCGCCCGGCAGAGGTCGAACTCCTCTGGGGGGATTCGACCAAGGCGGAGCATGAGTTGGGATGGAGACGCAAGGTCGGATTTGACGAACTGGTCAAGATGATGGTTACAGCGGATTTGGAAAGATTAGGCTGAATTGGAGGGGGATTGTATGAATCAATCGCTGCTTGAGAGCAAAGTGAAGAATCTGAAACGAGTCATACTGGAAACTGCCTACAAAACGAAAGAGGGGCATATTCCAAGCGCATTTTCCATTTTGGATATATTATATGTGCTCTATGATTCTGTTCTGAATGTAGATCCTAAGGAGCCTGAGAAGGTGGATCGGGATTATCTCTTGGTCAGCAAGGGGCATTCCGCTATAGGTCTCTATGTGGTACTGGCAGACCAAGGTTTTTTTCCCATGAGCGAGTTGGACACCTTCGGACATTTTAACAGTCGTTTGGGTGGGCATCCGGATTGCAATAAGGTTCCCGGGGTAGAGGCCTCTACAGGATCTCTGGGGCATGGACTTCCGATTGCCGTTGGAATGGCGATGGGACTGGGATATAGGAATGAACAGCAGCGTGTTTTCTGTATCATCGGCGATGGGGAATTGAATGAGGGGAGTATGTGGGAGGCGATTTTGCTTGCAGGAGAGCATAAATGCAAAAATCTCACTTGTATAGTGGACTATAATCATTCGATTGATCGTTCAATCCGTTGGGGCGATCTCACGGAGAAATTTAAGGCTTTTGGTTGGGAAACGCTTGAGGTAGATGGTCACGATCATATGGCTCTAGAAGAGGCATTCCGGCGAAATGATCGGGAGAAACCCCTTGCAGTTGTTGCGAATACTATCAAGGGCAAGGGGTGCAAGAGCATGGAGAATGAGCCTGGGTGGCATCATCGCAGTCCGAATGAAGACGAACTCGCGCAACTGTTGAAGGAGTTGGAACAATGAGTGTGAACATGAGACAACAGTTTACTGCAACAGTAACTGCGCTGGAAGAGAAGGACGAACGTGTAATTTTGCTTCTGAATGACATCGGAGTCTGGGCATTCAGGCATCTTAAGGAAGCCTATCCGAATCGCGTGCACAATCTGGGAATATTGGAGCAGGCGTCTATCGGTGTATCGGCAGGACTGGCACTCACGGGGTATGTTCCAATCTTTCATACGATAGCGCCTTTTATTGTGGAGCGTGGTTATGAACAGCTGAAGGACGATTTCGGCTATCAAAACATCAATGGTAACTTTGTGAGCGTTGGAGCTTCGTTTGACTATAGTGCATTAGGAATGACGCATTATTGTCCAGGTGATGTAGGCGCGCTCATGCAGATTCCGAATATGCAGATTGTCCTGCCAGGCACTGCAAACGAAATGGATCGTTTGATGATGGAAGCCTATGACAACGGTAGTCCGACGTATTTTCGACTGAGCGAATCGTCCAATACGGTGGAGCATGATGTTTCATTTGCGCAGGCGACTGTTGTGAAGAGGGGAACAAAGGCGACAATCGTTGCGGTTGGGACGATGCTGACTCCTGTTATGGAAGCAGCGGCAGATTTGGATGTTACTATTTTGTACTATACGACGGTTCGTCCTTTTGATCGGGACGCACTTCTGCAAAATTTGCCGACGAATAAGATATTGTTGTGCGAGCCGTATTATAGGGGTGCTCTTTCCACCGAGATCATCATGACTTGCTGTGATAATCCGGTTTGTCTGGATTTTGTCGGTATTTCTTGTAAAGTGCCTAAGACGTATGGAACGGTGCAGGAAAATCTGACTGCTTTTGGAATGGATGCAAGAAGTATTCGCGAGAAGATGCTCAAATTGATGGAGTCGTAAATGGAGGTGTACCATGGGAAATCGGATTATTACAGAGGATATTGCATCCATATGGTCTGAGATAGATTTATCTCCTTTGGCTGGGAAAAACGTGCTGATTACAGGGGCAAGCGGATTGATTGGGACGTACATGCTATATTCGCTCCTGCATTGGAATGTCGCTTCGTCAGATAAGATTCATATCTCCCTTGTGACGCATAGGGAATTGCCGGCTCATTTGCGGGAATTGGAACAGAATCCAGCGGTCACGATTTATCGTGGTGACTTAGCGGACTATCACTTCTTTGCGTCATTGCCTAACTTTGATTGTATTATTCATGCGGCAGGGTATGGGCAGCCGGGTCTGTTTATGGAAAATCAGATTAAGACGATTCGCATAAATACGATGGCAACCGATCTTTTGCTGGATCACCTGACTTCGACGGGAAGATTCCTCTTTGTCAGTACGAGTGAAGTATATAGTGGCTCCATTGAAACACCGTACAGGGAAACAACGACTGGCGCTACGATGCCGGATCATATGCGTGCCTGCTATATTGAAGGTAAGCGCTGTGGTGAGGCAATTTGTCATGCGTATATGAGAAGCGATAAGACTATCAAAATTGGTCGTGTATCATTAGCGTATGGTCCCGGGGTTCGTAAGACGGATAAACGTGTGCTGTATAACTTTATTGAAAAGGGCTTGCATGGCTCTATTCAGATGATGGATGCGGGGCGGGCGAAGCGAGTATATTGCTATGTTTCAGATACCGTATCACTTCTTTGGAACATTCTCCTGCGCGGGAAAGAGCATACCTATAATGTCGGTGGAATGTCTCATACGACGATTGCAGAGCTTGCTAACTTGATTGGTGAAAATCTTCAAGTGCCTGTTGTATTTCCTGAAGAAGAGCAGGGAATGCGCGGTGCTCCAGGAGAGGTTTTTGTTGATATGAATCGAGCGATTTCTGAATTTGGCAAGAAGGAGTTCGTTTCTTTACGAGATGGTTTGAAGAGAACAATTGAATGGTATCGCGAGAATCTCTCTTGATGGTGGTGGGAAGTATGCAAACATCAGATAAGATTTATGTTGCCGGTCATACAGGCATGGTGGGGTCTGCTATTGTGCGGTATCTGCGAAAGAGCGGATATAATAATCTCCTTTTGAGAACGCATAGTGAGCTGGATTTGACAAATCAGCAAGCCACAAAAAGCTTTTTTGAGCAGGAGCGTCCGGACTATGTGTTCATCGCTGCTGCAAAAGTGGGAGGCATTCAGGCGAACAGCACTTTTCCCGCAGATTTTCTGTATGTCAATTTGATGATCAATGCAAATATCATTCATGCCGCACATGAAGTTGGCGTAAAAAAGCTTTTGGCATTGGGGAGTGCCTGCATCTATCCGAAGTTTGCCGAGCAGCCGCTTCGAGAGGAGGCCTTTTTGGATGGCAAGCCGGAGCCTACGAATGAGGGGTATGCCATCGCAAAAATCTCAGCGTTAGAGATGGTGAAGTTCTTCCATCGCCAGTATAATGATCCGTTTATCAGCTGCATGCCAACGAATATTTACGGCGAGAATGATAACTTTGATTTGCAGGGCTCGCATGTGATCCCTGCGATGATTCGTAAATTCCATACGGCAAAAGTGGAAGGGGCGGAGTCTGTTACTCTTTGGGGAACAGGTAGCCCGAAGCGTGAATTCCTCTACGTGGACGACCTCGCGGATGCGTGCGTGTTTCTTATGGAGCATTATGACGAGGCGGAACATATCAACATAGGCTGTGGGGAAGAAGTCTCGATGAAGCAGTTGGCAGAGGAGATTGCATCTGTTGTGGGCTTTGAGGGCTCGCTGAATTATGATACAGAAAAGCCGGATGGCGCTCCGCGCCGTCTGGTAGATTCTACGCGTATTCATGAACTTGGCTGGAAACATAAAGTAGCGTTGCGCGAAGGGCTGGAGCGCTCGTATCAGTATTTCGTGGAAACCTTAAAGTGATATGTTAGGAGGAGAGCACTCGTATGGAAAAGATTGGTGTAGGATATGCGTATGTCAGTGATGCTGAGAAGCGCTATGTGAATGAGGCTCTGGATTCTGGTCGACTTTCGCAAGGGAAGATGGTTCATAAGTTTGAGAAAGAATTCGCACGACTTCATGATCAGAAATATGGTGTTGCTTGTAATAGCGGAACATCGGCTTTGCATGTCTGCCTGGAAGCGATGAAAGAGCTGTATGAATGGGAAGATGGCAGTGAAGTCCTCGTCCCGGCAATTACCTTTATCGCTACGTCGAATGCCTGTATTCATGCGGGATTGCACCCTGTATTTGTGGATGTTGATCCACTGTCCTATAATATGGATGCTTCTAAAATGGAAGAGCGCATCACGGATAAAACCGTTGCTGCGATTCCTGTGCATACGTTCGGTCAGCCTTGCGAGATGGATGCCATCATGGCTGTGGCAGAGAAGCATGGATTGCGTATTTTGGAAGATTGTGCAGAAGCTCATTTTGCCACCTATAAGGGGAAGAAGATTGGCAGCTTTGGCGATATGGCGGCATTCAGTACCTATGTTGCCCATACGATCACGACGGGGATCGGCGGCGTTATTACAACGAATAATCTTACCTTGACAGAGATTTCTCGCTCGCTTATTGCGCATGGCCGTGCCTGCACTTGTGAGACTTGCTTGGCGTCCGACCCGAGGCAGGTGTGCAAGCTGCGCATGCAGACAGAGATGGATAAGCGATTCATGATGGTTCGCATGGGATACAGCTATCGCATTGGGGAACTGGAAGGCGCATTGGGTCTTGGCCAGCTGGAAAATCGCGATCATATCATGAACACGCGCAAGGAGAATGCACATTATTTGACGGAAGGACTCCAAGGCGCAGACCGCTACCTGCAGCTTCCTACTTATCCTGATTATGTCGATCATTCGTTTATGATGTATCCGATTGTCATAAAGAAAGAGGCACCATTTACACGGGATGAGTTTACGCATTTCTTAGAGAAGAACAATATCGAAACGCGTCCCATGCTCCCGCTCTTAAATCAGCCTGTTTATAAAAAGTTGTTTGGTAACATCGAAGGTGATTACCCTGTTGCGGAGTGGTTGGATCATTATGGTCTTTATGTTGGCTGTCATCATGGCTTGAGCCGGGAGCAGTTGGATAAGATTGTAGCGACAATTAAAGAGTTCTTGCAGGATAAAGCGTAAAAATATAATACGGGAAGCCTTTTTGGAGGTTTCCCGTATTTAATATGGTTTCTTATCGTGGGAATGACGAGAAATGGATCGAGAGAATGGAGTGGAGATCGAGATGCAGATTGTATTACTTTCGGGAGGCGCAGGCAAGCGATTATGGCCGTTGTCGAATGATTTATATTCCAAGCAATTTTTACGACTTTTGAGGCGCGAGGATGGAACTCAGGAGTCGATGATTCAGCGCGTCTGCCGCCAAGTACAAGAGGCTGCCCCAGGTGTTCCCATAACCGTTGCGACGGGACGGGAGCAGACATCGCTGATTCGCCGCCAGCTTGGGTTTGGTGTGAATATCTCCATTGAGCCGTGCAGGCGCGATACGTTTCCGGCGATTGCGTTGGTGTCTGCCTATCTGCATGAGGTGCGCGGCGCTTCTCTTGATGAAGCCGTGGCAATCTGCCCTGCCGATCCCTATGTGGATGGGGATTATTTTCGTGCTGTTTTGCGGCTGCTTGAGGAGGCTGAATGCGAGGGTTCTGCGAACCTTGTGCTGATGGGGATTGAGCCGACGTATCCGAGTGAGAAGTATGGCTATATCATGCCCGCTTCGCAAGATGCACAAAGTAAGGTACAATCGTTTAGAGAAAAGCCGGATAAAGAAACGGCCGCTCGCTACATAGCGCAAGGAGCGCTGTGGAACAGCGGCGTCTTTGCATTCAAGCTCGGCTATGCGCTCGATAAAGCTCGTGAGAGGCTCGACTATACAGGCTACGAGGATCTCTTCGACCGCTATGAGGAACTTGATAAGATCAGTTTTGATTATGCTGTGGTTGAAAAAGAGTCCAGCATTGTCGTCCAACGCTACAGCGGCACATGGCTCGATATAGGAACATGGAACACGCTCGCAGAAGTGATGCCGGAGCATACGATCGGCCGTGCCACCATGGATGAGATATGTGAGAATGTGCATGTCGTGAATACGCTCCCGATGCCTATCCTTTGCATGGGTCTGAAGGACGTTGTCGTTGCAGCGAGTCCGGAGGGCATCCTCATTTCGGATAAGGAGCGCTCCAGCGCGATGAAGCCGTATGCGGAGCGTCTTCATACTCCCGTGATGTATACAGAAAAGTCATGGGGCGAATTCCGCATCATCGACGCGGAGACGGAGAGTCTGACGATCAAGATCACGCTGAGTCCGGGGCGTTCGCTGACTTATCATCTGCACGAACGTCGCGATGAAACATGGACAGTGATCGAAGGCCGCGGCTGGGTAAAGTTGGACGGCAACGAATTCGCCGTCGCCGAGGGGCAGACGGTGCGTATCCCGAGGGGGGCTTTCCATACGATACGCGCGGAGACGCTACTGAAGGTGATGGAGATTCAGACGGGTGAGGATATCGATGCGGAGGATAAGATTGTGTGGGGAGGGTGACGGAATGGTACGGTCTATGCAGGAAAATGGGGTTGGTTTATAGAAATAAAGAGAAGCGGATTCGTTTGCATTAATGGAAAGCCAGTTTTATCTGCAAAGAGTGATTTTTCATTAATCAATCTATTATGAAAAAATATAGATAATGAGAGGTCTTGGAATTTAAGATTTATGTAGGGAGGTAATAACGCAGATAGGCATTTCCCGCCTTGGACATTGGCGTATCATCGGCACTCAAAGACTTGGCCAAGTGCAGACGAGGCCGCGTCAGTCGTTGCAGAGCAAGGAACTGGCTTCCGCGCCAAGGCTTGTTGGTGATTCTGCCGACGCGGGCGAAATCCGCAAGGACGAAGGCGTCAACAAAATCGTTCTTGCCAAGGTCGATAAAGGACTTCTTGTAATTCGCGACGGTTTTAGGATTCAGACAATACACCGCAATGTGGAAGGAGGTGAGCATCTCGTGGGAAGATAGGAAATTGGCGATGTGAACGCCATAGAAAGACGTGGATTCCAAAGCGACGACCAGCTTTTCCAGATCCGGACGACTGCCGAGGAAATCCAAGAGATACTGCGCCATCTCCATTGCGCCGGGTTGATTGTTCGCTACTAAGAATGTGCGAAGAGGCTTCTGCGATTCAAAATCCAGAAGGGCGACGACATTGCTCCTGGAGCTGATAT